>JABLTK010102364.1_pt1 | contig 12304 bp, 4 predicted proteins | sample 7160131 | NCBI WGS metagenome assembly JABLTK01 (sample SAMN14651221, study PRJNA627086) | human gut metagenome | isolation source: feces | host: Homo sapiens
AAAATTTCAATGATTTTTTTTCTTTCAGGGGTTGTTTTCTTCTAAAAAAATACTATAATTAACAATATGAATGTTAAATCTAACATAAAACCTTAAAACATGGAGATTTGTTATGGGCTACCTGATCAAAAGTGAAAGTGAAAACCGTCTCGCCGCAGTGAGGAAGATTCTCGAAGAAAAGAACCTCGATCTTGCGCTTGTCTATTACGATGAGTTCAATATCGGCAACGGCTGGTATCTGACCGGCTGGTGCCCGCAGTTTGAGAGCGGCGCGGTGCTTGTGCCGCGCAGGGGCACGCCGCTCCTGCTGGGCGGTCCCGAGAGCGAACCGTTCGCGAAACAGGACAGCGCAATCACCGAAACGCGTAACTTTCCGGTATTCATGGTTCCGGACGAAGAGTATCCGGCGGCGACGATCATCGACTTTCCGCATCTGTTTGCCGAACTCAATGCGAATCTCGGCGCCGTGAAACGCATCGGCATTGTCGGCGGCGACCGGATGCCCTACGGATGCCACAAAGGGATTACAGACGGCTTCGTCGGGGTTGAAATGGTCGACATCACTTCAGAATTCCTGAACCTGCGCTACTATAAGTCGTCCTGGGAAATCGAGCAGATCCGTGCCGCGTTCCAGTTGGCGGACCTCAGTTATGAAGCCATGAAAGAGATGATCAAAGTCGGCAATACCGAAATTCAGGTTGCGGCGGCGGGCGAATATGCGGCGCGCAGCCGCGGCGCGACGGGCTTCGGTTTTTCGGCGATTGTCGGCAGCGGCAAACGCGGAAATGCGGTCGTTCCGACTGCCACGGCAAAAGTGATGGAGGACGGCGAACTGGTGATGATCGGGATTGCACCGAAGATTCGCGGCTATGCCGGCGTGGTCGGCGATGCGCTTCCCGTAAACGGAACTTATTCTGCGAAACAGATCGAGTGCATGAAGTATCTGCGCGAGGCGTTCTGCCTGACGAAAGAGATGTTGAAAGTCGGGCTGACCGGGCGCGAGATTGATGCTCCCGCGCGCGCTTATTTCAATAAGCACGGCTTTGAAAAGAACCTGGTCTGCCCGTTTGTGCATACGATCGGTTTGAATGAGGCGGAGTGTCCTTTCTTCGGACCGAACAGCGACGATGTGCTGGTTCCGGGAATGACGGTTTGCGTGGACGTGAGTTTCTTCGGGCATCCGGAGTTTAACGGCGTCCGTATTGAGACCGGCTACGAGATCACGGACAAGGGCGCCGTTCCCTTCAGTCCGAAAATGGATAAGCTTCATACGGATCTGGATCACTTCTGATTCGCGTCCGGCGAATGAACATGACAGGGACGGGATTGCTTTCCGTCCCCGTCAGACATCATTTCCTGGTTATGATGCCCGGATTTGATTGCGCAGTCTCTTGATACGGAACAATGCCGATGTTGTGAGCTGCAGAAAAAAGTGATTTGCTTCTTTACCGGATGGTTTGATACCGCGATGTTCTGCATCGGGCAGTTCATCAGGATAATAAAGTTGAAAAACCTTTATTTATAATAATATTTCTATTGACAATGCGGTAATTTAGATTATAATATTAATGAAACGGGATGGGTTTTTTGCAGCGGGATCGCATGGAATAGTTTCCGATTCATGAGCAGGGGTGTTGTTTCCGGATTCCGGGGAGAATGGCGGAGTATGGGTTTTCTGCTGTTATCCGTTGCGGTGTTGTACAGGGAAAACGCCGTTTTTCGTTTTGGATTTGATATCTGGGAACTCGGTCATTTTGAGGTTGGTTTATAAATATATGATTACAATTCAGGGACAGACAGCAATTTCAAGTTGGATTCTTCCGCAGGATGCCGGACTGGATTGTCTTATTTCGGTTTCCTGTAAGTCCGAGCACATTCTGTCGCCTGCTTCTTTCCGGGTATCCATTGCGAAACCGCTTTCCGGGTTTGAGTATTCCAGAACGTTGGATATTACCGCCGCCGGGAGTTTTATCATTCTCAAATCCTGGCAGGCGATGAATCATATTTATATCACAATTTCTTCTTTTGTGAAACAGATACGGAGAAAAGCGGACGGATTTTTCTATTTCGCCCGCATTTTCATCAGACGCTTCCAACTGGATATGTTCGTTTTACTGAGACAGTGAGATTGATTTCATATGAAACAGAATCGACAAGATAAAAACACAACAGGCGCCCGTCCGGCATCCCGGATGGACGTTTGTTGTGTTTTTATGTTATACAGATCAAAATTATATAAAAATTAAGGAGATTCAGGTATGGCAGTTTATACTGTTGATGCAGCGCTTACTGCAAGTGACCCTGCAAACAATCAATTCAAAACCATTCAGGAGGCGATTGACGCCGCTCGGGGGGCTGACCCGCAATCTGAAGCTGATCGGATTACGATTGAAATCAAAGCTTCTGCTGTTGAATATACTGGTGTGAATGTCGCGGGAATGTCGAATTCTGTTTTGAATCTGAAAGATGCCAAATTCATTACACTTGCCGGAGCCGGAGCAGGAAATACAGTCTTTCGCGGTCAGATCAATGTGGCGAATTCAGAGGGTGTCATAATTGAAAATATGACCATTACGGCAGACGGAACGAATTCTGCTGAATTTGTCGGGAATGGCTTGATTGATGCCCGGCAACAGGGAGTGAAAGATCTGATTATCCGCAACAATGTGATAGCGTTGGAAAACTGCGATCACGCAAGTGCGGTGAAATACGATGTTATTGATCTTTATACCCAGACAGGTTCCAAGGAGAACGTTACGATTTCCGGAAATACGATTTCCGGAGGTTGTTACAGTATTCGATTGGACCGCTTTAATAACGGTGCTACTGTGATTGCCGATAATGTGATTACCGGAAGCCAGCGTGCCATCAACGTGGATGGTATGACAGGCACAGTGGAAATTACCGGCAATAGTATCAGCAATGTACTCCATAAAGGAATACAGATTGCCGGCACAGCTGCCGAGTCTGTCACTATATCTGAAAATACGATTCAGGTCATAGGAAAGGATGATGGCAGTGCTGCACTGGTTTATCATGAAACATTGAATACCACTTCTGACTTTGCCGTTACTGATAATTCTCTGGTTGTCACAACTCAGGGAATGCCTGTTATCAGGGAGGAAGGTTCCGTTGTTTCCCCGACACAGACGAATAACTATATGCAAAACGCGGATGGTACATTGGCTGACGGTTCCGCTGAACCGGAAACTTCCGTTGCCGAATTTCTCGTTTCCGCCGATTGGAGCGAAATTACATCCGGCGGCGTTGTTTCATACAATGGAAAATTCTACACCATCGGAACCAATGCGTTCGGTGATGCTAAAGCCGCGCTCAATGCCGCGAATACTCTTGGGGGAACACTTATTAATCTGACAGAGACAGGCTATGTTTATGCTGCTCCTCAAGATAATGATGCATATATGGTAAAGATCACCAATGCAGGTACTTACAATATTACCGGTGGTAAAGGTGTCTTACTGAATTATGAAGTGGAACTCAACCCGGACAAGGCGGATGGCGAGTATATTATTAATATGACGGATGCGAATCTGACCGCAACCAAACTGACATTGCGCAACAATGCCGAGCTGAATGTCACGAATTCTCGAATTGATTATAACCAATTTCAGGGCGGTTCCGCTTATTTGTCCGTTTATACCAATAGTGTGCTGAACATTAATAACTCTGTTGTCGGGTATAACCCCTATGCGTCTAAAACTGCTGATCCGGAAGATTTTGTTGCCGCGGAAGATCTGACTGCATATTGGGCTTGGGGAACTTGCCTGAATGTTTATGGCACGGCAGATATCAAAGATTCTGATTTGTTTATCTATGTCGGTCAGGGGAATCAGGCCGGTTTTGATGTTCTTGGCAATGGAACTGCAACGCTTACGAATTCTAATGTCAGTCTGGCGTTATTGAATGTTGGTGGTGATTATACTGAAAAGTATCTTGCTGCCGATGCTGATAAAGATAATCTCGTGGCTACATTGACTCTTGATAATTCAAGAGTCAAGAATACACAGTATCGCGGTGATTACAATACCGAGAACGGTATCAATGTCGGTAATGCAGCCGGAACAACTGCTGGAAAATTGACTATTAAAAATGGTTCCGATATTGATTTTACTGTGCGCAGCTATAACGATGCACGGGAGATCGGGCTTAGAGTGCATAACGGCAAGAGCAGTGTGGAACTTATCGACTCCACACTCAAGGTTGGTTCTGTGTCCAATGCCGGAACGGTTTCCATTGACGGCTCCAGTTTGAATGTCAAGACTGTTACCAACAACGGCAGTATTTCTGTGACAGGCAACAGTAAGTTGAACATTGAGTCTCTGACGGGCAATGTCAATCTTGTTGACGGAGCCAATCTTTCTGATTCAGTGATCGGCAGCGGAACTGTGGTAACCACCGGAAATGTTACACTTTCCGGTAATGTCACACTTGATAAGTTCAACGCCGTTGATGGCGAGGGTGATGCGGGCAATTCCGTTACCATTGCCGCAGGCGCCGATGTCCGCCTGAACGGCGAGGTGCGTATCCGGACAAATGATGTGGTTCATATTTATGGTGCGCTTACCGTAGGGGACGCAGCCGATTTCTACAAGAAAAACGGCAGTGAAATGACGATTTACAAAGATGGCGTTCTGACTTTGGAAGATTCAAGCTTCCAGAACAACAGCCTGCTGACCGTTTACGGAGAAATGAACCTGAACTACGTTAACGGCTGGGCACCGAAGCTTGCCGGAAATGAAACCGGAAAGTATAGCGGGCAGCTTGTCGTTGACGGCAAGGACGGCAAGGGCATTGTAAATGTCAAGGCTCCGTTCCTGACTTTCGGAGGAGGATTGGGATCGGCATGGAAAGAGGCTGCCGATGGATGCACTGTCGATATCTTGAATAACGGTAAGATCGTTACCGATGCCAAGGCTTTCTGGAATTCTTCGAAGAATACGCTTACATTGAATCATGGTTCTTTGATTTTCGATGCCGCCAATTCCGCCTACGATTCTGTGTGGCAGGCAGACGCCAAGTTTGATAATGACGGCGTGATGAGTGGAAGCAACAGCAGTGTGATTGATATGTCCGGTCGCACTTTCACAAATAACGGAAGTGTCACTCTTGCTGATTCCACGCTGACTGCCGGAACTCTTGTCAATAACAGCACCGTCAACGTATCCGGCGCGGACTCCGCTGTCAAAGCGGTATTCAGCGGCAGCGGAAGCACGGTTTTTACGGATGTTGTCCTTGATGCTGACTGGGCTGTCAGCGGCTCACAGGGAGAATGGCGTTTCCTGGGCGACAGTACGGTTGCCCAGGCAATGGAGTTTGACGGCCGTGTTTATGCCGGGACGCTTCAGACCGCAGATGAGACTGATTTCAGCGGGGTTGCGAGTTCAACTCTGGCGATCAATGCGGATTTTTCCGCTTCGGCTTTGTGGATCGGCGCGCAGTATGCGGACGGAATTACGGATTCCAAAACATCGACGGTGACGGTGAACTCCGGCAGTGTCCTGACGGTTGACGGCGAAAGCAGCGGACTTGTAATCCGTGAAAGCGGCATATTGAATATCATTGACGGCAGTTCTCTCAGAATCGGTCATGACCGCCAGGTGATGATTCAAGGTGCATTGACCGTGGACGGCGCGGGTTCTCTCTTCGAGACAGCCAGTTCTCCGGTGAATATCTATAAGGATCATGCCGTGTTGACGGTCAGCAACGGAGGAAAAGCTGTTTTCGGCAGTTATAATGACACCAATATCCGAATCGGAACAGGCGGTGAAATCGTTCTGAAGAGTGGTATCCTTGTCCTCAATGATACGCTCAATATCAATGACACCGGCAGTTTCTCAATGGATTATCTTTCCACTGTTTCGTTTGCGGAGACAATCAATGTGGCTGCGACCGCTTCCCTGACGATTGATACGACCGGGTTCACGGACGGCATTTACAAGCTCATGGACTATACCGGCACAGGGTCTTACAGCGAAGAGCAGTATAAAGTTCTTCTCGGCAGCAACTGGGATGACGCCTGTTACTCCGTCATTGACAACGACCTTTATTTAATGAATGTTGACATGACGACGGTCAAGGTCGATGCCGCATGGGCAGGTTCCGAATTCGGCGCAGAGGTCGAAGATGACTATTACTACGGCTTCAACGCGTTCAGCGATTTTGCGGAAAGCGTTCAGGTTCTTGCCTCTAAACCGGATACAACGACAACATTCCTGCTCAAAGGTAATCTGACAACGACAGATGATCTTGAAATTCCATATGGCAGCGGCGATGTCAAATTCCTGTCTGCTGACGGTAACGAGGTTGTAGTCGAAGGCTTGACCAATGACAAATCAAATTTCTCGTTTACAGAAGGAGGGGTCTCTCCGGTTATTACAATCGGTGAGAATGTCACTTTCAAGATGCTCGGCAACAACAGTGATTTCTCTGTCTGGTACGGGGCGAATCTTGATCTTTACGGGACGCTTCAGGGCGTTGGCGGTTGGAATGCGCTTTATCAGTATGTCGGAACTGCCAATGTTTACAGCACCGGCTCCATCACTATGGGACGTATTCAGGCGCCCAGTGCTCAGGTTAATATTTACGGTACTTCGGAAAATATGGCTGGTGAAACTGTTTCCCGTTACAGTTCCGATTTGGCGGTAAAAGACCGCGCCGATGCTCAGGTCAAGGTTTCCAATCTTTTTGTCGAGGCGGATCCATGGGGATCCAGCACGACCAAAAAAGGAGAGTTCAACGCTTATGACACTTTTGTGTCCGCAGGAACTGTGCATGACAGCAACAATGGCACTGTCCGTGGTGATGGCACTGTAGCATTTACAATAGACCACTCAAAGTTCGTTGCGTCCTCCATTACCCTGAAGCGAACCGATACGGTTTTTGCTTTGCAGAACGGCAGTTATGTGGAGGTTTCCAGCAATTTGGACAACAGCGGTTTGATCAGTATGGATTATACTTCCACTTTGGCATTCGGCAGTCTTGTGAACAGTGGCACGATCACCGTTGATACGGCGGGATTCTCCAGCGGCGTGTATAAAATCTTCGATGATCTCACGGGCTCTTATACGGAAACGGAATACAGGAGTCTGCTCGGCGACGCCAACTGGAATGATTCCTACAAGGTGATTGATAACGATCTGTATCTGACGAATCTGGAAGGCGCCGAGCTTTATGTCGACAGCGCATGGGCATCCATGAGTCCGAATGAGGAAGTGACGTTTGTTGACGGAACAAAGGCTTATTACAAACTCAATGCTTTTGACACTGTTGCAAATGCACTGGCTCTGCCCTCCGGAGAGACGGCTTATGAGAACGCCGTCAAACTCAATATCACAGGGGCGGTCAAATCGAATATCTCGGTAATCGGATCAAACATCACGGAAGTCAATTCCGCTGCGAAAACTGCCGATGAGAATGCAGTGATTGCGGAAGATGCACTGACAGTCAATCTGGTTCAGGTCGATAATACAGAGGCAGGCTGGGAGGTCTATTATCCGCTGGCGTCTGGAAGTTCCGCTTCGGTTTACGGCGGTATCACGACCAACTTTGTTTCCGGTCTCTTTACTTTTGAGACGACCCGGGACCCGAATATCATCGGCGGTGCGTATGGCGCTTCTGACGCGAAAATTTACGGCAGCACGACTGTGAATATCGGGACGGACGGGGGATCGGACAGTGATGTTGGCATCTATGTCGATGCCCTGGTCGGCAGCGGCGGCGGAACAATTAACGGCAACAGCTCCGTCAATATTTATTCCGGGACGATTGAGAGAACCGGTTCCATTATCGGCGGGTCCAGCTGGGGCGGTGTGGTCAAGGGCGACAGCTCCGTCAATATCTACGGTGGCAACCTGATCGACAGTTCGGACGGCAAGAGCAAGCGCGGCATCATGGGCGGCAGCTATAACGGCGTGACCGAGGGCAATGCGTCCGTCAACATTTACGGCGGAACCGTGAACGGCAGAATCTACGCCGGCGGCAGTCAGGCGGGGACAACGGTCAAAGGCAATGCTTCGGTCAATATCTCCGATGGTGTGGTCAATGGCAGCATTTACGGAACCGGCGGCGTTGTGGAAGGCAGCATTTCCATTTCCGTGACCGGCGGCACGATCAAAGGAAATATTTATGCCGGAGGGCTTAACGTTGGTGTTGCCGGGACAAAGACTGTAAATATCAGTGACTACAGTAATCCGGATAAAGATAACAAGAATCACTTCTATGGCGGTTCTTCTGTGACACAGAGCGGAACGGCAGATGCTTTGCTTGAGATCGTCGATGGGGATGTCATCATGAATGTGGCGGATACAGAAGCCTATGCCGATATTTTCGGCGGGGCATCTGTGACCAAGAGTAATTATGTGTTTGTAGAAGCCGGCTCCTCGGACGTGACGGTTAAGAACCTGTTGATTAACGGATATGACTCCGGTAAGACGATCTGGACCGGACGTGTTTACGGTGCCGGGCAGATCAGCAATTCCGGCAACAGTTCTGTTGACAATTATGATGTCTATTATCAGGCTTCTTCGAATGTTCATGTTACGAATATCGGCGGGATCACTGTCAACAAGGATGATGGCAGTGTAACCCATAATCCCGGTGCGCGTGTTTATGGCGGCGGCTATCTTTACTGGTCCAGAAAATCTGAAATGACTGTTGGTTCTACCAACGTTGTTGTGGATGAGGACCTTCAGAAGGATTCTGATGTGAAGACAGAGTTGGCGCATGTGATCGGAGGTTCGCTGATCAGCGGGACCATTGACGGTGTGAATGCAAGTACCATTATTACCGGCAATACGGATGTTACTGTAAATGCAGGAGTTATTTCTGCATGGCTGGTCGGCGGCAATAACTCGAACTGGTTCGGTCGTTCCGTGATCGGTGTTGCAGATGAAAATGGCTCCTATGAGTATAATGGTGAAAAATACAGTGCAGGAAGCACCAAGGTCACATTGAATGACGGCGGTTCCGAGACTCTTTCCATTATCGGCGGCAGTTTGACTGATTATGCATCGTATTATGAAGCTGGCAGACTAAGAGAAGCTGTTGTCTTTGGAAAGACTGAGATCATAATGAATGGCGGCACGGCTTACGAGGCTGTTGGCGGTGGGTATGCGCTGTATCAGAATCAAAATGCCGATACCTCCGGCAAGCTGACAGGAGTTGAGAATCCGCTCAGTAATGTCGAAGGCGAAACGAATGTTACAGTGAACGGGGGCACAATCAAGAGTAATGTGATTGGCGGCGGGTATGCCTACAGTAATCAGGCTGCTTCCTTGAGCTCAATCGCAAATGTTACCGGTAATACTTTTGTTGCCATTGGCGGCACGGCAGCGGTTGAAGGCAACGTTTACGGCGGTGGATATGCCGATGGCGGTGAAGCCGATGTTACCGGAAATACCTCTGTCAATGTTACCGGCGGAACTGTTGCCGGCAATATTTACGGCGGCGGGTATCATGCCAATGTCAACGGCAATGCCACTGTGACGATTACTGGCGGAACGGTTTCCGGTGACATTTACGGCAGTGGCGAAGGCGAGGCGACGGTGAACGGAAGCCGGACTCTGAACCTCGGTTCCGCGGATGCGGCGGCGTATGCAGCAACATTGAACAATGTATATGATTTCAATGTCGCTCAGGTTGTCAATGCCGATGTGACCGTAACCGGTGACTTCTCTGTGGAGGAGATCACCATTGCCGGAGCAACGCTTACCCTGAATTCCGGATTCCTTGCCGCGACAACTGCGGTTGCGATTGAAATCGGCGCTTACAATGTGACCGCAGCTGCTTTGAATGTCGGTGTTTCCGGCGTGAACCAGCCGTCGATCACGATCAGTGCGGCGGAAGAGTTGACAGCCGGCCGTTACCTTGTCGCAAGCGGTTTCGACAGTCTCTCCGGCTTTACCGTCGATGGAATCAACGACTATACACTGCGGCTTCAGGGCGAGGATGTGTATCTGACCAAAGATCTGGCTCCGGATGACTATGACGCCAACGGACGTCCTGACATTCTGATGCAGCATGATATCGGCAAGCTTCAGGTGTCGCTTGTGCAGGAGGATCAGAGTGTAATTCTGAAAGATGTTGCGGATCTCGGCGACGGCTGGACGATTCTTGGCAGCGGCCAGTCCGGCAACGGCGAGAATTATGCCGATATTTACCTTACGAACGGTGAAACGGTCGGCATCTGGCAGCTTGATGAAACTACCGGCGTGACTGCATGGCAGGAGATCCAGAGTTTCGACAGTGCGACGCATGTTCTCGGACTTGGCGACTTCAACGGCGACGGTATCACGGACCTTCTGCTCCAGAATGACAACGGTGCAGTCGGCGCGTATCTGACCGACGGTGAGAATGTCGGCTGGAACTACTTCCAGAGCCTCGGCAGCGAGTGGAGCATTGCCGGTATCGGCGATTTCAACCATGACGGAATCGACGACGTGGTGCTGCAGAATGAAAAGGGTGGTTATGCCGGCATCTGGCAGCTTGACCGCAACGGTCAGGTCAGCTGGAGTGACCTCGATGTCCTGAACAATGGACAGATTGCGGGTACCGGCGACTTCAACGGCGACGGCTTTGATGACGTTCTGCTGAAGTGGGGGAATTCCTACGGCGCATGGACGGTCAGTGGCGGCAATCTGTCCGGCTGGATGGATCTCGGCACGCTGTGGGACAGTGCTGCTCTTGAACAGATCGGCGACTTCAACGGCGATGGAATAGACGATTTGCGCGTGCGCATCACGAACGGAGACCTCGGTGCCTTCTGCGTCCTGGGCGAGGGCAACCTCCAGTGGAATTATCACTTCAGTGTCGGCAGCGAGTGGCAGACGAATCTTGTCTCCATCTGAGTGATGCTGTAAATGGAAAACGGTTCCCCCGGATGCAGAAATGTATCCGGGGGAATATTGTATCACCTTTTGAAAACGAAAGAGTTTGCCGCTGTGTGCGGAGAGAGGGGGCTCTGCTGTCTTCCCGTTGAATTTATTTTTTTGAATTTTATCTTTACCGTCAGACCCCATCAGAAACAGTTCCTTTTTTTCTTTCCGTTTCCCCCTTGATATTGACCGGGGAAAGAGTATATTTTGTTATCGTCTTTTTGAAGAGCGTCTTCTTCTGTAATTGATCGTGCGCCCGGACGGTTTTTTCCGGAATATTTTGAATCAGGCTTTATTTCAGGAGGAGAAAAACGGATGGCGGAGGGCTCTGTACAGCATTGGTTTAATCACCTTTTTGCTTTTTTCATCAAGGGTGCCCGACGGCGTGGACTGCCGGAAAAAGAGCGGGATGAGCTTCTTTTCCCATCAATTCTGTTCCGTTTTCTCGGTATGGCGGTGTTCGGCGATCCCCGGAAGTTTTTTCTGGAACAGTCCGCTGAGTTGCAGGTGGAGCTTTGCCGCAGAGCCGGGCCGCTGGGATTGTCACCGTTGTTTTATTACATGCTGGCGGATACTCTGCCTGAAAGATGGTATGCTGCATTCAAACAGGATTTTTATGTGCAGTCGCAGTATGATTTCCGTTATTCCCGCGCGTTGAAGAAAGTTTACGGCGGATTTCAGGTCTGTGAGACACCTTTCATTCCTCTCAGGAGATGTTACTTTGCATATTGTGTCTATCCTCATCCGGCGATCTGTTTCCGTGAGGAACAGGATGTTTTATTTCATCGCCCGGACGTGGAAAAGGTGTTTCGGAAATTTCTGGGGCATGACTGGAAAACATCCGACAGCAGACACCATTTTTTTACGCGTCTCCGCCTGCCGGTTCTTATGAAACCCGGTTATCCTGCATTGGAGTTGCGCTGGCATGTTTTGAGAGATTCTTGCTCTTTCGATCCTGAAATACTCTGGCAGAATACCGTGCCGGCGCCGGAGATCCCCTTTTGCCGTTATCTGCGCCCCGAAGCGTATTATCTGCTGACTGTTTACAATATGTATTCCGACCGCTGGCTGTCCGGCTGCCGCTATCTTCTGGATCTTGCATTTCTCCAAAAGAAGTTCCATCTGGATACGGCGCTGATTGAAAGACTGAACCGGGAGTGGAATTTGAATCTTGATTTGGGGCTCTGCTACCGGCTGTTCCCGACGATGTTTCCCAAAAGACAGTGTCTTTTTCCGTCGGATGCGGCAGTGCCGGATGAGGCGCGTTACATCGTTTACCGGCTGGCGCTGGCAGAGTATCCGGATAGTGCGTTTCCTGCCCTGGACCGGTCCTCAACGCCGGAGCCGCCTGTCCCGGAAGAATGCAGGGAGAACGGGATGTTTCACCGCTCCGGCAAGAAGAAGCGGGCGAT
>JABLTK010059785.1_pt1 | contig 12288 bp, 6 predicted proteins | sample 7160131 | NCBI WGS metagenome assembly JABLTK01 (sample SAMN14651221, study PRJNA627086) | human gut metagenome | isolation source: feces | host: Homo sapiens
ATTGTCGTGTCCAGATTTTCCTCTGTTCCTAATGGCAGAATACATCGCATCAAACAATACAATTAAAATTAAGTTTAAAGCAGAAGATATTAATTACAAATATGAAGAATCAGATATTAAGGCAGAAGATATTGTTATAAAAGTTGGTGGAATTGTTAATAGCGATGCTATCAAAAAGATTACAAAGTTAAAAACAACAAATGGGGAGGAATACGAGCTAGAACTTTCTAACGTAACCGGTGTTGGTAAACTTGAATTAGTTATTCCAAAAGACAAGATAGTAGATAAAGCGGGCAACAAGAATATTGAAACAACATTAAATATTCCAACGTTTGTTGCAAATGGTGGTATTTCAGATACAAAGCCGACTGTTACAGTTGACGAAAACGAAATAACTATCATAAACAATCAAACAAGTATTGCAAAGATTGTGAAGATTGAGTATCAATACAGAATTAGTGGAGATACAGAGTTTACAACAATTCCAAATGGAGCGAGCGGAGATACAGCAACATCAAATATTCTAAAAGATGCTTTAGCAGATACTTATTACGAGATTAGAACAGTTGTTGAAGATTCAACTGGAAACAAGAAAGAATCAAAAACAGTAACAGTTAAAACATCAAGCTTAGATAGCAGTTTGATTAGCGTTTCTATAAATCCAACGACATTAACAAGCGGAGATGTTACAGCTACAATAACATACAATTCTAAGTTCCATAAAGAGTATTCAACAGATGGTACAAATTACATCAGCTTGACAAACGGAAATACAAAAGAATTGATTGTTAAAGCTAACTTGACAATCTATGCAAGATTGACAGATGGCAAGAATTACAGCGATGTTGTTACTTATGAGGTGAACAACATAGATAAAGAAAGACCTGTAATTGGAAAGGTTGAAGTTTCACCAAGTGGAAAATCAAATTCAAAACAAATAATTGCAACAGATGTTAAAGATATTGGAGTTAGTGGAATTAAGGGATACTATATAAGCAAAACAGCAGACCTAGATAATCCAACATGGGTAAGTTTTGAAGGTACAAGTTTTGCATACACTATTAAAGAAAATGGAACATACTATGTATGGGTTTCAGATAATGTAGGTAATATTTCAGAGGCGGAAATAGTTATTGCTACTGGTATTGTAAGCGGAGTAGGCAATATTACTTACAATGAAGAAATGGAGATTTCTGTTGGCGAAACTGCTAAGATAGAAATAACATACACAGGCGAAGCAATGAGTGAGTCATACTCTTCAAGCAACAGCAGTATTGTAAAAGTTGAAAAGAATATTAGACAAATAGAAGGTGTCAGCGTGGGTGTTGCGAATGTAGTTGTTGTAATAAAAGATTACGATGGCACAGAGAATCAAGTAATAATTAAAGTTACAGTTAAACCTGCAGAGTTGCAAGCAAAATTAATGTCAGACGGCGTAGATTATAACGGCGAGTGGACTAACAAGGATGTAAATGCAATTCTTACAACTAACGGCACAAAGCCTTTTGAATACAAAGAAAAGGAAAGCAAGAATGGTGCTTGGACAAAACCAGAAAACGTTAGTGCAGACAGCATAACAGGTTTGACAACGATTACATACAGTGGAGATTATAGCGGTGAAAAATATTACACTGGTGTGAATAAAGATGGAAACATCGTAACAACAGAAGCTGGAGCGTTTGTTGTAAGACTAGATAAAACAGCACCAACAATTGGAGCTGCTAAGAAGACACCAGGAACAAATTCAATTGATGTGGCAATCATCGGAGCGACAGATAATTTATCTGGCATTAAAGAATATGAAATTGGAATATATAAAGATAATGTTTGTCTAGGAACATATAAGGGAGCATCAGGTGAGGCAACGTTTATACAACTTTCAAGTTCAACAACTTATCAAATTAAGTACAAGATAACAGATAATGCAGGAAACGAAACGGACATGATTGATGGCGGTTCTGAAACAACTGGAATAATAAGAAAAATTGTAACATATGATTATTTGACAAATGGTGGTACTAGCGTATCATTAGCAAGCGAAGAAAGAATTGCAGGCACAATGATAGACTTGACAGTAACAGCAACAAAAACAGGATACAACTTCAAAGGTTGGGCTAAGACACCAAGTGGAGATGTTTTAACAAGTTTAGTAATGCCAGAAGAAGACATCACATTATATGCAATATTCAAAGATGAAGATGCACCAAAGGTTGAAGATAAGTCTTACGAGACAGTTGATGGCGAATTAGACATCATACTAAAACCTAGCGATGACGGAAGTGGTATTGGAGGATATGCAGTAACAACAGACGATGGCACGCCAAACAGATGGGAGATGAAAGAGCCTGACGCAGACGGATTTGTAAGAATCACAGTTCCAGGAACAAATAAATATTATGTATGGATTAAAGACTTAGAAGGAAACTTCGTAAGATATGAACAAATTGCAATAAAAGATATTTTTGCACCAACAGGAAAGATAGAAGTTAAAGAAAATATAGTAAACGATTTGCCATATGCAAACAGAAATGAAGTTAACTTAAAGATAACAGCAGAGGATAATGAGAGCAAGCCAGAAAACATCAAGATAGCAATATACAACGAAGAAGAGTACAAGAATATAAAGAGCTACACATCAATAAACTTTGCATACAACTATGTAGACGGAGGTCTAGAGACAAAACATCAAACAACCCCAGGAGACGGCTTAAAGAGAATCTACGTAATATTTAAAGATAAGGCAGGAAATATATCAATGACAATAAAACAATTGCCATAAAGCAAAAATAATAGCAGAAGCGGATGAGCTAAAACTCATCCGCTGCTTTTTGCTAGTTTAATATGAATTCTAAAAAATAGTAATATTATAACGTAACCCTCATATAAATTTATTAAAGATATGTGTACAAACACTAATTATAAAAGGAGGGTTATTAATGAATAATTACAGCATATATCAAAATATTGCGGAAAGAACGGGTGGGGATATATATATTGGTGTTGTTGGGCCTGTTAGAACTGGAAAATCTACGTTTATAAAAAGTTTTATGGAACGTGCTGTGCTTCCAAACATAACTGATGAATATAAAAGAGCTAGAGCACAAGACGAGTTGCCACAAAGTTCTAACGGAAGAACAATAATGACAACAGAGCCTAAATTCATTCCAAATGAGGCAGTTGAGGTCAGTTTAGATAACGTTAAATTCAATACAAGAATGATAGATTGCGTCGGATATTTAATCGATGGTGCAATTGGACATATGGAGGGTGAAACTCCAAGAATGGTAAGCACTCCATGGTTTGAAAATCAGATTCCTTTTTCTGAAGCTGCTGAACTTGGAACTAAAAAAGTAATAGAAGAGCATTCAACGATTGGTATACTTATAACTACGGACGGCAGTGTTACAGACATTCCAAGACAAGATTATGAGAAGGCAGAGGAGAGAGTTGCAAACGAATTAAAAGCACAAAATAAGCCATACATAATAATCTTAAATACAAGTAATCCAAGTTCGGAAAACACGAAAACGTTATGTGGCAACTTAGAGGAAAAGTATGATACACCAGTAAAAGCAATCAATTGTGCAAACTTGACGAATGGAGATATAAATGAAATAATGGGAACTATTTTATATGAATTTCCTGTTAACGAGATAGACATCGATTTGCCTAAATGGACGGAAACGTTGCCGAATGACCATCAAATCAACACTAATATTTTAAACATGGTAAGAAATAATTTTAAGAATATTCAAAATTTAAGACAAATTCAAAACATGTTAGACAGCATGGAAAGTGCGGAAGAGATTGAAAATATAGATGTTGATTCAATAAAGCTTGGCGAGGGCATTGCAAAAATAAATATAAACATTAAGAAAGATGTATTTTATAAGATTTTAAGTGAAATGTCTGGAATAGAAGTAAAAGAAGAAGGCGAACTATTTGGAATTGTTGCATCACTTGCACAAAGCAAAAAGAGTTACGACAAGATAGAAATGGCATTGAACGACGTAAAACGCAAGGGATACGGAATTGTTACACCTAACATAGAAGATTTATCGCTTGAAGAACCTGAGATAATTAAGCAAGGATCAAAATTCGGTGTAAAGCTTAGGGCAAAAGCACCTAGTCTTCATATAATAAAAGCAGAAATTGAAACGGAGGTTTCGCCGATTGTGGGAAGTGAAAAACAGTCGGAGGAATTAATCGATTATCTAATGAAAGAATTTGAGGACGATCCAACAAAGATTTGGCAATCGAATATATTTGGTAAATCGTTGCATGAGCTAGTAAATGAGGGGTTGCAAACAAAATTAATGAAGATGCCAGAAGAGGCACAATGTAAGCTTCAAGAAACACTTGAAAAGATAATAAATGAAGGCAGTGGAGGACTAATTTGTATAATACTATAAAAATGGCCTAAAATGTGGCAAATCGCAGATAAATATGGTATAATATTTACATAAAATATATTTATTAATGCGAGGTACGTTATGTTTGTAGCTTGGTTAGGTTGGTTGTTCCTAAACTTAGTCTTAAATGGCTCAACGAAAGCAATTATCATTTCATTGATTGTTGCTGTGGTTGTTGGAATTATTGTAGGCGACGTAAAAGGAGCAATTGGAGTTCTTCTATTTCCTATTGTTTTGGGTTTGCTCGGATTTCTGGCAAAGTGTCTGATTGCAGGTTGGTTCTTGTTTGCTATCTTTGCTTATGCAATGTATATAGCGATGGACTTTACTGCTGCATATATGATTGTGTATGCAATTAGACATCGCAAGAAAGCAAAGTAAATCATCAAAAAGAAAAATGAAAATCTACAATCAAGGATTTTCATTTTTCTTTTTTTGTATTAAATTACTGCAATAAAAGTAGAAACCAAATAATTGTTAAAAATCGTAGAAACAACGAAAGTTAGTATGCTTTAATAAAAATGAAGATTTAGAATTTTTTCTTAGTAAAAATACTTAATTTTTTCTTCGAATTATTTCATGAATTAGGACATTGCAAATCCGATTATAATGAGGGAAAGAGCAAAGTGATTATTGATGGTAGTGAAGAAAAAGAAAAAAAAGCAGACGAATTTGCTTTAAAAATGATGATAGATGATGATATTTGGAAACAAATTTTAGATGCTAATCTAAATGAGAAAAGTATTAAAGAGATATCTAAAAAAAATAAGATACCTATGAGTTTTATAGTTGGTAGATTAGCGAAAAATAAAAATATAAGTTATACGAATAAATTGTATAGGGAGTATTATCAAAAATAAATTAATAGTATTGCGTTCTTTTAATATTAAACATTGAATTTATTACTAATTGGTATGCAACATATAAATAATTCAATTGAAAAGATTGAGATTATATATTCTAAAAGATGCCCCAATAGTATGTGAAAAAATAGTAAAAAAATTTATCGAAAATTGTTTACATTTTTTTTTCACTAATATACAATGATAGTACTGATAACAAACGAAAAAATGAAAGGGGATTTGTATAATGAGAATAATGATGCTTTCGTGGGAATACCCACCAAGAATAGTTGGAGGTATTGCGAGAGTCGTTCATGATCTTTCACATGCTTTTGCTGCACAAGGGCATGAAGTACACGTTATAACATATCAAGAAGGAGAAACGAAAGAATTTGAAAAAGACGGACCAGTATTTGTACACAGAGTAACTAACTATCCAATCAACGCAAACAACTTAATAGATTGGGTAATGCAACTTAATTTCTGCATGATTGAAAGAGCTGCAGATGTAATTAAGGAATATGGAAAATTTGATGTTTTGCACGCACATGATTGGCTAGTTGCATATGCTGCAAGAACACTAAAAAGAACATATAAAATGCCACTAGTTGCAACAATACATGCAACAGAAAGTGGAAGAAATAAAGGAATACACAACAGATCACAAGGCTATGTAAACGATGTTGAGTGGATGTTAACATACGAAGCTGGAAACGTTATATGCAATAGTATGTTTATGAAAAACGAGATAAGCAATTTGTTTGGAAAGCCATATGAGAATATACATGTTGTACCAAATGGAATAAATGTAAATAAATTCGATGGACAAGAAAGAGATTGGGAATTCAGAAGAAATTATGCAGCAGATAATGAAAAAATCGTATTCTTTGCTGGAAGAATAGTAAACGAAAAAGGAATACAAGTTTTGTTAAATGCAGCACCAAAGATTATATCAAATTACCATAATGTAAAATTTGTAATAGCTGGTAGAGGTCCATGCCTAGATGAATTAAAAGGCTTGGCAGATTACCTTGGAATATCAAACAAAGTATACTTCACAGGATACTTAAATGATGTTCAAATCACAAAGATGTACAAGGCAATAGATATAGCAACATTCCCAAGTTTGTATGAGCCATTCGGAATAGTTGCATTGGAAGGAATGCTATCTGGAGCAGCAACAGTCGTATCTAATGCAGGCGGATTAAATGAAATAATATCACATGGAATAGATGGCTTAAAATCATATGCAGGAAATCCAAACTCACTTGCGGACTCAATAATTGAAGCATTGTATAACGATAACTTATGCAAGCAAATGGCGGAAAACGCAAGAGCAAAAGTAATAAAAGAATTCAACTGGGAAACAATTAGCAAGAGCACAATGAACGTATACAAAGAAACAATAAAAGCTGCAAAAGCAAAGGCGAAAGAAAAAGTAAAATTAGAAAAACTTGCAGCAGAAGAAGTACATGGAACAGCTACAATAGTAGATGGAGTAGATACAACAATCACAACATACACAACAGACAAGGAAATAAATATTTTGCATAACGCAGCAAAACAAAAATTAGCAAAACAAATGTAACAAAAAGTCCGAAGAAATAAGGATGTGGAAACGCAAATGAATAAGAAAAAAATTATATCAATTGGTGTTTTAGTAATAGGAATTGTCAGTATCATCATCGTTGTATCACTAATATTAAGCAGAAAAGGACCATCTATAATTGTAAGAAAACCACTTAATGAAAAAGTGAATCTTGAAGAAGTGTTAAAAAGCGTAGAAGAAGTTGATTCAGATATAGAAAACGAGGACATTGCAAAAGGAGTAGATGAAATCGACTTTAATGAGTATAATGTCTTAGAGAAAAAGGCATTAGTATATACAACAGATGAAAATGTAAACGAAATATGGATGATAAAGCTAGAAAGTTACAATCAGCAAGAAGATGTATGTAGGATATTAGGACAGAGAGTACAAAAACTAAAAAGTGCATTCGAAAATAATGAAGCAGAACTAAAAATATTAAACGAAGCAATAATAAAACAAGAAGAAGGAATAGTAATAATGATAATATCTCCAGATGCAAAAGAAGTAGAAGAAAAAATAGCAAAAGCAATGCAAAGTTAAAATAAGATAGCAATTGAAAGCCATAGTATAAAAACAAAAAAAGTCGAAAAATGTCGAGCAAAGATAATTGACAATAAAAAAAGAGTAATAGATATTAAAGGTGGTTGAGAACAAAAACTTAACCATCTTTTTCTTATATCGTAAAAGTCATTACGATAATTTCCAAAGCAAGAGAAATAAAAAATCTATAACTAAAACAGTTGAATACTCAAGTGCAAAAAGAAGGTGATTAAAATGAGCAATTAAAATGGCAAATGCAAGAAGTAAATAGCGGAATAAAAGGGCATTTTATGCATGAGGAGATACATATAATTGAGTTGAAAAAGTTACACTTCCATGATAAAATGGAACTAAGCAAGATGGAAGCATGGTTATGGTTCATAAAGCATGATAAAAAGGAGGCGGTAGAAATGGCTTGTTACACAGAAAAGCAGATACAAGAGGCAGAAGAACAGTACAAGAAAATAACCTCAGATGAAAAAATGATGGCGATAATAGAAGTAAGAGAAAGAGCAAGAAGAGAGATGCTGCAAGATAATTATGATGCGAAACAAGAAGGCATAGAACAAGGGATAGAACATGGCAAAGCAGAGGAGAAATTGTCGATAGCTAAAAAGCTAAAACAAACAGGCATGGATATAAAACAAATATCAGAGATTACTGGTTTAGCAGAAGAGGAGATTGAAAAACTGTAGTGATATATTAGTAATTGTAAAAATAACTTACTAACACACTAATATAATCCTCAAACTATTACGCACACCGCACAATGCATAATCATCACCAACTTAATAATTTAAATATTACAAAAATATTACAAGCATGTTACGTTGCTTGTAATATTTTTTTAACTCAAATTTAACAATGCATAAAAACATCCAAAATTAAAAGTCGAAATTTGTATTTCCGTAAAAGAAGACAAAATATCAAAACCTTAAAACTCAACGCACGCATGCTTTAGCTGGCTGGACAATATTTATATATATATTATAATTAAGGCAAGTCATAAAAATGATTCATCAAGGTTGTAGTGTAGTGAGATTTTCAAGTACTTAAAGCAAGAGAAAAAGTTGCTTTAAATGCCAAATACACGCCTTAATGAGCTGTTAAAAAGTGACGCACATGCTAAGTGGCATGCATCAAAACAAAGGAGAAATTGGTATGAAAAAATTCAAGGTTAAGGTGTTTTTAATTTCAATGATTTTGTTAATCACAGGAGGAATAACGGGCGTATCTCTCGCGGATGGGGTGGCAACTATAGATGAGTTTGCCGAGCTCGAAAGTTCATATGAAAGCACATCGCCAAAGCTAAATGCGGCAGAGCTTTCAAGCACTTTTACAAGTGAGAAAGAAATAGAGGTGTACTTAGAAACCAGTAGAAACGATATAGACAAAATCGTTATATCTGCATGGTCTGGCGGAGCATACTCTAAATTTAAAACAACTAAAAATGCCACCTATGATGCCACAAGAGAAATCTATACCGTAACCTTTAACCTTGATGAAATAATAAATACCAATACTGGAGCAAAAGAAAATGCCGAAGAAGCAATATACTCATTTGATGCATGTGTATATGGAACAAACAAAACGATGAGCTATTATAACTTAGACAATGTGCAATACACAGAAAAAGGATTCTTAGCATCTACTAAAACAAGTGGAGATAATGTAGAACTAACGGTAAAAGCAGTAGAAGATGGAGAAATTGCAGTATTAAAAGACGGAGAAGAAGTAGGCGAAAATACAGTATGGCAAAGCGTAAAAAAGGGAGAAAACACAATCTCACTTATGAGTTTAGAAGATGAAACAAACGAAGATGCAATGTCTTCAAATGTTCAAACATATAGCGTTGTGTATAAGTCTCCAAAGATTGTATCAATGCCAAAACGCAGTATTCCAGTAGTTACAACAAATTCATTAGCATCATCAAGCACATTCCAAAATGATGATATCTTTAGCTTTGAAATATCACAATCAGATGGACTAAATACTTGGATGTCATATGAAGACACACCAAACATTTTTGAATCAACAATCCAAGGCAAACACGGCGAAACAGCGACAGCAATAATCAGAATAAACACACCGCATGCCGGAATTCTAAGCTTTGATTATATGTCAAGCTCAGAAAAAGAATTCGATACATTCAAATTCGAAATATCTGGAGCAACACTTGTTCCAGAACCAGGCAAAGCAACTGAAACAACAAAAACACAAACAGGCGAAAATGATTGGCAAAACTACACAGGTAGATTTGCAATACCAACTAATGGCGTAATTACATTGAAATTAGAATACAAGAAAGATAAAAACGTAAATCGTTACGAAGATATGGCGGCAATCAAAAACTTAATCTTCACACCAATTTTACCAAGCAACGGAAATGTAATAATAAACAATGGCGCAGAGTATACATCAACTGCAACCCTTGATTTAAGAATATACGTAGAAGATGCGACATATATGTACATCACAGAAAACAGCCAAAAGCCATCAGTTAATTCTACAGAATGGTTGCCATTACTAGAAAGAACAACATACACATTAAAAGATTTAAAAGATGGTGAAAAAACAATATATGTATGGTTCAAAAATGACAGCAACGCAATGTCAATCGAACCTGCAAAAGGTACAATAAAACTAGACAATTCAGCTCCAACAAACGAGGCGCCAACAGTAGAAAGCACAGCAACAGAAATAAAAATAAAACTAAATCAAAAAGATGAAAACGAATTTGTATTAACAGAGTATGGATATAGACTTGTAGGAACAACAGATTTTACATGGAGCGGAAATGTAAATTCAGGTGAACACACAATGGTAGGTCTAACACCAATGAAAGAATACGAAGTAAAAACAAGAGTATCAGATGGAATAAACGATGTGGTAGAATCAGAAATCACAAAAGTAAAAACAAAAATACCATCAGATAAAATAGTAACAGAAAGTTCACCATCAGAAAAAACGCTAAACAATGTTATCGTAACAATAACATGGAACAATAGCGAAGGTTACACACAAGAGTATAGCTTAGATGGCATAAACTACACTAAAGAAACAAACACAGTAACAACAATCGAAATGCCCAAAAACGGAATAATATATTACCAAATGAATAATGGAACATACGATACAGGAGTTCAAAAATATATAGTAGGAAACATAGATAGAGAAGGACCAGTAATAGAAGTGGCAGAAGTAGTATCACCAAAGAGTGGTAAATATGGTATCGGCGATGAAATAACACTAAAAATAACATGGAACGAAGAAATCTATGCATCAGAATTGCCAAAATTAAATATAAAATTCAACGATGATGTAAATATTCCATTAACAGCAGAATACAAAACAACAAATGAAATCGTGTATAAATACACAATCAGAGCTGAAGATAATGGACCACTACAAATAATATCATTAGAAGGTGGCGAGGTAAAAGACTCACTTCAAAACATAGCAACATACACATTGCCAGCTCAAACAGGTAGCGAAATCTACGCAGAAAACGCAGCATATATAGCAGCAACAAACACATATTATGCAACAATACAAAATGCAGTAAACGCAGCAGGAACAGAGCCAGTAGTAATAACAGTGACAGCCAACACAGAATTAAGAAACACAGTAATAATAAAAGAAGGTCAAAACATAACATTAGACCTAAATGGCAAAACAGTAAGTATAAAAAATGAAAGCTCAATAGTGACAGCAATAGAAAATAGCGGAACGTTAGTAATAAAAGATAGTACGAATACAGACTCAAAAATAACAGCATATTCAGAAGAACGTTCAGCATACACAATAATAAATAACAACACAGGAAGACTAACAATAGAAAACGGCAAAGTAGAAGCTGTATCAAACACAAAATCAATAGCATTAAAATCATACGGAATATACAACAAAGAAGCTGGTGTAATAACACTAGGAAAAGATGACGGAACTGTATTAAAAGAAATACCAGAAATAAAAGCAAAAGCAAAAAATGGTATAGGAATAAAATTAGTAGATGCAAATGGTAGACTATACTATTGCGATGGAACAATAAAAGGCACTAGCGATTCATTACAACTAGCTAGTGGAGCGGCTGCATACATTATTCCAACAGGCTACATGGAAAAAGTAGAAAAACAAGTAGAAGAATATGGACTATACACAGTATCATATCTATCAAACGAAAACACAGTAGAGCTAACAGTAGATGGCAAATCAGAAAGATATTTAACACTAATAGATGCATTATCAAGAGTGCCTAAAGATGGCAGGCTTTCAAAAATCAAAATGCTGGCAAACGATACACTAATGCAAGTGGCAAAAATATATGAAGGCCAAAATATAGAGTTAGACTTAAATGGATACACAATAACAAGAAATGAAGCAATAGATGGCGTAATCTACGCAATATTAAATAACGGAACATTAAAAATAACAGACACCAAAACCGAAGCACCAGGAAAAATAGAAGCAATATCACAAGAAGATGTAAAAGTATATGCAGTATATAACTATAAAAATGGAACAATAACATTAGACAATGTAAAACTATTTGCTAAAAACGCAGGAGAAAACGAAGCATTTGGCTTTGATTATACTGGCGACACAACATCTATAGTAAACTTAGGAAATGTAAGAATATATAGAGATACATTAGAAAAAGACAAAAAATATCTAAACCCAATAGGTGTATATCTATTAGAAGGTCAATACCTAAAACAAGACACAGAAATAGTAGAAGGAATAACATATAAAGTAAACTATGGAGCAGAAACACCAAATGTATCATTAATAGTAAATGGCGAAACAACATACTATAACTCAATACAACAAGCAGTAAATGCAGCACCAACAGATGGAACAATTTTGGCATTTGGTATGACTCTTAAAACGCCGTCCACCATTA
>JABLTK010008377.1_pt1 | contig 12287 bp, 10 predicted proteins | sample 7160131 | NCBI WGS metagenome assembly JABLTK01 (sample SAMN14651221, study PRJNA627086) | human gut metagenome | isolation source: feces | host: Homo sapiens
ATTCGTTTGGAGACGCACGGCAGCACGGCCTGCGGCGTTCCCTGGGACGGCAAGGAGCAGATCTTCCGGGACACGGAAGTGCCGCTCAGGTGCATTCTGGAGGTGCGCCGCGCTCACGTCAACTACGTAAGAAAGCTCAGCGCAGGGCAGGCACGCAATCTGCTCGTGCAGCAGAGCTTCATCCCCATGTGGGACACGGATGCGGCCGCTCTGGCCTTGGCAAACGCCCGGCGGCTGAGCCGCATAACGCCAATCTATCGCATGTTTTGCGGATCAACGGAGGAGGACGCCCGCGCAATTTACGACATTCTCGTCCACCATCCGGAACGAATCAAAGAGGAGAAAAACGACATGAAGATCAGGAACGGCTTCACCCTGCGCAGCGTGGTAGACGAGTACATGGTAATGCCCACCGGGGACAACATCGCAAAATTCGACGGCACGATTGTGCTCAACGAGGTATCCGCCTTCGTATTTAAGCAACTGGAGAACACTGTTTCCCGGGACGATCTGCTGACCGCCATGCTTGCCGAGTTCGACGTGGACGAACAGACTGCCGCGAAGGATCTGGATAAGCTGCTGGATCGATTCAGAGAGCTGAATTTACTGGAGGAATAAGCCCCGCATGAAACCGCTGCTTCAGGCCATCTGGAAAAGCGACCGAAAGGCCTTTCTCACGATCCTGCTGTGGAATATCGGGGTGTCCGTTCTCAGCGGCGTCGGTATCGTCATGCTCATTCCTCTGCTGAACATGCTGGAGATTGGCGACAACCGGCTGCCGGATTGGTTCATGACGCTGGGCTATCCCCTGCAGGTGGGACTGCTGCTCGTGGGCTATGTACTGCTGGTAACGGTCAAGACCCTGCTTTCCCGCTCCCTCAACATTCGTGAAAATGCCTTCATCGAAGAGACGGGCATGGCTCTGCGGGAAAAACTGTACACAGTGCTTTCCGGCGCCAGCTGGGAAAGCCTGACCGCCCGAAAGGATGCGGACGTAGTCAACCTGTTCACGTCCCAGTGCGGGCAAGTGAGCTACGGCATTGCCGAGGTCATACACTTCTTGGCGAGCATCGTCTCTGCGGCGGTGCAGCTGGGGATCGCATTGATGATGAGCCTGCCCGTGACCGCGCTGGTGTGCGTCATGGGTGCGTGCATGCTGGCGATTTTCATGCCCCTGCGCAAGAAGTCCCGAGAATACGGCGATGAAATGATTCGCCTCAGCCGGGAATTCTACAGTGAGCTGCAGAACCAGCTGGCCAGCGTCAAGGAGGTTCGCGCCTACGGCGTGGAGCGGGAGCATGCCGCACTGTTCGAGAGCATCAGCACGGCCTTCAAGACCGCACGGATGAAGTATGTGCGGCAGAGTTCCGTGCCGGGGGTTGTGTACTCGCTGGCTGCGGCGGTGATGATCGCGCTGGTGTATCTGGTGTGCACGCTTGGCCTGAAGGTAGAGACCGACCGGCTGGTTGTGCTGGTGTACGTCTTCGCCCGGCTGTGGCCGGTGTTTTCCGGCTTTCAAGGTCGGATTCAGAGCATTAACAGCTGTGTACCCGCCTATGAGAAGCTCATAGAAGCCATGAGGGAAATGCAGCCGGAGACGGATGTTGCTGAGACGGATGAGGATTTTTCCCGCTGGCGGGAAATCCGCTTTGACAACGTGCATTTCGCCTACCGCAATTCTGACGAAGAAACGCTGCGCGGCGTAAGCTTTTCTCTGGAGCGCGGCGAAAAGCTGGCGCTGCTGGGGCGCAACGGCGCGGGTAAGACCACGGCGGTGAATCTGCTGCTGGGCTTTCTGTTGCCCCGGTCAGGCGCGATTCTGGTAGACAGAAAGCCGCTTGAAGCCGCCTGCATTCGCGCATGGCGCACCCGTGTGGGCTATGTGCCGCAGGACCCACTGATCCTGAACGCCTCCGTTCGGGAGAACCTGACGAGATTCCATCCCAACGCCACAGAAGATGAGCTGATTGCCGCGCTCAGGAAGGCGATGGCATGGGGCTTTGTCTCCCGGCTGCCGGATGGGCTGGATACCGTGCTGGGCGATCGGGGCGTTCGCCTTTCCGGCGGCGAGCGGCAGCGGATCGTGCTGGCGCGCGTGCTGCTGGGACGTCCCAGCCTGATCGTGCTGGACGAGGCTACCAGCGCGCTGGATTACGAAAGCGAAACGGCCTTTCACGACGCGATTGCATCCTTCGGAAAGGATGCGGCCGTTGTGCTGATTGCCCATCATGGAGCCACCATTGCCATGGCCGATTTTGCCGTGGTGCTGGAGAAAGGCAGCGTTGTGGAGCAGGGGCTCATCAGCGAGCTGGCAGGGCGCGGCGGCGGCTATCTCTCCGGCATGACCGGACAGAGATGACCGCCGCAGGAGCGAAGAAAGCGAGGAAGAGAAGTCGGAATGGCCGCATCACGAAAGTTAACTACCGCACGGGAAAAACCGCGCGGGCTGTATCACGATCTTGGTCTCAGACTGGTCAAGCTGCTGAACGTCCTCCTGATCGTGCTGCCCTTTGTCTGCTGCTGGCTGCTGTATTATGCCCAGAGGGTCGTCGTGTTCCCCTCCCCATGGCGGAGTGTGTGCGTTGTTGGGCTGTTCACACTGCTCTATGCCGGCTTCGGCCGCGTATACGATGCGTTCCTCGTCTCCATAAAGCGCATCTCGGAGCTATTTTGGAGTCAGCTGCTGGGAATCCTTATGGCGGATGCATTCATGTTCATCGTGCTCTGGTTGATGAGCGGCGGCTTCCCCAACCTGTTCCCTGCATTGCTGGCGTTAGTAGGACAGTTGTTGCTGAGCCTTTTCTGGTGCAGATGTGCCAACAGCTGGTATTTTCGCCGCTTCTCTGGACAGAAAACGGCCGTTATTTACGACCACGAGCGCGGGATAGCGGATTTGTTCAGCCAGTACGGGCTCAACAAGAAATTCGACGTGCGTCTTATCTGTACGGTGGATGAATACCTGCGTAGCGGCATGGATGCGCTAGATGAAATGGACGCGGTGTTTCTCTGCGGCGTGCATAGCCATGATCGCAACCAGATACTCAAATACTGCGTGGGTATCGGCGTGCGCGTCTATGTCGTTCCGCGCATTGGAGATGTAATCATGAGCGGTGCGAAACGGATGCACCTGTTTCATCTGCCCATGCTGCAGGTGGAACGGTATAATCCGCCGCCTGAATTTCTTCTGATCAAGCGGGCGTTTGATGTACTCTCCAGTGCGGCGGTGATTCTCGTTACCGCTCCCCTGATGTTGGCGGTTGCCGTCGCGATAAAGGCCGGGGACGGCGGACCCGTATTCTACAGGCAGACCCGGCTGACGAAGGACGGAAGGCGCTTTCAGATTCTCAAGTTCCGCAGCATGCGCGTGGACGCTGAAAAGGACGGAATCGCCCGCATGTCCACGGGTGACAACGATGATCGGATCACGCCAGTGGGGCGCGTCATCCGCGCCTGTCGGATGGATGAACTTCCCCAGTTGTTCAACATTCTTGCGGGCAGCATGAGCGTGGTAGGGCCTCGCCCGGAGCGCCCCGAAATCGCAGCGCAGTACGAGCATGAGATACCCGAATTCCAGCTGCGTCTGCAGGCGAAGGCCGGTCTTACGGGCTATGCGCAGGTGTATGGGAAATACAATACCACGCCCTACGACAAGCTGCAGATGGATCTGATGTACATCGCCAATCCCAGCCTGATTGAGGATCTGAAGATCATCTTTGCCACGCTGAAGATTCTGTTTGAACGCGACAGCGCAGAAGGTATTGCGGAAGGCTCCACGACGGCAATGACGGCGATGACGGCTTCCGCCGGCGCGGAAAAGGCCAAGGCCGGCGACAAGGCGAGCGCCTGAGGCAGATGGATATGCCGCATACTGGCAGGAAGCCGCATAAAAGATGAAGGAGGTGGTGAGCTACGAGCCAAAAGACAGCAAAAATTGATCTGAGTGTCAGTCTGCTGGAAGTCCTACGACAGGCGGAGTCGCAGGGACTGGACGCAGCCGCAATCGAGAGAGTATACAACGAGTATTTCTCTTTCCAGACACGCAAAAAGGCTGTTCCCTACCAGGGAATGCTTGAGCTGACTCCTCTGTGCAATCTGAACTGCAAGATGTGCTATGTACACCTGACGCCGCAGCAGATGGGTGAACGCCGTCTGCTTCCGACAGACGTCTGGCTCGATCTGATCAATCAGGCGGAGAAAGCGGGGATGACGAAGGCTGCGCTGACAGGCGGCGAATGTCTAACCTATCCGGGATTTGATGAAATCTATCTTCATCTGCAGACGTTGGGCATACGGACGGCGGTGCTCACCAACGGGATTCTTCTGAACGAAGATCGCATTCGTTTTTTCCAGCGATATCCTCCAGCGTTAATTCAACTCACGCTCTACGGAGCCAGCGAGGACGAGTATGAACAGGTCTGCGGCGGACGATGTTTTGAAACGGTTCTTACCAACATTCGGAGCATTCAGAAAGCGGGTCTTCCACTTTCGATTGCCATCACGCCAAACCGCTTCCTGTCGGACGGGGGCGAAGCGCTATTGCGGCTGGTAGCGTCTCTGGATATCCCCTATAATATCAATTCCTGCCTGTTCACGCCACATCCCGGCACCGGCCGGGAAAAGGACAGCGTGGACATGGAGATGGAGGACTATATCCGGCTTTATAAACTGCGTGCGCAGATGAACGGAGAGGTGATCACGCCCGTTGATTCTGCATCATTGCCCGAGGTGGCCAGACAAACGGAACCACAAAAGCTCGGTCTACGCTGCGGTGCGGGGATGAACGCCTTTACGATTCAATGGGACGGAGCGATGATCCCCTGTTCGTCCCTGTTCCAAATACGTGAAAACCCTCTTCGAGACGGTTTTCAAGCGGCATGGAACGCCATCCATGAAGCAGCGCTTCACTTGCCCATCCCTGCGGAATGCGAGGCTTGTGAATACAACGGCGTATGTCCCTCGTGCGTGGCGATCCACGCGCAGGACGCGCCGCCCGGTCATGCTTCCCCACAGCGATGTCAGCGTGCCCGACGGCTGGTGGAAAGTGGGTTGGTACGGCTGCACACACCGAAAGACGATAATTTCCCCCATGAGACAAAAAAGGAGGCAGTAAAATGAAAAAGGCATATACGAAACCCGAAGCGAAGAAGATCAGTTTCCAATACACCAAAGTAGTCGCCGCGTCGGGCCAATATTGCGATCAGGGGTGGACGAAAGCTACCGTCTTGATCCCATGGGACGGTACCTGCATGAAATGCTATGATGAACTTATCTGGATCGGATCAACTGCACCCCAATGAAGGAACAGCATGAAGCACTCACTTGACGGACTTTCTTTAGAAAGCGCACTTTCACTGAAACCGTCCGTTTTTCTGTCTCACTTAGACGGACAGAAGTCAAGCGTATGGGTTGTTTATTCTTCGATCCCTTTACAGCGGCATGAAGTGGAAGAGCGGTATAGTGCGGACGGCGTCTCCGTCTATGCCCTTGCGGAGGATAAATGGTTGTTTGAGGAGCGTTCGTCAAACAGTCGGGTTCAGATCTGCGCAACGGAGAATTACAGCCGTCTGTGTGTCTATACAGACGGCTTCGCTACGCAGAAAAGGCCGTTACAGTTTTTTCGTCTTCCGCTGGAGTGCCGCTTCTGCTACGAGGGTATCGTCTCCCTTCATGCTGCGTGCGTGGAGGGGGATTCCTATGCGGTGTGCTTCACCGGAGATTCCGGCGTGGGCAAGTCCACCCGGGCGCAGGCATGGATACAGGGGCTGGGGGCGCGGTTCATCAGCGGCGATCGCCCCGCCATCCGCCTGGAAACGGACGGCTGCACCGCCTGCGGCGTGCCGTGGGACGGCAAGGAGCAGATTTTCCGCAACGTAGAACGTCCGCTGTCCGCTATTCTTGAAGTGCGGCGCGCACCATTCACCCGCCTGCGCCGGCTTTCGCCCGATCAGGCTCACAGCGTGTTGATCCGACAGAGTTTCATCCCCATGTGGGATACGGACGCCGCCGCACTGGCGATGCAGAACGTGCGTCGTCTGAGCCGCAGCGTGCCCGTATATCGACTGTTCTGCGGTCCGGATGCGGCGGCCGCAAAGGAAACGTACCATATACTCTTCGAAGCCCCTGAAATCATCCGAGAGGAGCTGCCCGACATGCAAATCAAGGAAAACTTTATCCTTCGCAACATTGGCGAAGAACACATGGTGATGCCAACCGGCGAAAACATCGCCAAATTCGGTGGTGCGGTTGTCCTCAGCGACACTGCCGCATTCATTTTTGAACAGCTGAAACAACCCACCTCCCGAGAAGACCTGCTGACGCTGCTGCTCTCCGAGTTTGACGTGGACGCGGAAACCGCAGCGCAAGATCTGGATGAGCTGCTCACCAAATTCAAAGAGATGGGATTTTTGGAAGTGTGACGTGATGCCAATCTGAGAGAGGAAAAAACGCATGAAGGTTGCTTATTGTACCGGATTCTGGTGTACCAATATCGGCAATGGTTTTTTTAGTATGGGCGTTGAGCATGTGCTCAAGAAGATTCTTGGCGCAGAAAATGTTACCGTTGTATCAGATCTGCAGACTTATACAACGAGCTACGGCAAGCGTCTCTATGTGGATAAGAATCAGCTCGACTATATCTCCGCACTAGATGTGGACTATATCGTATTGGCAGGGCCAGTCCTTTCAAAGTATTTTCTCTGCCTGTGGCAGAAAATACTCTTAAGGCTAAAGCAGCGTGGCATTGGATATATTATTGTTAGCGCTGGGACAATGAAATTAGGTGAGAGTGAATGCAAAAAAATCAAAGAGTTCTTTAGAGAATGTCCGCCATATGCATTATCATCGCGAGACAAAAGCGTATATGAAGAGTTCGGCGCTCTGGCCAAGCATGCATACAATGGCATTTGCTTTTCATTCTTTACCCCGGAGTGCTATTCCCCTGCTGGGTTGAGTCCACTAAGTCCATACGTAGTGTATAATTTTGATAAGATCAACGAGCCTGAAATCTGGGTGGATGAGGGGAAGCAGAAGAAATTTGTTCGGCAGTTTGACTATAACGGCTGTACATATAAGGTTTCCTGTCCGAGATTATTGACTGCACTGTCTGCAAAAACGGATCGCTTCACGGACGCATTGATTTATGCAGCAAGCATATTGCCCGCAAAAAAGCGGAGTGATACGATAGGAAGCTATCACATTATCCGCACGGATCATCGGTTTCATCCGCATTTCCGTAACAAAATCTATCGTCAGGCAAACTCGTTCGTTGCAGATCTTCCCTATGGCTATCTGAACCTCTACGCCAATGCAGAATTTACGCTGTCAGACAGAGTTCATGCATGCGCGGTAACATTGGCGTTTGGTCACAGCGCAATGCTGTTCGCCAAAACAGCGCGATGTGGATTATTGGAACGCATCGGTGCTGAAAACATCTGTGATCGTCCGGTTAGGCTGGATATGTCGCAGTTGGCAGAAGAAAAAGAAAAGCAAATGAAATTTATAAAGCAGATATTTCTCTGAGTATCTGTGCATATGAGCTTTGATCATTTTGGAGAAGTTTCGAAAGGCGGTATCCATACATGAAGATGCTTTATATCAAGCATCGTTCTGGCAAAATCATGAACAATTTTGCCATGTCTGCAATTCTTGCAGCTAAAGAACTTGGAATTGATTTCACCATTGCAAATAACATGTCAATGGCAGAAAAAGAGCATTTTGCGCACTTTTGTGAGCAATATGGCATAAAAATGATACACATTGATTTTGATCGAAACCCATTGGGGAAAAGTAATCTGCTGGCCAGAAAGCAGTTGCTTGAACTGATGGAAAAAGAACGGTATGATATTGTACATTGTAATACCCCCAGCGGGGGCATGGTAGGAAGGCTCTGCGCAGCAGAGAAAAAAATCCCAAAGGTGATTTATATGGCGCATGGCTTTCATTTCTGGAAGGGTGCGCCTTTAAAAAACTGGTTATTGTATTATCCCGTAGAGCGCATCCTGGCACATTTCACGGATCGCTTGATTACAATCAACCACGAGGATTATGCGCGTGCACAACACTTCCACTATAAAAAGGGTGGGCGTGCGGAATACGTCCCCGGCGTGGGTATTGTAACGAAGCGATTTGAACGAAATGAGGTTGTTCGAGCCGAAACGAGAACAGAATTCGGCATCAAGAATCATGAAACGGTGCTGTTGTCGGTTGGGGAGATCAATGAAAACAAAAATCACAGAGTGGTCTTAGAGGCGCTTGCAAAGCTGGCACGAAAGGACATTCGATACATCGTTTGCGGAACAGGTAATTTATTGGAAGCACATCGAGCGCTTGTCGCCTCCCTCGGTTTGCAGGACCAGGTGATTTTCGTCGGATACCGAACGGACATCGACAGGTTTTATCAGGCGGCAGACGCCTTTGTTATTTCTTCATTTCGGGAAGGATTGCCCGTTTCGCTCATGGAAGCAATGTCAGCCGGATTACCCTGCATTGCCAGTAAAATCCGCGGCAATATAGATTTGATGGCTGAAAGCCAGCTCCTGTTTGATCCACACAACGTAGACAGTCTGTGCGCAGCCATAGAAAGAATGAAGAATAAGAGTGTTTCTGAATTGGAAATTGAAAGAAATTTCCAAACACTAAGGTGCTTTTCGATGGAAGAAGCTGTCAAGGCAATGAAGAAGATCTATATGGACATAATCGATGAACTGCCGTCGAGCCGTCGAGCAAAAAATGATAGACTCTGAGGTGTACCGTATGTCATTTTTGAGAAAAATAAAGTCATTGGGCGTCAAGACATTTGTCGGTGGCGAATGGAAGGTTGCCTACAGACCTTTGAGCAAGAATAACGGCGATTACCAGATAGTGAATGCGCCTAAAGGTATGTGCCTTGCGGATCCTTTTCTTTATGAAGTCGATGGAAAGCACTATCTGTTCGTGGAGTTGTTCGATAAAAAAAAGAATAAAGCCTGTATCGGCTGTTATGGCTTAATTGATGGGTCGCCTGTGTATTTGGGAAAAATCCTTGAAGAATCATATCATATGAGCTATCCATGTGTATTTGAATACAATGGTTCACATTATATGATTCCTGAAACATCCGCAAATTTGAGCATAGACCTTTACAAAGCCGTCGAGTTTCCCAGCAGATGGGAAAAAGTAAGCAGCTTATGCAACGGTACAAGGTATGTGGATACAACCGTGCTGAAGCAGGATAACGCGTATTATGCGGTCAGCTATAGAAAAGAGAATCATCGCTGGTATCTGGATGCCTTTGAACTTGATGTAGACAGGCAACAATTGAAGCGAATTGCAACGAGAGAATACGCGACGAACATAGGCCGTCCCGCCGGCGGCTTTTTCATAAGGGAATGCCTGATGCGTCCCGCCCAGAACTGCGCACGGAAGTATGGAGAAAGCGTGATTTTGTATCAGGTTGACCGATTTGACTGCAGCGCATACGAAGAACATGAAGTGGCACGAATAGAAGCAGGCAGGCTCTCAATGGTTGCAAAGCCGAATCGAACGCACACCTATAACTGCGACAGTTTCTACGAATGTGTTGATGTGTATTTTGAGAAGCTCGATCTGCTGCATGGCGTGAAGACACTGTGGCGTGCTTATCTGCGGAAATATTTCAAGCGAACTTGAAGAGGATATTATGAGAATTATACTTCTTAGGTCTACTGCTGTTATGCCTGATCCCCCGGTTGAAAAAATGGCAAGTACGCTGATTACGTTAGGCCATAAGGTAAAAATACTCGCATGGGATCGTGACAATATCTACCGGGAGAGGACTTCTCGCAAACGGCTGACAAATGGAGAAGTGGACATTATTCACTTTGGTATTCCAGCAGAGTACAGCGGCGGCCTAAAAAATTTAAAGGCGTTAGCATTGTTCGAGTTGCGGATCTTAAGGTGGCTCATGCGTCATCACAACGAGTATGATGCCATACATGCGTTCGATTTTGATACCGGTTTTGCAGCAATGCCATGCTGCAGAATCTTCAGAAAGAAGCTAGTCTATCATGTGCTGGATTACTATATAGAAGGACATATACTGTCTTGCAAAATGCTCAATCCCATCATCGAATTCTTTGAAATTCGAGTGATTAATGCTGCAGACGCCACCATTATCTGCACAGAAAAGCGAAAACAACAAATCAGCAAGGCTTTGCCGCGAAAACTATATGTAATTCATAATACACCGGAAGCAATAATCGAACCGGATAATTCATTTCAACTTCATGGAGATCACAATAAAACGAAAGTTGCCTATGTGGGTGTTCTTTCCAGAATGCGTCTTCTGAAGGAAACTGTAGAAGCCATTGCCCAAATGGATTCGGTTGAAATGCATATCGGCGGTTTCGGCGAATATGAAGGCTGGATCCAGGAAGCGGCCAATCGTTTCGGCAATATATTCTTTTACGGCAGGTTACAGTATGGCCAGACGCTCGCCCTTGAACGCCAATGCGACATCATGGTGGCAGTATATGATCCCTCGATCCGAAATCATCAATATGCCGCGCCTAATAAGTTCTATGAGTCGCTCATGCTTGGCAAGCCAATTATCATGGCGCAAAATACTGGCTATGATGAAGTGATTCGCTCAAAGGATATTGGCATCCTGACTGAATATAGTAAAGATGGAATTGTCCATGCGATTCATGATTTGGTTAATCGTAAAAGTGATTGGAAGACACTGGGTGAACGTGCAAAGCGATTATATGACGAAGCATACTCCTGGAGAATTATGCAGCAGCGAATCGAGAAAATCTACAGAGATCTGTAGTTCAAAGTCCTCTTTATAAGGAGATATTCCGTTATGAGTAAAATTCTGTTTATTGTCTCCAACCCTTTGGAGATCAATACTTCAGCTTCCATCCGCAACAAGGCAATGATTGAAGGCTTGCTTTTGAACGGGCATACTGTTGATTTGGTAACCACTGCTCCAAATCCACAACACATCGCATACGATGAAAGCTTAGCTGTGCAGGGGATCCACGTCACGCAGATTTCAATGAACAGTCGCCAGAAATTGAGCGGGATGGGAGGAAAAAATAGACTTTTTTTGAGGCTCAAGTCATTTGTGTATAAGTGGATCACAAGCCATACAGTGTATGATCCCCTAAAAGACTTCGCGAGTCATACTGATCGTGTGAATCTTTCTAAGGGAGGATATGATTATATCATATCGTCATCGGATCCCAAGTCCTCACACCTGTTTGCCCTTCGTCTTCTCGAACAGCAACATGGTGATTTTAGGGGAAAGTGGATTCAGATTTGGGGTGATCCCTTTCTGACAGATATCACGCAGATTAGCAAGAAAAGGAATATTATTAAAGCAGAAGAACAGCGTTTGCTTCAGGCAGCAGATTTTGTGTTTTATGTATCGAAACCGACATTAAAACAGCAAATGCAGCTTTATCCGGAATGCGCGCATAAAATGAACTATACACCTATTCCATATCTATGTGAAAAGATTACGGAAAATCAAAGGCTTGACAAAACTGGAAAGACAAAATTAGCATACTGCGGAGACTATAGTCCATCTATTCGGAATTTATTTCCGTTGTATGATGCGGTAAATTCAGCGAATGATTTTCTTGAACTATCTATTTGCGGCGGAAGCAGCAGCCCGTTACAAAGCACATCTTCTGTTCATGTAATGAACAGAGTTCCCTATTGCGAAACGCGCAAAATCGAGGATGAATCAGACATTTTAGTATTTGTGGCTAACAGATCTGGTACACAGATCCCGGGAAAGGTTTATCAGTATGCTGGGACGAACAAGCCCATTCTATTTATTCTGGACGGAGATGCAGCGTTGCTAAAAGCACAGTTTTCGCAATATGAGAGATTTGTGTTTGTTGGTAATTCTCGCGCGGATATACTGAATGGGATAGAATCGATAGTTCATTCTGAAAAAACTTACTCTCCACTGAAAGAGTTTGCGAAGGATTATGTTATGTCTGAATTCATGAGGAAGATTAGCTGAAAGGCAAAAGAGTAATGCAGCAAAGAGCACATTCCCCAAAGATTGTTAATTCATGGATAATTGCAGCCGTACTTTGCATCAATACATTTTCAAAAGTCTTGGGGATTTTTATTACTATTCCAAATAATATCGTAATGATGGAAGCAGTAATGATATTCTTTATTGCATGGGTAAATGAGAAGGTTCTACTGTTAAGCAAAGAACTTATCGTTATTCTTCTGATCGTTGCCGCAATTATGGGATATTCTTTTTTACTCTGGGGTCTTGATGGCAGAGTGACGGAGCGATTGCTGAA
>JABLTK010014382.1_pt1 | contig 12283 bp, 17 predicted proteins | sample 7160131 | NCBI WGS metagenome assembly JABLTK01 (sample SAMN14651221, study PRJNA627086) | human gut metagenome | isolation source: feces | host: Homo sapiens
AAAAGAGCAATGTAAATGTTGTCACTCTTAGGAGCCTCACGACTCTTGTGTCCGCATTTGCGACCTCCAGCAATCAAGTCAATACCCTACACACAGATTACCTCACAAAAACTCTCCAAATGGACTCATCAACAATTATCAAGCAATATTACCATTATTCAAGTCGTAAACCTTCAAATAGTGAGAGGAGTGATGAGAAGAGAAATTGGTTTGCCCCATCTCTGTCCGATGAAATATTAGCAACTTCCTTCATTATCCAGGGGATATATTTTGGCGTTTCATTCTTGATCATTGTTATGCGATTTCTCAACAGATAGAAATAGTATGCGTATTCCAAATTTCATACTAATGATAAAACCATAGGCTCTCGAAATTGAACATTCGAAACAGTATAATCATTTCTTGGTCGAAGGCGATTCCTTCCATTTGTAAGAATATATAGAGTAGAGTTCTAAATGGAGGTAAATGGTTATCGGATTGTAACAATTGCTGTTTTTCTCTCCTTCTTTTTATTTGCTTATGAAATGGGAGAATTTAGGAATTATGCAATGAGTGCATTACGTGATAACGTGGAAAGAGAAAGAGGAGTAATGCTCTGGAATCAAACGAGTGTTGTTAAGAAGAGAATGCAGAAGAAATGGAAGCAAGAAACTGGTTCTTCCTTGTATTATGCGAATAGTAGTGCTTGTGTTGGATGTTGAATGTAGACACATCCAATACTAATATAATCACCAATAGTCATAGAAATAAGCTAAATGCTTATGAGAGACATCTATTACAGATGGAAGCCCTTCGGAATGAGTTTCTAGAGCAGTTAAAGACACGACAGCAATCACCTATTGATGATGACCCATCTCCCAATGGATATGTGATCTATTACCCTATCAAAGCTGGATTAGGTAACTCAATCCAGGCCATTGCTGAAGCAGTTTTAGTATCGATACTAACTGGTCGTCACTTCTATTGTAGGTAATTGTGGTTGTTGTGATAAATAGTGTATGATTATCAAATCTTTGACCAATATTTCGATCTTCCCTTTAAATATCACCAGTATCCCAACAACAGTACGAATATGTACATTTGCTTAGAAATAGGTTTCTTAACAAAAGAGAGTATTCTTATTGAGGGTTCATGTACCGTTCTTCCTTCAGTGATCCTTTCTTCAAGTAAAGAATATATTATTTTCCGTTCTACATGTCGTATCCTTGATTACGTTGTGTTCAATGAACAGTTTTCTAGTTTTTTGCGAGGACATGGATTTGTGATTAAGGAATCATATACTCCTGAGGAAGTGAAGAAAGTGCTTCGGTATTTCCTATACAATCAGGTTATTGCGGTAAAGCAATTTGTCTTGGATGAAGTGAATCGCATCAAGAATGAGACTGAGTGGGATAAGTATTATGTTCTGGGTCTTCAGATTCGAACAGCTCGTATGCCCAAAGATGTTCCTGGATTCTTTATTCAACGTGATGATGTGAAATTCTTTGAGATGAGAGCGAATGAGTTGACAACCGAGTTGGAGTCCAAACAGTCAAAACCTGTTCGATGGTTCATTGCATGCGATAATGCACAAGAGAAGGAATTATTGCGGATTCGGAATTCCAATCGAGTTTTCAATACACGTTGTTTAATTGCTCATTCTTCTACAGTTATGCATAGTTCAGAACGGACAAGTAGTATGTTGTGTACTCTGGTGGACAATTATCTGTTGTCGTCTGCAAATTATGCTTTAGTGACAGTGAAGAGTACGTATGGCGTTCTTGCACTAGCACGTAATTATGATATGCCTAGAGAGACTATCCGTTATGGTGCGTGGAATGCCTATCGAAAGAAACGAAGAGGTCGTTCGATTTGAAGGTTATTTGTTCAAAATAGTGATAATAACAAACAAATCATTTCAATTCTGGTTCCGTACTGACAATTCCCTTTAAGCTCTCTACTGCAACAGGTTTGTATCGAGGAATCGCAGGCAACATACTTGGATTCTTGGATCGCTGTACAGATAGAGGAATAGGTTGTGCAATCTCTTCCTATGCATCACCTCTCATCCAAAAGAAGACTTCAACCCGTTGTTTCTTCCGTTCCATTTGCTCCTGCATCTCCCAAAGAATGGGCTCGCTTTCGTTGACTTGACAAATTGACTTCTTCACCTTACAGTAAAAATCATAATGAATCGGTACCCGTTGTCTTTCTTCCAATAGCCGTTTCCTAGTTTCGGATTTGTCACTTTCTCTTAAAACTGCCAAAATCTCATTATTAGCATGATCATTTCAAATATACATGCGTCTCTGTAGATATATGGGGGTCAGGACGCGGAGGGAAAAAGAATGGGAGTGAATCCCCTCTACAGTCAACTGAAACAGATAAAGTATACGTTGATGAAGCCTGAATGGGGGTAATCCGCTGAAACGATGTATTTGGAAATGCTATGAGCTAATACGTGTAAAGCAAACGAACTATAAGTTTCAATATCAGAAATTAAATGTTCTTTACTGTACTGACAGAGCTGCGAAAGAGGACTTACAGACTCCTAAACAGTCAGCAACAACAGAATAACATCCTACAACAGCAGATATAATCTCTTTAAGTGTTACATTTGGTCTCATAATCATCTGAGCTTCTTCACACGCATCTCGGCCAATCGACTGAATAACTACAATTCAATCGATTTAACAACACTCTACATTCTTTAACTAAATCGGTTAGTGAATTCAATGCAATCCTTGATACTCCCTCAAAGTCATTCTTCTTTAACAGCTCCGCGATAATCTTGTTTAGTACATCATCAACAGGGTTTTTCTGCATGTTTCAAACTAAAATGGAGCTTGACAATGAATAAGGAGATTTGGATAGAATATGGGAAATGGAGAATTAGAGTCATTTTCTGGAAACAAAGGAATAGATAAGATACACAAGATTACGGTAATGGATTGTTACAGTTTGGACATGTCAAGACATCAGGAGCAACAATCTGAATCATCAAGGATAATTGTATACTACGATAACTTTGTTACAGCTTGGACATTGAACTTGGAATCGGTCCTCACCTTCAGAAGTGAAGAGCTTTTGAAAGAAGTTAATCGCTGAACTAAAGGAAAACCGTTCTTCTTGTTCATCAGAGACTGAAGAACCTAGTTGTTCATCTACAATCCAATCTTCATAGTTCATCTCGATGGAGTCTTGTCGTTCCTACGATTATGACCTATTAGTTTCAGTACTTTGGAAAATACCAGCAAAACAGGTAACGAATTGGTTTCGATGCAATACTGGATCATGGCTCCAGTACTAAAGAAGAATTGTTTATTGCCATCACTATATTCAACCCATGCGGACTGATCTCCTTTGGAGTTTTCATGGGAGATGCATGTGTAGTGATATCCACGATAACACACAATTGACTGGAGAGTAATTTCATCAGATGAAGTTTCCGTGATACAGGTGAGGAGATTAAAAAGTACACATTCAGGTTGCGATGGCGTTGTATAGATGCAGCTAATAACAGCAATCGGAGGATAATTAGAAATCCAATCATGTACTTCAAATCGAGAATTGGGATGATGCTTGTCACATGTTAGACGTTTCTCTCGTCTGTTTCGTTCTTGTTGCTTTTTGATAAGAGACAGAATTCCTGGTGTTTCCCAATCTTCAGAAGAAAACTGATAGATTGTCAAAGGAAAATGCCAGAGGAATTCCTGCGAATCCAGTTGATTATCACAGACTGGACAGGTTGCAGTTATTTGCTGAGTCCATGCAAATAACTATATAAGAACAAGTGTGTACTAAGTACATTATGGGCGATGCACAAAGAATGAGCATCTGCCTCACAGGCCGAATGTAGTAACTCCATAATATCTTCCTACAATTTATTTCAGATGAAATCATTACATAAGCCTCAATTGCATCACCCATTTCGTTAACATTGATGTGGTGTTGTGATAATAGGGCTTGACGGATCGAGAGAGGAGAGAGCATCGAATCGGGAGTTCGTAACTCTTGTTCAATTACCTATGGATGCGAAAGAATCACCAATATATACTTTTAATGAGCATATGATACAACTACAATCAAAACTATCACTTTCAGAGGAGAGTACTAGATGAACAATCAAATATCACAAATACTTGGAGAATGCAATATTTTGGTATTACGAACACTATACCGAAACTCTGGTTGATGAAAAAGAGCCTATGGATATCAGCAATCCATAGAATTACTTGCAAGACGGCGTTAATGAAACAGTTGTTCGAGTCTAGATCGTTTTTGAACCCTTTGTACATTTGTAGTAACGTCAACGACTCTTCGTCACCATCTATATCCCATGAACAATATGATACATATCTCGTGTAAAACAAAAGAAACACCAATACCACCCATAGATTATCAACAAACACTCCTAGTCAGTAATAAAGTTTAAATATAGTGCCATTATGATTTACAGCAAGTCCGTCTTATCGGGCATCTCTCCAGTGCGCTTCATCTCATTAAGCTGCAATGTTACCCCTATTCATTCCAATAGTACCATGTTAATAGCACGTCTCTTTCCATACTGTTTCAGAACCGAATTCATGCCATAGAAGCCAGCACACAGAACTCCAGTAGTGATAAAGAAATTGATAACCTTCTAAATACTATTTCTCTTCTTTCCTATTTCCTACCATTTCCAGTCCACTTCAAATGAATTACGATGATTTCTACCAAAAAGCAACGTGAGGGCAAGAATCCATAATAACCGTGGATTTCGTATCATGGGATTGTCATGAATCGTCAATTATCCTGGATTATCTATTGTTTACAATAAGAAACGATGCCTATCTTAGCAGATTACTTCATTGTCGTCTCTGTACCAATAGATGGTAAGAATATCTTATCCTCCGTGATCGAGAAGAGGAAAACATCGAAAAGGATGGAGTGGAACCAACAATTCTTTTCAGATACCCAGAGAAGGATCATAAGAAGCATCGTTTCCCAGAAAACGCACCCTTTGTTCAAGTTGAGAATGGAGGGTTATGCATAGTTTTGCTTCCCAGAAGGAGCTAGAATCGAGTACAAGAAGAAAGAAGCACGTAAACCCTTCTTCTTTACCTTCTGTTTCACTGTTGAGTAAGGATTTCCTAATCGGTCAATAGTAGGGATGGATCACGGAGCTATGGAACAACTCTCTATTACTTCGAGCCTCTTAGTTCGTGTCTTTAACAAATTTGATGTTTAGAAATTAACGGGGAGAAACGTATGAACAGTGAAGGAAAGCAACTCTTCGTGCCAAAAGCACTCTGTCTTCTATCTCATCAGCCCATGTTTTCTGCCTTTGCTGTGTTTTTGCGGTAATAATGGTTCTCTTTCATTACACAAAGTGAGCTGTACCGAAATACAATTACAGTGACTGAAGATGAGCTTGCAGAAGATGGTGTCGCTCGTATTCGAAGTTCTTCTTTCAATTCTAAGCTTCGCAAGGGTTCTACATGTAATATAGTGGATGATTCAATGATTTCTCCATGTCCAGGTACCTCATCTCTTTTTCTCTTCCTTTTAGTGGAACGTCAGATTCGTTACTTTATCGACTTCTGTCCCTCTCTGGATCCTTCCTTGCAGGTGAATGTATCTTTCATTAGAACATCTTAATTATAGCTTGTGGTCTTCCAGAAACTGATTGAAATCATGATCCCTCCTCAGCATTGTCTTCCATTCACAGATCGTCTTTGCTTCGAGTCAGTTCTTAATAGTCTATCTGCCAAGAATATACTCAAGGTTATAGCCGCTCTCCTCCAGGAACGTCGTGTACTTCTGGTGTCCTCTCAAATGGATACACTGACTCTCTGTGCTGCTGCTTTTGTATCATTGCTTTATCCCTTCAAATGGATGCATCCATTGGTTCCTCTACTTCCGACAGCCCTTATCGAGTATCTAGAAGCTCCTACTCCTTATTTGATGGGTGTTCAGACTCGTGTATATGAAACAGACGAGTGTCAGGCGGCTATCGAGGATGTGATTGTGGTCCAGTTGGACTATGATAAAGTGATGATTCCTAAATCAGTCAAGACAGAATTATTCCCCAAACAGTTCTGTAAGAAGATGGAGAAGTATTTCCAATCGCATATTCCTCCTCCAGCTAGTAGGTTCTATTTTGGAATTCCATAAATAGCTCGTATATTGTATTGTGATGAAATGAATCCACTCAAAGCGAAGTATCTTGTATTTGAAGTCATGTTTGGACCAGGCAGATTAGGTATCAAGATGAAGAGTCGCAAACAATGCTTATCTGAGAATGAAGAGAAGATTGAGGTGGTGTATTTGGAGAATGTGCCTGATGAAGACATTAGTATTGTGGGCCCTGGTAAGCGAGTACCTCTATTGCGTCGTGAGCCTGTGATTCTTGCAGTAAATGGAAAGTCAGTCACAGGAATGGGTCTTAAACAGGTTGTTCAGATACTAGGTGATGCAGTACGGCCTCTGACACTGCGTCTCCAGATTGGTACAGCTCCATCAACACCTGCTACCAATCTCTATTCATCCATTCGCATGTCTAATGATCTGTCGCCTCTAGCAGAAGTTCCTGGAAGTGATTCTTCTTCAGACTCACCTGTTGTGGAGAAGGAGGAGATTCTTCCTTCTTCACCCTTGGAGCTGTCACTTGATGACTCCATTCTGTCACCTGTAGCCTCACTGCGTCGTAGTTTATCACCTCGGAATCTGTCACCTCAAGACACGGAAGGTCGTGTAGTTCGAAGGTACTATCGTGAACGAAGTTATCGCGTGAGCAGTGCTGAGAGTGAGTTGCAGGAGGAGCCATCAACAGACTCCCAAGAAGATGAGACTGAGGAAAAACAAGCTGTATTTGTGGAACATATGCGAGCCTTCTTCCTGTTAGAGATGTGTGAATTGCTTGATGGGTATGAAGAGTACATTCGTAGGAGCTAATGGTTGAATTCATTCTAGGTATGGAAGAAGGAATTGATCCTGATGAAGTATTCAACATCAAATCCTTCCTCAAACATGTGGATGAAGACTCCAAACCATTCTTGAAGAGTGTCTGTCGTACACAACTGTTCAGTCATTTCATTCATGATGCTTATGAATATGATGATGATTATGAAGTTCGTGTGTTCACTGAAGCCATGAAGTTGAAACATGAGTTAGGTGATGTCTTTGAACCCTACATCATCTCTGCATTGTCACCTGAACATTGGATGAAACATGAAGTCAATGTAACTCCTTGTGACCTTCGTGGTCTTCCTGAGGGGTAGATTTGAGAGGGAGAATTGAGATATAGATGGGAAGGCACAGTATTTGTTCGAGATCCTGAGGTATTCCCTACATTGGATCCGAATTTGTTTGGCGAGCCAATGAAACGAATGAAGGTTGATCTCAAGAATGGAGACACATCATTGATTCCAGAAGATGTGAAAGCATTGAAGAAGGAATGGAAAATGAAGATGAAATCCAAGAAGTAAGCCTGTATATGAGCTTGTTTGTTAAGAGACATCTATAGGTTCACGGGGATTAGGCGATATGAAGTAACAACCTATAAACTTGAGTCTACACTAATATTGCTATTAATCCATACGGTATCTGTTGAGATATAATTTGTTATGGTAAGATTCTAGACTAATTGTTGATTAGTAGTAAGACTGTATTAATGATATCAGAGTTGTATTTGTTTTCTTATCTGTGATTCCATCAATAGATAAGTGATATATAAGTTGTTCTTAGTCCTCTACTGGTTTGATTTGAATAATGGTGATATTGGATTCTACTACATATAATGTATGTTTCTGAGTTGTATAGTAACAAACAGCTGAAATATCAAAAGAGTATTACACAGTTAAAGTACCTTATTCTTCAGCTTCCTCTGCAGCATCATTATTTCTATGGATTTGGTTTTCTCTAGGAAAGGTATCAGGGATAAAGGTATTAATCTTAGCAGCAAGACATTTGATAATCCCAGAACGATGCCAGTCTATACCAATGGTCTTAAGCCAATCCCACATAGCATCACAATGTTGTTGTTCTGTCATTCCTAGCTTCTTCAACATCAAGAACTTTCCAATAAGTTGATGAGTTGTAGTGATCTTATCAGGGCAGTTATTTAGTATTTTAACTGTCTTATCCTTAATTCCAGGGATCGAAGCCAATTCAGTAATATTTGTTTGAAGTACAAAGGCAGTACGAGTTTCTACTGAAATATCTCTTGCTGTATAATTGAATTTGGGATGTTCAATCATAATAATATAATGGCGGGAAGCATTCAACTCGATCTTAACTGAATTATTCAGTATTCAAGTTGAAACTCATAGACTATCCAGTTCACATTATAATGATTTCTATCAAACAAACAATCCATGATAACTTCAAATCACATCCTTGTTCATACAACTTTCTCTCAAGATGCCACTTACAACAACTATCCTTCATAAGTTTCTTCAGCAATTCAATTGCACTCTATCTTTCATATTCATCAATACAATCTCACTTCATATACATGAACACCCAAATCTAGTTTCTTCTCTAAACGTTTCTCTTCTTCACTTATTCCTTCCTCTTCTTCTTCTTTGTTAGGAATAAACTCTCCTTTCGCTTCCAATTCATCAAAGTGTTTCTTCTACAATTAACTCACTTCAAACATAACTACTTGACTTCTCAGACTCATCACAATCTCAACAATCACATCACAGTATTCATAATCATTTTCATGGAACTTCTTCAGGACTCGTTTCACTGGAATTGAACCCTAACTCTCATACTCTTCCTTCACATTCACCCATGGTAATTGAAGAAGTCGATTCAGAATACTCAGAATGTGATTCTCAAACTCCAACTTATCAGAATCTGTTTGAGTCTTCCAACCACTTCCATTGTTCTATCTCTCAATCTTCATTCTCATTACTCACTTTACCCAGAAGACTACGAAACAGATACTTCAATCCTCCTTTGTCAATCACTTCTTCACTCTCTCGATCTTCTCCATTGCTTACCAAATAGTCAATAGCTTTGAATGCAGCCATACGAGCATATTTGTGTTTACGAATTGGAATCAACAACAGATCCAGTACTTCCTTCTCATGAACGATTGGACGTACTTTCGGAGATTGCTACTTTCAATCCATATATCATCACGTACCAATAACATACACAACACATTGAATAGATTCTCAATCAATTCTCGTTCTGTTGCTGTTTCAGGATCTCGACTTCTCCATCGAGACAATAAGACAAGAAAACGATCCAAGATCTCCTAAACATAACAACTCTCAATCAAACTCACTGGATTCTCACTCAATGAATCAACTCCTTCACTATCTCCTGCCAAACGGAATAATAACTCACTACAATCCAAACACACCTCATCATATGACTCCACTTCCAAGTGTCTCAATAGTGCTTCAAATAGTCCATTCTTCCAATAACTCCTTATCATTCTATCATTCATCATATCATTAGTCTCTTACTCAGGATGAACTTCAACCACATTTGTTAGACTCATCACACTTGCTTCTAAACCCTCTTCTTCTATCAATGAACCACGATTCAACCGATTCAAATTGCTTATCAACACTTTTGGAACTTCCTTATCCCTCTACTCTCAAACACATATTCAATACTTACAATGGCATCAATCAGTTGAATTGCATCTCCTTGAACATCTTTCACAATTGTACTGTCATCTGTCAACTCTTCTCTATACTCAAATATTCTACAATAACTCTACAATAACTTTGTTGTTTCAATTACAATCAAGATATTATCATGACAAAGAAGAAATAGAAGTGTATCCACAAAGTCTAGTTTCACTAACAAAGGATAACACTTTGGTTCTGTTCCAAATACACTACATCGTTTTATCTCTTCATGTAGTTTATATTCACTTTCTTCAAATCTAGTTCAGACTCATAAACTCATAACAAACTTTGAAGGATCTGAAGAATACTTCAATCGAAGTCTTTGATTTGTATTGATTGCCTTCTCAAGTTCTAATAACTCTGCTTTCACTCCACTCAAATCTAAACGAGGAACCTATTCTTCATTCTATTGATTCTATTCAAACATCCAATTTATCAGCTTCTTCTAACATTCTTTCAAGCTCTTCTTTTGAGAACTCACTCAAACCACTTTCATCAAGATCAATATCATCATATTCACTAACTCATTATCAATTCAATTCAATCAAAACTACTCTTCTTCAATATCTACTCGCTTTCTTTCCTTATCTTCCAATATATCTTCTCTTTCTCGTTTCTCATTATCTCGATTCTTCGAATTTAAAATGTTATCAAAGATATCATCCATTATGATTTGTCAGTTGGAGACAAATAGAAACAGAATCAAAACGGGATTCTGGTTTTCATTCATATTTCATTCTATTTGATTTCAATCGAATGTCAAATCAACTGGAACGTTTGTCTGAAGTAACGAAAGTGGTAGCAGATACGGGAGACTTTGAATCGATTCGTGCTTTCCAACCTGTTGATGCTACTACAAATCCGAGTTTGATGTATTTGATTTGATAGAAGAATGATTAATAGTCTGAAAGCTTCTCTTCAACCAGAGTATAGTTGTCTTGTTAGTCGTGCTATTGAGTATGGTAAAGTAGATAGAATGAATAAGATTAATAGAATAGGAACATGAAAAGGAAGACAAGAAGAAGTTATTAGAAGTTGTGTTGGATAAGTTGAATGTGTTGTTTGGTAAGGCAATTCTGGATGTTGTTCCTGGTTTGGTATCAACAGAAGTTGATGCTCGTTTGAGTTTTGATAAAGAGAAGATGGTTACTAAGTGTGGTTTGGTTGTAGTAAATGAAGGATAGAGCTCGTACATTAATCAAGATGTATGAAGAAGAAGGTATTTCAAAGGAACGTATTTTGATAAAGTTGGCAAGTACTTGGGAGGGTTTGGAAGCTGCTCGTATTCTGGAAAGTGAAGGAATTCATTGTAATTTGACTTTGATGTTCTCGTTCTGTCAAGCAGTAGTTGCAGCTCAAGTGAAAGCAACTCTGATTTCTCCTTTTGTGGGTCGTATTCGAGACTGGTATATGAAGAAGGAAGGTCGCACAGAAGCATATCCAGCCTTAGAAGATCCTGGTGTGAAGAGTGTTCGTAGGATCTATGGATACTACAAGAAGAATGGAATTCAAACAATTGTTATGGGTGCTTCTTTCCGTTCTGTTGAAGAAGTGTTGGGTTTGGCTGGTTGTGACAAGTTGACAATTGCTCCTACTTTGTTACATCAATTGAAGGATGCCAAGGAAGAAGTGAGTCAAGAGAGATGGAATGAATTGTAGCTTCCTTATCCTGTAATGAACAATGAGACTTGTCCTTGTGAGGAAGACTATTTTGAGTTGGATGAGAGTAGTTTCCGTTGGTTATTGAATGGTAGATATGAGAGTGTTGTATAATGAATAGAGGATCCAATGGCTACAGAACTCCTTTCAGATGGTATTCGTCGCTTTGCTATGGATACAAAGAAACTGGAAAGTATCATTCTGGAGAAGTTATCACTTCTTTGTTTCAAGAAACAACATACAGTGCCGTTCATATTCCATTCCTCTTTATCCACGGAAAGTACAAGGTTTCTTAGCCAGGAACGTTGACTTGAACTTCTTTGACTCAGCACGATACTGACGATGAGGAAGAGCAAACTTCAGATTCTCATGAGTATACATCACATTCTGATGTCTTCTCAACTCTTCATTATCAATCACAGCAGTCTTGATGATTTGGATAGAACGATCACGAGCACGATGAGTTCCAGCCATCTCCTGATAACACTGCTTCACAGCACCCAACAAAGTCGTATCACGATACTCCTTATACATGTTATGAGTTCCAGAACGAGAATTGTAACGCAACCAAATTCCATAGTTCTTCACTTCAACTCCTTTCTCATGAATCTACACACAACTCAAACTCAACACAAACCACTCACTTCATTCACAGCCAAAATCTCACCAGTTCCACTCTTCATCTTCTCAAGTCTGTGCATGAAATACCAGTAACGAGACTTTGCAGTCACAGGATTAGGAGCAAATAATCTCATTCGGTAAATCTCAGGCTCAGGATCATTCTCAGTTGGAAGACGACGCCCAACAACGTGATAATAGTGAATCTACAAGGACTTTAACCAATACAAACTTTAACACATAATTATTCATTTAAAAGATTTAATAGATACATACAGGCATTCTAGTCAAAGACAAGACGAATGGCACAGATAATTGGTGAAATACGAAACAGAACACGGCGGAATGTGAAGGCAGAATTCATACACAATCTTTATATTATACATATCACA
>JABLTK010066652.1_pt1 | contig 12266 bp, 15 predicted proteins | sample 7160131 | NCBI WGS metagenome assembly JABLTK01 (sample SAMN14651221, study PRJNA627086) | human gut metagenome | isolation source: feces | host: Homo sapiens
ATTTGCCGACGGCTTGCTTGCCGGTTGTGGGTGTAGGAATTTCGTCCGGCATCTTAATTGCCCTCCGAGCTTGTTGCGCTTTCGTGCGGATCAGTTGCAGTCGCATTTGCATCTTTTGCCTCCGTTGCTACGTCAGCTGTTTGTGTTGCAGCGTTCGCTGCGGCCTTTGCCGTTTCGCTCGAATTGCCAGTCGTAGCCGTGCCTGCCGAGGTGTCGGCTTCGGCAGTAGAACCGCTCGCCTGCGCCGAATATCCCTTGAACGAAACCGAAGTGTTTTTGTGCAGATTGGTAATCGCAACGCCGAACTTTTCCACGAGCAGTGGACTTGTGTCCTGCGGTGCGGACACATAGCCGTTGCCGGTTTCGCCAAGCTCGATCGAACCGATAGAGCCGTCGTTTGAATAGCCGTTGACTGCAATCCTTACGCCTGTAGTCGTGTTAAAAATACCTACGACTTTTGTTTTTGTTACCGGCTCTTCAGAGACGGTTTTTTTTACAACGGTTTTACCGGTTGCGTCCATTTCGTAAACAGTGGTTGTCGAACAGCCGCCACAGAAAGCTATTGCCGCGCCGCAAACAGCCAATATCGAGAGGTAGAAGCTGCTCCTCCCGAAGAGCGTTTGAGGCAGAATTAGCGCTACAAATAGCGCGAATATTGCCAAAAGAATAAAGCTTGATAGTAATGACATTTTTTTCCTTTTTTTGAGTGATTGTTAAGATACCTTGCGCGTTGCAACCACGACAGACGTGCGGCCATGCTTGGTTTTAACGCGGTCGTAAGGCGGATTTTCGACGTTACATTTGCGCCAGCCTTTCGGTAAATGGTTGCCCTCAGCCGCCACGCCAGACGGCTTTGGGCTTTTTTTGGTGTCGGGGCGGCGAGCTTTTTTTACACCGCCACAGCGTGAAATTGACGCCTCGCGCAGACAGCTAACCGCGCGAGACTTGCGGCGTGAATCCGTAACGCCGCTTAAGGGGATAGACTCATTGGCGTAAGCCGATTGTCGTAATGGGCGACGCCCCTTTAATCGAAGCGGACGTTCCGTTGCGGCCGCCGCCGCAGGGCTTTTGCTTCCTGCGACAAAAGCACGGAGACCGCTTTTCTGGTGGTTATTAAATTGACGCGCTGGCAAAGAACGTCTGCCGCGGGTCGATGAAGTCCGCGGTTGTTTTGGACACACTGCCTGCGCGGACGCTTCGGAGATTTGCTTCGCGCCGCGAACGGTACGGGTTGCTCCTTTTGATTTCGCATTTGCGCTACTATCGAGGACTTTCGCGTCACTGCCCCCGCGAGATTTACTACAAAAATTTGAGGGGGAACTGCGGAGATTTTTTTCGGAAGAAAAAACCGCAGTCGGGGACGTCGCCCCCGCGGCGATAGCGCGGCTCGCGCCGTCGCCCGCGCCCCGATGGGTACAGCAGTATGAAAATTCTTTTTTGATGCCCGAAAGCACCTTTTCGGGCGCGGAAAATTCCGCGCCGTCGAGGGCGATGACTTCGCACCCGTCGGCAAGCGCGGCGTCAATCTGCGCGATAAGGTCGGGGAGCGCGGCAACCGCAATATTGCGGGCGCGGATAACGCCGCCCAAGAGCCAGAGTTTGAGGCACACATAATCGGCATTGATACGCGACACACGGAACGCATAAACGCGCCCGCCGCCGAGATTGCCGCTTTTGAGTTGACTTGACTGCGCTGCTTTTTGCATAACGCAGCCACAATATCATAAACCGCAAAACCAGTCAAAACGCGGGCTTACAGCGTTAACGTCCATTGCGTAAAAGTTTTTTCCGGGACGTTTTTTTTGAAAAATTCCGCCGACCGCGGGCACAAAAAAACTCCCAAGCTTTGCTTGGGAGTTGGAAATAGCAATTAAAGACTATGCCGAAAATTTTATGTTATGAGCATAATTTCTTTGAGATATAAAAAGTTCTGTGCCGTTTTTGTGATTGTTTGCGCTATATCCAATATCAAATCTGAAAAATAAATTCTTTTTGTATATCTTACGAATGAGAGGGTCATCATCGTAGGTCATAATCCAATCACAGGAAAGATATTCTGAAATGTATTTTTCTAACTCTATATGGTCTTCCTCCTTATAAAAGTTAGTGTATAGAGATTTACCTTTTTTGACATACGGAGGGTCAAAGTTAATGAAGAGATTATTTTGCTTTTCCGATAAAACCTCTTTGATAAGACGTTTTGCGTCTAAATTGTAAATTTCTACACATTCCTTAAATTTGGATATTTCACTTATTTGTTTTACAATTCGTTCTTTGTAAAATCGGCAACCCAATTTATAATTCCCTTTTTGGCTTATTCCGCCAATAGGGCCACCTTTGATAACTCCTGAAAAATTCGTTCGATTCAAAAACAAGGTAGAAAATGCAATATTCACCAAAGAACGTTTATCGCATTTCTTGTAGATGGATTTTTGACGCTTCCATTCTTCGATATTGATTTCTGTTTTAATTATTTTTGTAATCAGTTTTTCTGGCGCATTAAAAACAACCTTCCAGAAGGCGAAAATATGAAAATCAACGTCATTTATTATCGCTTTTGAAACAATCCCGTTTTTCAACAGAGAGAGCCCCAAGGCAAAGCCTCCTGCAAAAGGTTCTACATAGATTTTGTCGGACAACCTATTTGCGCGTATGATATATTCAATTTCATCATACATTTGTCCTTTCCCTCCGGGGTATCTCAATGGAGATAGAATTTTCATTAAGTCAAGTAGACGTTAAATTTTTCAATTTGGCCAGCAAATTTTTTAAAATTTTGAAGCGTCTAAGCCTGCAATCAAATCAGCCTCTTCCTGCAATAAGAACTCTATTATAGGCATAAGGTTATCTGTCTGCTTTTTTGCATCCGACTTTTCCACTTTTACATTATAGTTATGAATGGTTTGGTTCATTCCATCCAAGTCAAATGCTTTAAGCGCATTTTTAACCCCACGTTCTATTACGATATTAGCGAAATTGTCTTTTAAGTTTGTGAAATTTGTGTAGCCAGACAAATTTATGCATTTCCCTTGTTTCATCGGTTTTGTATTTATTAGAGAAATACGTTTTCCTGATGAGTCGGAATACTCGGTTTCTTCAAGCACATATTTCAAAACATTTTCAAAAACTATTCTCACAAAGGAATATTTTGCATTCGGAAACGACTTTCCGTCCATATTATATAATTCCTTTACAATTTTATAGATATTGGGCGATAATTGCTTCCTTTTAATAGAAGGGTATTTCTGTACGCTTCCGCGTTTCTGTGGAGTCTGCTGGCTTTTCGCTACACTATTATTTGGTTGTTCTGAATGTATTTCTGTATCACCGGAAACATTATTTGATTCGGATTCTTCTGTTGTTGAAGAAGGGGCAGATGTTTCGACATTTGGGTTTTCTTCCAATGGAGCCAACCCAAAACGAACCGAAAGATATTCCTCTTTGTTGTCTTTGTTTATATCTTTCGCAGTCAAACCATTGTCTTTCGTGTATTCAATTAAGACGTTCAGAAATTTCTTGAATGCCTTAGTGTCAAAAATCTCAATTTCATTTTTTTTGAAATAAAATCCACAATACTTTTTCAATAAATTGGCTGGTTCAAAAAACCTTTCGAGTATGGCCGATTTTCCCTCATTTTCCAAAAAAACATATAACCTTTTCCCCAACCCATGTTCCTGTGCAGCCGTATAAAGTGATGACAATTTTAAAAGTTTTGAATCTCGAACTTTTTGCCCTTTCTCATACATAATTTTTGCGTATTTCGCTTGGGCAAGTCTTGACCAACGCCTTATATCTTCTTTCGTGTGTTTTTCCAAAATTCTTTTGTCAAGAACTTTTTCGTCTGAATATATAAGACATGGCAACTTTTCGAGCACCAATTTGTTTAATTTTCCATCAAAATATTCATTGGGATCCGCCAATGCTTTAACGGCAGCAAAACGGCGATTCCCTTCTCTAACCACATATTTCCCATTCCCTGATGCCCATACCCAAAGTGCTTCATCATCGTAGAAATAACCTTCCTTTTGAATGTTTTCTGCGATTGTTTTGGCATCTTCGTGATTGAGCATATGCTTTATTAAATCATCTTCCGATGCTTCTTCTTTGAATATTTCTACAAAGCGAGGATTATCTTTATCAAGAATCAAATCAGAAACATTGAGTTCCTTACATTCGTATGGTTTTACTTTTACATCTGCCATATTTTTCTTCTTTCCTTTTTATGTAAGATTTTGCGGACTGTTTAGTGTTAAAATTCTGGTTTTTGCTGCTCAACTGATGGATTCTGCAATTTTGATTTTACCTGAAAGAATTTTATCGATAAAAGAATCAGAAACATCAATTTTTATTTCTTCTAATTTGCGCTTACATTGTTCCGCATTAAATCCAGCAAACAAATTCACGGGATTCATATTTGAAAGCCAATGCAAATAAGGTTCTCCGATAAATTCAACTTCGTACGAATAAATCTTTCCTTTTAAAGTGTGTTGTATTTCGGTCAGAGAACATCTGTCCCCAAACAATCTGGTAAATGACGTTCCTATTGCCATTGCAATTTTATCAATATCATCGTAGTCACTTTGTGTTACTTCTCCCGATATAGCTAAACTTACTTTCTTTTTCATTTTTCTTCTTTCCTTTCGATGTTCGGGTTTTAATTGTTTTTTCTTCAAACAGCTAACGCGTTAGCTGTTTGGAATGTTGATTGACAGGTAGTTGAAACTTTAACTTTTCCCAAAATAATATTGTAGAATTCATTTTCTTGGAGCGTTTTGAAACAATATTTCAATTTCCTTTGGCTTTGAAATGAGTTCGTCAACAATTATGTTTAGTAATACGAAGAGTTTGTTCATTAGGTCGCTATCGTTTGAAAAATAAGATTCAAGTCTTCCGATATCTTCGTTTGGATGTGCCGCCTCATTCCCAAACAGTTTGAGTGCCATAAGGGCGTTATAAATTGTAGAACTTAGTCCCTTTTCTGTTTTTAAACGTTCAATCGCATTGTGCATACTTGTATTCGCGTAATCTTTCCCTTCTAATCCCAGCAAGTCTTTTACGAGTTTTTCTGTGGCAATTCTAAGTAAAGCGGTAGCCGCACGCGTTGAATTTTGGGCAACAACTCGCGCCTCATTGTAAAATTCCTTTACCTCATCGGGCATATCTGGGGTTGCGTCTATAATATCAATCTGTTTGGGATAAATCAGCTCATAAAAACGGGAAGGCGAAAAAGTATCAACACCCAACATACCCTCTATTTTAAAAATCGAAATATGACCACATGAATGGCAACTCTTAAAAACTAATCTATAATTATGACCAAATACTCTCTCGCTGTTTTTTTTATTAAAAATGTAAACGTTACGATCCTTCCTGTTACTCAAAATGGGGAGATCCTCATGATATGAATACGAACCACAAGCTGGGCATGTAAACGAATTAATAAAAGGAGAAGGAACAATTAATTCTTTCATTGTTGCACGCTATATTTGAGGTTAAAATTTTTTGTCTTTTAAAATTTTATCTATCTCCAAAAGCGAATTTCCTATTGTATCAAAGACCTTTTGAATTTCATTTCTGATTGCTAATATTTTCTGAATATCATCCTTTCCTGAAAAGCAAGGCACAGGATTTGAGGAAATTCCTAATTTACCTAAAACACTCTGCTGCTTTTCGTATTTGGGAACACTTTTCGCTCGCAACCAATTACTCACCGTCTTTTGGTCAACCCCAATTTTTTTTGCAATCTCCGCCTGACTAAGGCGTTGTTCATTCATAATCCGTTTTAGTTCGCTCGAAAAGCTTTCCATAGTAATTCCTAATTTTTTCCTAAAAAATTCCTTGGCTTAGGAAATTTTTAGGAATTTATTGTGTGCATAATGAACGCAACCGAAATAAAACGCAACATAAAACGTGGCAGACCAAAAGGTTCTGCCGTCAAATTTCCCGGAATTGGCGAAGACGCGAAGATTTTGGGAGTTAACAGAGTTACCCTTTTCAGAGTTCTCGACGGGCACCCCGGTTTTACCAGCTTAAAAACACTCCGTCGCCGCTACGACGAACTCCTCAAAAACAAGCCGCGCGAAATCCGCGACTACATCAATGCAAACAAGGCGTGGTAATCCCTTTCCCAATGCCCGAAAGCCAACAGTTGACATTCTTCCACAGTCTCGATTTCCCAGGGCGAACGGTGCTGTATGTCGGCGAAATTTCGCAGAAATTGGGCATTTCGCGCCAGCAGGTTGTGAACCTTATGGACTGCGGCGAACTCGGCTACATCAACGTGGCAACCGACCCCTCAACGCGCCCCTGCCGCCGCGTTCCCGTGGAAAGCTACCGCAACTTCATTGTCCGTCGAATCGACTCCGAAGAACGCCTGCAATTCTTGCGCGAGCTTCCCGTAATGACACGGCTTGAACTCATAGAGGAGCTAAAAAAATCGCTTAAATCAAGAAAGTAAACTTATGAAAAATCTCGAATCTAAAAACCAAATAACCCTCGTTGAAACTTCTCTGCAACAGAGCTTCAACGGCATCACCGCAAAGCAGCTCGGCGACGCGTTCGCCGAGGTTGAAAAACAGAAATCAACTTGGCTTGTTTCCGCAGTTATGTTCGGCATCAAGTGCATTGCCGTAAAACCGCTAATTGAGCACGGCAATTTTTGGGACTTCCTTGCAAAATCCATAAAAGACAAAGACGGCAAAAGTTTGGCTTCGGCGCGCCGCTATATGGGGCTTGCCGCCAATATCGTCAAACAGATAGCAACGCCCGAAGCCGAAAGCAAAATCGGCGCAAAAGTGATTGCCTATTTCAAGCAGAAGAAAATCAAGTTCGGCAAGTTCGACGGCGTTCTTTCGACGGAGGAAACCGTTTTGGAAATTCTCAAATACCTCCTGCAAGGCTATTCGTTGCGGGGGCTGACAAAGGCGTTGCAGGGCATAGACTTTGCGCTTGCCGCCGAGGAAAACCGCCAGAAAAAGCTCGACGGCGAACTTCCGCAGGACGTGCAAGGCGGCAGGCAGCAGGATTTCTTCGACCTGCTCGACCGCGACATTTTCTCAATCGACGAAAAAATCAAGTCGCGCGAGCTTGCGCGTCTGCCCAAGGACAAGGTTCTCAAATACGCCGACGCCCTCGTTGAGCGCGGGCAGAAACTGCGCGCGGCGGTCGAAAACGCCGACGCCGACGGGGAATAGCCATGGACGAAATTGTTGCGACATCGAAAAGCTTCGACGCCGACTACTGGTCGCTGCCCGTCAGGGAACGCCTCTACATCGACGAAATGCTCGCCGCCGTCGAAGAGGTCGTCGAGAACAGAAAAAAGCTCGGGCTGAAAAAGGCTCTCGAACGCGCCGCATTCAAACGCCGCGCAATGCGCTACTTCGGCTTTTCGTCAATCCGCGACAAATACTACGCCTACCTCAAATCGGGCGGCAACTGGCGTGTGCTTGCGCGTCTGTGGGTTGGGCGCAAATCGTCCATTCCGCCCGAATTCAAAAAATGGCTAATCGCCCTTGCCGCCCGCACAGACCGCGACGATTCAATGAAATCCGTAATCTACGCCGTCAAGCGCATGTGGCTTTCCAACACCGACATTCCCGGCTACGGCGAGCCCCGCGCGTGGTGGGCGAAAAACCGCCCCAACCGCGAATTTCCCAACCGCGCCGTCATGTTCGACGAAGACTTCCCGACGGGCTGGACAGACCGCAACCTCTTCAACCTCCTGCCCAAACAGCGCACTACGCTCACGCTCGCCAAGCGGGGCTTTGCCGCCGCCCACGGACAGCTCCGCGCCCAGCTTTTGCGCGACACCTCCAAACTCCGCCCGATGCAGCTAATCACCTTCGACGACGTGCGCCTCGACATCATGGCGTTGTGCGACTACGAGGGCGAAGTCCAGCCCTGCTACATTCACGCAATTTTCGCGCTCGACGTCGGCTCCCGCAAAATCGTCTCATGGCTGATAAAGCCGCGCCTCGCCCGCGACGACGGCACGCATATGGGCTTGGACAGGCGCGACACAAAAGCCCTGCTGCTGGGCTTGCTCGGTGGCGCAATGCCCGCCGACTACAAAGTGCGCTTCCTGATGGAGAACGCCTCTGCGACGCTCGAAGCCGAAGACCGCAGGCTGTTGCAGTCGGTCTTCCGCGACAACATCGAATTCGACGCAACGGGGCTCACGCGCTTCGACCTCATCAAAAGCTGCGGCTTCGTGGAAAAGGGCGGTCAACCGTGGTGGAAGGGTTGGATTGAAGCTCTGTTCCGCAAACTTCACACACTGATGAACCTTCTCCCCGGAACTACGGGCAACCGCTACGACAACAAGCCCGCCGAGCTCGAAAGCAAATGCAAATACTGTCTGCAAGTGCTCCGCGCCGCAAAGCGCGACGGCGTGGATTTCGGCGGACTGAGATTTCCGCTGCTCAAATACGACGAGCTCGAATGCGTGATGTCGGAAATCGTCAACTGGCTCAACAACCGCAGCGACCACCGCTTGCAGGGGCTCGATATGGTCGACGAATACGTCAACCCCGCAACAAAACGGCGCATTTCATACCGCGAGCTCTGCGCGCTTCCCAACTCCGAGCGCATCTGCTGGATTGCCAAGCCGCGCCCCGAAACGCCCGCCGAACGCTGGAACAAGCTCGTCGCCCGCGAACGTTTCGTCAGGCTTCCGCAGGGTGCGCTTCTGCCCCTCTACGACAAAACGCGGCAGGTCACCGTCCGCAACGGCCGCATAGAAATTTCCGACCGCCGCTTCTCGAACGAAAAGCTTGTTTTCACCGCGCCCGACATTCCCGTTCTCGACCGCGAGGGCGAAACATTCACCGCGGGGCTTCCCGACGACCGCAGTTTTATCAACCTCTGGGCGCGCGACGGCAGCTTCGCGGGAAGCGTTCCGCGAATCAGCCGCATCGACATTCTCGACCGCGACGCAATTCTCGAAGCTGCCGGCGAAGTCGGACGCCAGCGCGAAACCCAGTTCGCGCAAGCCCGCGAACTACGCAACGACGAGGGCTTGCAAATCATCAGAGACAAGCTTTTCAACCAAGCAACACTGCCGAGCCTTGCGCCCGCAGTCCGCAACGCCGAGGCAAAGGAATTCGCCGACCGACCGCAAATGCTGCGCCGCCGCGAAAGGACGCTTTCGGGCGTGCGTGCCGCGCCGAAGCCTTCGCCCGCGCAGCCGATAACCGACGCACAGGCGGAACGCTTCGCCCGACAGGCAACAATCGCGCGTCAAAACGGCGAAGACGACATTTTTTAACCAAACAGCAAAGGAAATAAAATGGCAAAATCAATCAACGAAATCGAGGGACTCATCGCACTGTATCCCGACGAAGTCAAACAGGACGTTCTCGACCTCTACGCCTACATGGTGGATAAATGTCAGGCGAACCGAAAGATTCTTTCGGCGAAGCTCGAAACGCTCGGAATCAAGAAGTCCGACAACTATCTGTTCAAGCTCTTTTCGGGCGGCTGGATTGAAAAGGGCGTCTTCACGGCCTCCTGCGACACAATCAAAACAATGGCGCAAACCGTCCGCGACGCCGAAATCGGCAGGCTCGCAAGCGGCATAATTCCGCACACCGAAACCGACATCGTCCGCCTGATGCGCAACGCAATAGACGCCGTCCGCCAAAGGGACAACATCTGCAAGTGGCTCTTGGTTGTCGGCTCTACCGCGGGGCAGAAGTCGTATTCGGCGCGCTACTACGCCGCAAGCCGCCCCAACCGCGACACGTTTTACATGGAGTCGCCCGCAACGGCAAATCTGATGCCGCTTGCCTCGCGCATGTCGAAGTTTCTCGGCTGCTCCGAAAGCGTCGCAACATACCGCAAAGTCCAGTGGGTTGAAGACAACGCCAAGCCCAACCACTGCTTTATAATAGACAACGCCCAGCGTATGTACGAGCCGCGCCGCGGAATGACACAGCCCACATTCTCGTTCTTGCAGGCGGTGCAGGACATCACCAAATGCACAATAGTTCTGATTTTCGTCGACGAGGCGACCGTGCAGGGCGACAGCCTCTCGCGCGTGATGGACGGCAACGACAGAGGCTTCTTCGACCAATTCGTCGGGCGCGCGGGCGGCGAAGACCAAATCCTGCGCCTGCCAAGCGTTCGCAGCGACCGCGACCTTATGGCGTTCGCCGAATCGGCTGGATTCAAAAACGCCGACGACCGCAGGGCGATTCTTCCGTTTCTGAAATACCTCGACCGCCAGCGCGGCTCAATGCGCATTCCGCTGCGGGTTCTCCAAACGGCAAGCCGCTACGCCGCCTCGCAAAGGCGCGACGTTTCGGTTGCCGACTTCTTGCAGGAAATTTCGGTGAGACTTCCCGACGCCCTCCAACTCAAAGCCGACGAAATCAGAAAGGCTCTCCCATGCACAAAATAGAGTCTCTTTTAACGTGCTTGGAAAACTTCTTCGCCAAGCTTCGCCCGACGCAAGCAAGCGAGACGGCAAACGTATCCTGCCGAATCGCCGAAAACGACGCGGGCGGCTTTTCGATTTTTCTCGACAAAACGCACAACGTCAGAATCGGCAACTACGCAAGCTACGCCGACGCAGTCCGCGTCGCAAAGAAATACAACTTTTTCGAAGTAATAGATTAAAACAGAAAGGAAACCGACATGTCAGTAATATATAAAGAGCCGAAAACCCGCGCGGAAATCGAAAACGCCGCCGACGAAATCGCGAAAATCAGAATGCGGATTCGCAAACTCACCGTCGCGCGCGACGCCGCAGTTTTGAAAATTAGCGAACAGTACAATCCGCAAATCAAGGAACTCGAAGCCGAACGCGACGCCCGCGAACTCGCGCTCGCGCCTTTCGTTTCGGCGAGGAAAGAGGAACTCATGGGCAAAAACAAGAGCGCGTCGTCGCCGCTTTCGATGTACGGGTTCAGGACGGGACAGACGGTAGTCCGCAACGTCAGCGGCAAGCCCGACAACGTCGTCGCCGCCGAACTCTTCTACGCAGCGCGAACCGACTGCGCAAAGGTCGCCTATTCGCTCGACAAAGTCGGCGTCAGGAAAGCCCTCAAAAACGGCGACCCGCAAATCGAGGAACTCTTCGAAATGGAAGTCGTCGAGCGTTTCTATGTGGAGCCTAAAACCGACAAGGAGGTTGGAGAATAGCCATGACAACCGTTTGCAAACCGTTTTCCAAACCGTTGCAATCCGCCCGCAGGGCGGTTGTAAAGAAGGATAAGCGCGATCCGCGTCTTATTAAATATCAGACGAAGTGGACGAAAATTTGTGATAAATGGGGTTTTTCGGCCAGCGATAAAGAGCGGAGAGATCTTCGCCACTCGATTTTATGCGACCTTTTTGGCTCGAAATTCGAAATCGCTGCCTGTGCGTCAAATTGGAAATGGGATTGCATCTTCCTTGCTCAAGACTTCCTGCTTGCAAACGGCATACTTTGGTGGTCACCGGAAACCGCCAAGTGCGCAATCGAAGAAGGGCTTTGCAAGCGATACATTTGGAACGTCGAGCACGCAGGCCACGATATCAAGGGTATCAAGGAAATCGGTGCGCCGGAAGCGTATGTTGACGCCGTCGCCGCCGATAAATTCGGAGTCAAAAATTGGCGCGCGCTCGATTCGCAAAAGCTCTTTTATCTTTTCATCACCATTAAAAACCGCGTTCGTAAAGCCTTCAATGAAGGACGTTCGCTCTACGATGAAAGCAACTTCCAACCCGCCGAAGAAAGCGGCAGCGTCGAAGCCGATGACGACTTCCCGTTCTGAGATGAAAACCGTCCATGATAACCTCCGCGCCCGACTGCTCGAACAGGCGGGCATTTTTGCGTCCGTAGAGCCCGCTCCGACCCTCGAAGAAATCGAGCGGTTTCAATCTTGTCCGCAATTTGAGGCATACCGCAAAAATCGAATGTTGATGGGCTACTTTCGCTACGGTTCGCTCCGAAGCCAAATCGGCAAGGCAAAGTACGACAATATAGGCTCCATCGAAAAACGCCTCTCTATATATAAGAGCGATCACAATCGCGAGCATCTTGTAGATATCGCAAATCTGGCAATGGTTGAATTTGCTACCCACCCTAATTATCCATTCCGCGCCGCCGATGACGGTGTCCATACCGACCGCTTGCAATGATGTTGCAGACAAAATCCAAGGGGCTTGCAAGACAATTGCAAAGCCCCTTTTTTTGTGCCAATTCAAATACGCAGCGCGTGATGCACGACCAACCGCCGGCGCGAAAATTGTTCCAAATCTTACTTCATTTCGGTAAATCGGCG
>JABLTK010053921.1_pt1 | contig 12264 bp, 9 predicted proteins | sample 7160131 | NCBI WGS metagenome assembly JABLTK01 (sample SAMN14651221, study PRJNA627086) | human gut metagenome | isolation source: feces | host: Homo sapiens
AATTCAATGTCATAGTGCGGCTTGATATCGTTGCCGTCAAACTTCTCTTTGACAAATTTTATTTCGCCTTTGCATCCAGCAACCATACATAAATATGTTCCAGCTTCTATTCTATCTGGTATAACTTTATATGATGTATCATGTAGTGACTTAACACCTTTTATTACTATTGTGTTGCTTCCTGCTCCGGAAATTTGTGCCCCCATACTATTTAAAAAGTCTTGTAAACTTCTTATTTCTGGTTCTCTAGCTACATTTCTAATGTATGTTGTTCCATTTGCAAGCGAACTTGCAAGCATTATATTTTCTGTTGCTCCAACAGATGGAAAATCTAGAACAATTTCTGTACCATTTAACTTTGCTGATTCGCAATTTATAAATCCGTTTTCTTCTTTTATTTCTACACCCAATTGCCTAAACGCATCTAAATGCATATTTATTGGTCTCGCACCGATTTCACAACCGCCAGGGTATGTGAACTTACACTTGCCAAATCTTCCGAATCAATGCACCCGCAATTATAACAGATGAACGCATTTCATGCATCAAATCTTCTGGAATCTCTACACTGTCAATATTTGAAGTGTCGATTATTATTTTACTATTATTTATATCTATATTGCAACCTAGTTTTTTCAAAATACTAAACATTATTTTTACATCGTGTATTTGCGGACAATTATTTATTTCTACCGTTCCACCATTTAATATACTGGCCGCAATTATTGGAAGCGCTGCATTTTTAGAACCAGAAACATCAATTTCACCAGATAATACATGGCCTCCTTCAATTATGTAATTATTCATTTTATTCACCTCACAATTTTTTGCGTGAGAATTCTCACGAGGCCAAAAACATAAAGTGCACTTTTCTTGCCTAATATAATGTATGCCTGTATTTTAATTTATGTTACTAAGTTTTTAGGACGGAACAAGAAAAGTACATCTTTCTCATTCCGTCCTATTTTGTTTATCCTCTTTTAACTCTATCTATTTTGCTTCGCACATATTTTTCTAATTTTTCCATGAAGATTTCAGAAACGATTTCTCTATTAGCTACCATTTCTAACCCTTTTTCCCAACTTGCTGTAAGTTGTGGATTAAGCATATCTGGCACAGCCCATCTTACTACCTTATATATAAGCTCACCTTTGCTACTTGGGGTTAGTATTTGAGTTTTTGAATTTATGTCTATGTATCCTATTCTATTTAATTTCTTTATTATCTCTGCTCTTGTTGCGCTTGTTCCTATTCCTGTTCCTTTTATTTGTTCTCTTAATTTTTCATCTTCTATTAGTTTACCCGCATTTTCCATTGCAAGTATTATTGAACCTGATGAATATCTCGTTGGAGGCGCCGTTTCTCCCTCTTTTATTCCGATATCTTCTAGTGTTAATTCTTGCCCCTTCTTTATAGATTTTAGTATATCAGCACTTGATGATGTATCTTGTACTTGTTCTCCATCTTCATCTGTTTGCTCGCCTTTCAAAGCCTCAAGATACCCAAGTTTTGTACACACTTTTGCATTAGCATAAAATTTTTCGCCATTTATATCTACTGTTACTGATAACTTTGTATATTCAGCAGCAGGAAAAAATATGCTTAAAAATCTTTTGGCAATAAGCCTATAAACATCTTTTTGTAAATCTCCTAATTTATCATAGTTTTCAAAACCTTGTCCTGTCGGGATTAATGCATAGTGATCTGTTATTTTAGAGTCATTTACATATTTGCTCTTTACTATATCTGTGCTATATTTGTTTTCTATCATCTTCTTAACTATTGATGATACTTCCTCATCTTTGCTAAATCTTGCAAGCCCATTTAAATTTTTGTTTATTTCTTTTGCAACAGCTGTTGAAATCACTCTTGCATCTGTTCTAGGATATGTTACAAGCTTCTTCTCATATAATTCTTGTATTATTTCTAGTGTTTTATCTGGCGATATTTTGAATTTCTTGCTACATTCGTTTTGTATTTCTGCCAAGTTATATAAAAGTGGCGCATTCTCTTTTTGATTTTTCTTTGACGCTTCTAAAACTACTGGTTTTGCATTCGATTTTTTTAGTGCTTCTACAAAACTTATTGCATCTGCCTCGTTTTTAAAACCATTATCATTATATAAATTGTTAGTTTCGACTGCTAGTTTTACTATTGGCATTTTTGTATCTTCGCCATATTTCCACTCTGCTGTTAACCCCTCTTTAAACTTTGGTTGTATTTTATAAAATTTTGATTTAACAAAATTTCTAATTTCATTTTCTCTATCTACTATCATTCCTAACACGCATGTCATTACTCTACCAACTGAAATAGATACTTTCTCTTCATTATTTAGTTTTGCAACTTGTTTTCCATACGCAAGTGTTAAAATTCTTGAAAAATTTATTCCTATTAAATAATCTTCTTTTGCTCTTAGATATGCACTATCTGATAAAGAATCATATTCACTTAAATCTTTCGCTTCGTTTATACCTCTTAAGATTTCTTCTTCTGTTTGTGAATCTATCCAAACTCTTTTCTTTTCTTTTCCTTTTACTCCTACCATTTGGTCAACCAATCTATATATATATTCCCCCTCTCTTCCAGAGTCAGTGCACACATAAATTGTATCAACATCATCTTTTAGTAAAAGACTTTTTACTATATCGAACTGATTTTGAACAGAAGCAATTACTTCGTATTTCCATTCTGTTGGGATAAACGGTAATGTATCAAATCTCCACATTTTATATTTTTCATCATATACCTCTGGATAACTCATTGTTACTAAGTGACCCACGCACCATGTTATTATGTAGTTTTCCGATTCCATATAACCATTTTTTCTAGTAGTATTTATTTTAAGAGCCTTTGCAAATTCCATTGCTACGCTTGGCTTTTCTGTTATTAGTAGTTTTTTTGCCATTTTACTCCTCCTAAAATTAGTAACTTTATTCTACACTAAATACCGTGAAATAACAAGAAAAAATGCACTTTCAAATGTTAATTTTGATATGTTTTTAACATACCTACTTTAACATTTTAGTGCATTCAAACTTTAAAGCTTTTATTTAATTTTCACGTACTTATTTATCTCGTCCATAATTTTATCTATTGCTCCAATGTTTTCTTTTCTTAATGCTTTCGATTTCATTTTCCCTAATTTTTGCTTGTCTGAAAGTAGATTTTCTATTGTGTTCTCTAGTTTTTCTTTTGTCAAATCTTTTTCTTCTATTATAATTCCTCCGCCTGCATCTTCTATAGTTTTTGCATTATAGTATTGGTGATTTTCTGCCGCTGTTGGAAGAGGCACTAATATCGCTGGCACACCTAATATTCCAAGCTCTGTTACAGTTAAAGCTCCACTTCTGCACACTGCAATATCACTTACCGCCATAATCTCTTCCATGTTGTATATGTATTTTTCTATTTTCACATCACTCGATTTGTTTGTTATTTTAGACATTATCGCATCATAATTTTTAGGACCTGTAGCATAAATAATTTGATATATTTTTTCTTTTTTGTCATTTATCAAATCTATCATTGTTTCATTTATCTTTTTAGCGCCTTGACTTCCACCAAAAACCAATACTAGTGGTTTATTTAATGCTAATTGTTCTTTTATCTTTTGCTTATCCACATTTCCACTCATTTTTGTTGGATTTCCAGTATAGACTGCATTCTTTGCTTTTGGTAATCTCTTCTTTGCATCTTCGAATCCTAAAGCTATAACGTCAACTTTTTTTGAAAGCCACATTGTAGTTTTTCCCGGAAGTGCATTACTTTCATGTATCATACATGGAATTTTCTTTTGTAGAGCTGCAATAATTGCAGGTGCCGTAACATATCCACCAGTTCCAATTATCATATCTGGCTTTTCTTTTTCTATTATTTTTTTCACATCTGATATGCCATCAAACAAACATTTAATTATTTCTATATTTTTTAAAGAAAATCCTCGAATCAAACCTTTTGCTCTTATTATTTTTAAGTCATATCCTGCTTTAGGAACTAGATCTGTTTCCATTCCTGTACTAGTTCCTAAAAATATTACTTCATTTCCTAATTCTTTTAGTTTATTCGCTATTGCTATTCCTGGGGTTATATGGCCACCAGTGCCGCCTGCTGCAATTAGAAATTTCATTATATCGCCCCCTAGTAATTATATTATGTCATGATTGCTATTTTGGTTATCTATATTCTAATTTCTTTATTTTTTCGAAGCTCTTTTGTTAGTTTTTGCGGTTTTGGTAGTTTTCGCTTTCGCTGTCTTCTTAGTTTTCTTTTCTTTTTCTATTTCTGCTGGTTTTATCACTCCATTTTTGTCTGGCCCATTCCAAGCTATAAAATCGCACTTTGTTCCAGTATTATCATTGTTTTCACAAATATAATACTTTTTACCTCTCTTGCTCTTTTTAACTAATATGTCTCCCCCACATTTTGGACATTTAACATCTAATTTTTGAACTATTGGTTTTATGTTTCTGCATTCAGGAAAACCTGGACATGCCATGAATTTACCGTATCTACCCATCTTTATTACCATCATTCGTCCGCACTTTTCGCAAGGCACGTCAGTAACTTCATCTTTTACTTCAACTTTCCCTATTCTGTCTTCAACTTCTTTTAAGTTTTTTGCAAAAGGTCCATAAAAGTCTCTCAATATATTTTTCCAATTAGTTTCTCCCTCGGCTACATTATCTAACATATCCTCCATGTGTGCTGTAAATTTCAAATCTACTATGTCTTCAAAATTTTCTTCCAAAAGTGTATTTACAATTCTTCCAAGTTCTGTTGGGTATAAAACTTTTTTCTCTCTTTCTATATATTTTCTATCTAATATTGTTGTAATTGTCGGTGCATAAGTACTTGGTCTTCCTATGCCTTTTTCTTCTAATGCCTTTACTAAGCTAGCTTCTGTGTATCTTGTTGGTGGCTCTGTAAAGTGTTGCTCTGGCAATAATTCATTTAGTTTCAATTCTTCTTTTTCTTCAAGTGGTGGAAGAATTACATCTTTTTCTTCTAAATTTTCATCATTGCCCTCGACGTACAAAGTCATGAAACCTGCAAATTTTATTTTTGAGCCGTTAGCCTTGAAAAGATATTTGTCTGCACCAATATCAACTGCCATAGTATCATAAATTGCAGATGACATTTGTGATGCTAAAAATCTTTCATAGATTAGCTTATAAAGTTTATACTGATCTAATGGATGTTTTTCTTTAATCTCACTTGGTGTTAATTCTATATGTGCAGGTCTTATAGCTTCGTGAGCATCTTGAGCATCTTTTTTAGCTTTGTAATATCTATTTTCGTAATACTCTTTCCCATACATATTTACAATTTGCTCTTTAGCAACTTGTCTAGCCTCTTCTGAAATTCTTGTAGAATCAGTTCTCATGTATGTTATTAGTCCACTTTCATACAAAGTTTGAGCAACTGACATCGTCTTTTTGATTGCAAAACCTATTTTTCTTGAAGCTTCTTGTTGCAATGTGCTTGTTGTAAATGGTGGTGCTGGATTCCTTTTTTTCTCACCGTACTTTATATTTTCTACTATATATTTTGTATTTTCTAAATCCGATAAAATTTTATTTACTTCTTTTGAAGATGAAATCTCTATCTTTTTATCTTTTTGACCATAAAATTTTGCGGAAAAATTCTTTTTAGATTTTACATGTTTTAAATCCGCCGTTAATGACCAGTATTCTTCTGGTTTAAATTTTTCTATTTCTTCTTCTCTGTCTACAATCATTCTAACAGCAACTGATTGTACTCTTCCTGCAGACAAGCCCTTTCTAACTTTTTTCCATAGAAGCGGACTTATCTTATATCCAACAATTCTGTCAAGAGCTCTTCTTGCTTGTTGTGCATCTATTAAATCTTTATCTAATTTTCTTGGATTTTTAATTGCGTTTTGAATTCCGCTTTTGGTTATTTCATTAAAAGTAATTCTACACTTTGAATCTTCATCAATTCCTAGAATATGTGCTAAATGCCATGCTATAGCCTCTCCCTCACGATCAGGGTCAGTTGCGAGATATACTTTACTTGCTTCACTTGCTTCTTTTTTTAATTTCTTTATAAGTTCAGCTTTTCCCCTAATATTTATATACTTAGGTTCAAAGTCATTATCTACATCTATTCCAAGTTGAGACTTTGGCAAATCTCTAATATGTCCCATTGATGCCTCAACTTTATATTTACTTCCTAAAATTTTCTTTATAGTACTAGCTTTTGCGGGTGACTCCACTATAACTAAATAATCAGACATAACATTCTCCTATCTTAAAATATTGTTTACAACTTAGAATATTTTAAACCATAAATATAAATATTGCAAGAGCAACAAAATAGAGACTACTCAAACCAAGTAGTCTCAAATTATTTTAATATATTGGAAATCTTGATGTTAGCTTTAATACATCTGCTTTTATTTTTTCTTTGTCTTCGCCTTTTATTGTTCTATCAATAAGTTCCGCAATTGTCTTCATTTCTTCTTCTTTCATTCCTCTTGTTGTCATTGCTGGAGTACCGATTCTTATTCCGCTTGCTATGTTTGGTTTTTGTTTGTCAAAAGGTATTGTGTTTTTATTTACTGTTATTCCTACCTCGTCAAGCATTGCTTCTGCATCTTTACCAGTAACGCCCTTATTTGTCAAGTCTACAAGCATCAAATGATTATCCGTTCCACCTGATACCAATTTGAAACCTCTATTCATTAGCTCTTTTGCTAATACTTTGGCATTCTTTACGATTTGATTTTGGTATTCTTTAAATTCTGGTGTTAAAGCCTCTTTAAAACACACTGCTTTTCCAGCAATTACATGCATTAAAGGACCACCTTGTACACCTGGGAATACGCTCTTATCTAAATCTTTTGCATATTTTTCTTTGCAAAGTATCATTCCACCACGAGGTCCACGAAGTGTTTTATGAGTTGTTGTTGTTACGAAATCTGCATAAGGTACTGGACTTGGATGAAGTCCAGCTGCTACTAATCCTGCTATATGTGCCATGTCTACCATTAAATATGCTGAAACTTTATCTGCAATTTCTCTAAAACGTTTAAAATCTATTGTTCTTGGGTATGCACTTGCTCCTGCAACTATAATTTTAGGTTTGCACTCTAATGCTATTTTTTCTACCTCGTCATAATCAATGTAACCATCTTCATTTACTCCATATGGAACTATGTTATACATTTTGCCCGAAAAATTAACAGGGCTTCCATGTGTTAAGTGTCCACCATGTGACAAGTTCATTCCAAGTATTGTATCACCCGGATTTAAAACTGTAAAATACACTGACATATTTGCTTGTGCACCAGAATGAGGTTGAACATTAGCATGTTCTGCTCCAAAAATTTCTTTTGCTCTATCTCTTGCAAGATTTTCTGCAACATCTACATTTTGACATCCACCATAATATCTCTTTCCTGGATAGCCCTCGGCATATTTATTTGTGAATACGCTTCCCATCGCCTCCATTACAGCTTTACTTGCAAAATTTTCAGATGCAATTAACTCTATCTTTTCATTTTGTCTTTTATGCTCTTTTTGTATCGCATCAAAAATTTCTTTATCTACTACTTCTAAAGAATCATTTAACATTCGCATAACCTCCTTTTACCTAGACAATTATATACAAGATTGTCCATATTTTCAAGGCATTTGTAAAAGAGTTTGTCCCATTTCAAAACCTTTTACTTAAATTTTCTCTATCGCATATTTTATCTATAAACATTGCTTTTTTATAACATATCAACAACTATATCTTTCAAATGAATAGGCGTTACCTTATTTTTTCTTATGCAGTCCATTATATCTACCGCATACTCCTTGTTCGTCGTAACATCACTAACAAAACCACTTTCAACATTCTTTCCATTCCACTTTTCCACCTCTAGTCCATAAGTAGAAATCCATTCTTTGCTATCCTCTACACTCTTAGATTGTTCAACAACAAAATATCTTAAAGTTGCGACTCTTTTGTTTTCAAGTGCGAGGTATTCTTCACCTATATAAAGCCTTTCCACGATGATTGCCCCCCTTTTTCTTTAGTATACTTACATTATATAGTTTGTATAATCAGACATACAAGAGAAAGACATCGCAAGTTTTTGCATAAAATGACATTATACTTTGTTAAAATACAAATAATAAAATTTTCATCGAATAAAATACATTCTTCTCCATAATTTTTTTAATCATTCTTTCGAATTTGCTCCAAAATATCAAAAAATAAATATTCCTAATAAAAAAAGTTCCGCACATAATCGCACGGAACTTTTATCAAATTTTATCTTGCTAATGTTTTTACTTCCTCATCTAGTTTTGCAATAAAGTCTTCTTTCTTCATTGCACCCAAGTCTCCATCTTTTCTTGAACGTACTCCAACAGAGCCACTTTCTATTTCCTTATCTCCTATTACTAGCATATAAGGTATTTTTTGCATTTGAGCTTCTCTTATCTTGTAACCTATCTTTTCGTTTCTTTCATCTACTTCTACTCTGAAACCTTTTTCATCTAATTCAACTTGAAGTTTCTTAGCATATTCCATATGTTTTTCTGCTGATATTGGAAGTATTTTTACTTGTACAGGTGTTAGCCATGTTGGAAATGCCCCAGCAAAATGTTCTGTTATTATTCCAATAAATCTTTCGAATGAACCAAACAATGCTCTATGAATCATTACTGGAGTTTTCTTATTTCCATCTTCATCAATATATGTCAAGTTAAATCTTTGTGGTAATTGGAAGTCAAGTTGTGCTGTACCCATTTGCCATTCTCTACCTAGACAGTCTTTCATCTTTATATCTATCTTTGGTCCATAGAATGCTCCATCGCCTTCATTTATTCTATAATTATTTTCACCACAAATTTCATTTAATACAGCCTTTAAATCAGCTTCAGCTTTATTCCATGTTTCAATCTCACCCATGAAATCATCTGGTCTTGTAGATAATGTTAAAATATACTCTAGTCCGAATACTGAATATAAATCTTTTGCGATTTCAAGGATATTTTTTATTTCGCTTCCGATTTGTTCCTCTGTTACATAGTTGTGGGAATCATCTTGCCTAAACATTCTAACTCTAAATAATCCATTTAATTGTCCTGATTTTTCATTTCTGTGAATAACATCAACATCATTAAATCTAAGTGGCAAATCTTTGTAACTTCTTAATTTGCTTTGGTATACTTTAATTGAGTTTGGGCAATTCATAGGTTTTAAAGCTTGCTCTTTTCCATCAGCATCTGTTAGCACAAACATATCCTCTTTATAATGATCCCAGTGTCCTGAAATTTTCCATAGTTCACTACTATTTAATTGTGGACCTGAAAACTCTTGATAGCCATATTTTTTGTGTTCTTTTCTCCAAAACTCAATAAGTGTATTTAGCATTGTAAATCCCTTTGGTAGCCAATATGCCATACCTGGTGCTGTTTCATCAAAGAAAAATAACTCTAATTCTTTACCTAATTTTCTGTGATCTCTCTTTTTAGCTTCTTCTATCATTTCCAAGTGATGATCTAAATCTGCTTTTTTAGGGAAAGATGTTCCATATATTCTTTGAAGCATTTTGTTATGCTCATCACCTCTCCAATAAGCACCTGAAGATGATGTTAATTTAAATGCTTTTACAAGCCCCGTGCTCATTAAATGTGGTCCTGCACATAAATCAACATACTCACCTTGTCTGTAGAATGAAATTACTGCATCCTCTGGTAAATCTTTTATAAGTTCTACTTTGTATGGCTCTTCTTTTTCTTCCATTAGCCTAATTGCTTCTTCTCTTGGTAATTCAAATCTTTCAATTGCCAAGTCTTCTGAAACTATCTTAGCCATTTCTTTTTCGATTGCTTCTAAATCATCCGGTGTGAAATTTCTATCCATATCTATATCATAGTAAAAACCGTTTTCTATAGAAGGACCGATTGCAAGCTTAGCACTAGGAAACAATCTTTTAATAGCTTGCGCCATAATGTGAGATGTTGTGTGCCTATATGCACCTTTTCCTTCATCATCATCAAACGTCAAAATGCTTAGTGTACAATCTTCATTTAATATTGTTCTCAAATCAACAACCTCATCATTTAATAAAGCTGATGTTGCAACTTTAGCCAATCTTTCACTTATTTTTTTTGCAATCTCGTATATAGAGATTCCAGCTTCGCTCTCCATAACAGAGCCATCTTTTAATGTAATTTTAATCATTTTTTCCTCCTTCTTGTAAGCATCTTATGCTCACTTCTTTTATTTTTCATGCACGCAAATTCAACACTTTGCCCACATCTTTGCAAAAACAAAACACTCCTAATGCTTTGCTTTCGCAAAACATTAGGAGTGATAATTTTTAAAAATCACGGTTCCATCCTAAATTTTAACTTAATTTTTATTATAACGTAATAAACGGATATCTTAATTAGAGGGTAGTTTTTCAAAAATATATATCTTATACCTGCTTTCAGCCGGTGACAGGTAATCTCTAAAAGAATTTCAAAATTTTACTTTTTCCTCAAACATCAACTCTAATTTTACCACCATTATGGAAACTTTGCAAGTATATAAAATTATTTTTTATTCTAAGAATGTCATAAGCTATTTAAACTTTGCATACGCTTAAACTCTAGAATTACTCTTATCCTCTAAATGGTTCTAAATTACTTAGTACCCAATCGTGATTTCCTGTTGTTATTACACTTCCACAATATTCACATTTTCCTGATGAAGTAATCTTTGTTGGAGCACCGCAATTTGGACAATTTGTTGTCTTAACTTCATCTGTGCTCTCAGCCGTTACTACACCTTTCTTTCTAATAAATGTCAACAAGTATGATTTTGTTCTTCTTGTAGTCTTATCTCCAAGAATTACTTTATTAGTTCCTTCTTCTATTATATAGTCTGCCATTGAAGAATTTAATACAACTTGTAATATATCTTTATCGTCATCTTGTTCAAATGAGTATAGATTTGCATAATTTACAGCTATTCTATCCATTATATTAAATTGCTTTTTATCGATATATTGTTGTATTTGCTTATTGTGCTGTTCGAATAAATCTTCTGTTTCATATGTTCTCATTTCACTTAAATCTCTCTTAGACCATGCTGTTTGAAGTTTTACAAATAAATCTTTTGTCCAAGCTAAGAATTTTTCTTGATTAAAGTATTTATCTGCCGCTTGCAATCTGGCTAATACATTTTGACATTTTGCTTCGCTTGATTTAGATGTATTTACAACCTTGTTTGCAACAGATGGGCTGTTTCCTTTTTTCTTAGAAGCCAATGCAATGACAACGATAATAATTATTATAAATACAAGTTCTCCTAAAGATAAATCTGATGAACCTCCCGAATATGATCCTCCATTATAGTCAGAATCCCAGTCAGAAGAACTTCCCCAATCTGATGAGCTACCCCAATCTGATGAATCACTATAATCAGAATCATATGATTCGAAATTTCCAACATCTGCTATTGAAATGCTACAAAAACAAACACTAAACACTGCCATCATTGCTATTAGAATTCTAGTTATTTTATTTTTCAACTTATACCCTCCTTTAGTATTTAGGTTATTTCAATTTTTGACCACACTCTGGGCAGAATTTATCTGTTTCTTCTACCTTTGCTTTGCAATTTGGGCAAACATTTTCTTCTGCCTTTTTATTTCCACATTCGCTACAGAATTTACCTGTATTTTCGGCTCCACACGCACATTTCCATGTATCTGCCTTTGGTGCCTCTTGATTTTGTGCTGGTGCTGTTGGGTTTGCTCCTGCTTGAGCAGGTGTTCCATAATTTACATTGTTTGCTACATTAGATGTTACTGCACCAAATGTGTTTCCAGCAGCCATATTCATCATTCCAATTCCCATAAAACCGTTCATTGAGCCATTGGCATTTTTAGCTGCATCTTGCACAGCATTCGCATATGCTGATGTAAGAACACCTTGTTGTTGATATTGATCTCCAGCAAGTTCGTAATCATCAATCTTTTTATTTGACTCTTCTGTAAGAGTTACACTCTCGATAGCAAATGAAACAAGTGCTACACCTCTATTTCTAAGTGGTTCATCAAATACTGATTCACTCATAATGTCTTTTATTTCATCTGTTTTGCTAGGTAGTGAAAGTGCTGGGAATTTGTATTCGTCATCTGATAAACTATTTAATACATTGCTGAATGCTGCAACAACTTCTGAACGTAGTTGCTCTACTAATTACAAACTAAGTAACAGTACATACACATTGCAATACATCCGTGAAGAT
>JABLTK010054113.1_pt1 | contig 12263 bp, 10 predicted proteins | sample 7160131 | NCBI WGS metagenome assembly JABLTK01 (sample SAMN14651221, study PRJNA627086) | human gut metagenome | isolation source: feces | host: Homo sapiens
CGGAGCAATGGGCTACTCTATTGAGGATTGTGCAACGGCTATTGGTATCATGGCAAATAGCGGCGTTAAAGCAGGACAGGCTGGTACATCTTTAAGAGCGATGCTTTCTAAGATGGCAAAGCCTACAGATGATGCTGAAGCAGCTATGAAACGGTTAGGCATTTCACTGACAGATTCCAGCGGCAATATGAAGTCCCTGGATGAACTGATGGGAGACCTGAGAAAAGGCTTTTCTGGGTTAAGTGAAGCAGAAAAGGTGGAAGCTGCAACGACCATAGCAGGGCAGGAAGCAATGTCCGGTTTGCTGGCTATCGTCAATGCGTCTGACAAAGACTTCGATAAGCTGAAAACTTCTATTGAGAACTGCAATGGCGCATCTGAGCGTATGGCCGAGGAGATGCAGGACAATCTGATCGGCAATATGACAATACTGAAATCGGCTGCAGAAAGCCTCGGCGTTGAAGTCTATGAATCCATGGAGAAGCCACTCAGTCAGGCGGCCAAACAGGCGACAAAGTATGTCAGCCAGATGGTGGATGCTTTCAAGAATGGCGGTACCAGCGAACTGATTGAAGCCGGCTCAAACATTATTGCAGATGTTGCGGTTGGCGTGGCAAAGCAATTGCCAAAGCTCATCTCACTGGTTGCCAGCACTGTTCAGTCATTGGCAGTAAATCTGAATAAGCAGCTGCCACAGTTGATATCTGCAGGTAAAGACATCATCGTGTCCCTGTACAATGGCGCAGTTCAGATTTTGCCATCATTGCTATCACTGGCATACAACATTGTCACATCCCTGGCGGAAGAGATTGCCGCTGATGCACCGTTTCTGGTGGAATATGGCATTGAAATGCTCGGACAGCTCGGCGCCGGTCTGCAGGAGGCAATCCCGGAATTCCTGTCAAATGCACTGCCATTATTAGAGCAGTTTTCAGCATCCCTGCTTGAAAATATCGGTCTGCTGGTAGATGCCGGTATTCAGTTTATCTATAACATTGTAGATGGATTAGTGGCAGCACTTCCAGATTTGATTGCGTATGGTCCTACAATCATCACGAATCTGGCGAACATCATTAACCAGAATGTTCCAAAGCTGATTATCGCTGGGGCAAGCATTATTCTGAGGTTGATTGAGGGCATTATTGCCAATATTCCGAACCTGATCGCGCATTTCCCTGAGATGGTGAAAGCCATCATTGCTGTCATCGGTGCGGTGAACTGGGTTGGCCTTGGCAAGACGATTATTACTGGCATTTCGAAAGGTATTGCTAATCTGGCGAAAAATATTCCTACAGCTCTTAAAAATATTGCCACAAAGGCATTTACTGGTTTTAAGTCAACGAACTGGTCATCTCTTGGCCATGATTTGATTACGAAGATAGGAAGCGGTGTTTCAGGGCTAGCAACTAAGATTCCATCTGCCCTAAAATCAATCGGCAGCACAGCAATGACCGCATTTAAGAGTCTTGACTGGTGGTCTGTTGGAAAAAATATTGTTATGGGTATTGCCTCTGGTATCTCCGGAGCAGCTGGTGCCATTGCAGACGCTGCTAAACAGGCCGCAAAGAATGCATTAGCTTCCGCCAAGAAATTCCTTGGTATTGCCTCCCCATCCAAACGAGCCAGAAAAGAAATCGGTCAGATGTATGGCCGGGGTCTTGAGTTAGGTATCCTGGATGAAAAGGACAAAGTTGGCAAGGCATCTGAACTGCTGGCCGACAGTGCTGTTAAGAAAATAGAGACATCGGACTATACAGCCATTGCAGCTATGGCAAGAAATAAAGTCACAGCAACAACCGTGACAATGGGACAGGAGTATATCAATTCTGTCGGTGGTTCTGGCCATGGCTCTGATCAGCCAGAACAGATTGATTATGACAAACTGGAAACTGTGTTCCTGCGGGCACTTAATAAGACCAATGAGCGTCCTGTTGTTTTGAACGGACGACAGCTCAGCAGAGCACTGAAAGAGGAAGGATTTGTAACAACATGATAATTAGATATGTTAACAGCAAAGGCAAGGGGGTCAACCTGAATAAAGGACCTTACCGGATGCTTATCTCAGACATTCTTGATTATGAATGGGAAGTCATAAAGGATGATGATACAATATCCGGATTTAAGCGGACGCTGTCTCAGCGCAAACTGAATATCGATGTACTGAAAAAAGGTGACCAGAATGCCAGGATGCTGATCAATAATCTGACAGATATTTTCGATGTGGACATCGTGAATAAAATACCTGGCAAACTGTACCTGGATGACTGGTATCTGCCGTGCTATATCTATTCCTCTGACAAAGAACGATGGGAAACGTCACGGATTATTTCATGTACGTTTGGCATTATCACAGACCACCCAGCGTGGATCTGTGAGCAGACCATATCTATTCAGCCTCTGGATGAATCTGCCAAATCCGTCTCTGATGCAAAAGGTTATCCGTATGGCTATACATACAGTTATCCAATCAGCCAGTCAGCTGTTCGATTTTCAGTTGACCATTATGATGACAGTGACTTTCAAATGATTGTGTATGGACCAGCTGCAGATATCAATATCACCATCGCCGGACATCCCTACATAGTCCATTATCAGGTCGAAGCCGGCGAATATCTGACTATCGACAGCCGGGACGCGCAGCCACCGGACAGAAGGATTTTTTTAACGAAAAATAACGGCGAGAAAGTCAACGTGTTCAATTATCGTGATTCTGCTTATTCAGCGTTGCATAAGATACCTGCAGGTGAATTGACCATAGATTACAGCCGGCTGTATGGTGTTGACCTGACACTGTTTTTGGAAAGGAGCGAACCAAAGTGGATCTGATTTTATTTGATAAGGATTTTCATGAAATTGGACCGGCAATTCTCGAGGTTGATGTTGAAGTCGGGGACAGCTCTACTCCGAACGACTTTGAATTAACAACCGCACTCTCTGATTTTAGCGGTTTTTATATTCCAGGCACAGAGATTGGTGGCATCGTTGAATATCAAAGCAGTGTCTCAAACAATGCGTCACGAACATTAAAAGGATGGAGCTGGCGCGGTCTTCTTTCACAGTGGATCATTTCGCCGCCGTCCGGGAGTGATTACAGAATCGTATCCGGAGAAGCCAATACGGTCATTCGGGAACTTATGAACGATTGCCTTGGCGGGTTTTTCACGGTCCCTGAGGAAGACAGTGGAGTGACGATTGATAATTATCAATTTAAACTCTACACAACAATGCTGGAGGGTCTGATGGATATGCTCGCTGAGAATGGCTGCCGGCTTGATATCTATGCTGAGAAAACGGGACCGGGCGGCAAAGTGAAGCTATACTGCAGGGCGCTTCCGATCACAAAGCTTGAAGGCGAATACAACAATGATGTTGGTCTGACATTGACATTTACGGATAATCGGATGGGTATCAACCACCTGATCTGTATGGGAAAAGGAGAGCTGCAGGAGCGACAGCGGGTTGATTTCTACATCGGTAAATCCGGAAAAGTGACAAGAACACAGTACTATAAAGGCCTGGCAGAACGCCAGGCTTATTATAATTATTCTTCTGCAGAATCCTATTTAGAATTACAAAAATCCGGAGCAGAAAAGCTCCGGGAACTTGCAAGCAACAAGAAGCTCCGGATAGATGCAGAGAGCGTTGATTTGAACGTTGAGGACATCGTTGTTGGTCGGTACAGGGAGACAGGATTGGTTGTGGAAGCGCCGATTAACAAGAAGATCTATCGAATCTCGGGCGGTCGCACGACCATTGAATACGGAGTGAAGGAGGAATCATAATGGCAAATCTTTTGAACGGTGATGGCTATGCCGGAATCACAGCGCAGGAAGATGCAGATCTATACGCCGGTCTGGCCGGATCCGGGCGGTTGATGCTGAATGTTGGCCGTAAGATGGAATGTGAGATCATCGACAATAATACAGTGAGAATCTATGATGGCGAGCTGATCAGCAAAGGCAGAAGAATTCATATTGATGCCGGTACCTGGGATGATTTTACGATTCCAACAGGAAGCCAGGGAGAAATTAAGTATTTTACATTAGGTTACAGGTTGTACAATGACGGTGGCCAACAGAAGTGTGAAGCTGTATTGAAAACAGACAGCAACTTGCCTGTTTATACGGAACATGATCTGAGAGACGGTTCTGCAGAGACGTATGTATCCTTATATTGCATCAAGCAGGAAGGGCTTAATCTGACAAACGTTACAGCCTTGTATACGAATATCTCCAGTCTGGAAGATGCCTGGAAGCAGCTTGGTATCCTGGGAGCAGAGCAGAAGATTTTGTGGTCAGGAACAGTATGGCCGAGTGACAGCCAGACTGCGACTTTTTCCGGAAAGGTTTCTGAACAGAAAAATGGCATCGTGCTTGTGTGGAGCAGATATGCAGATGGTGAAGGGGCGAAAGATGACCAGTTCATTTCATGTTTTGTTCCCAAAAAGCTTGTGGCTCAGAAGGAAGGAAAGGGACACACCTTTACGTTGTTTGCTAACTCATTTTCGAATGTATCAAGTAAGTATGTATATATCAGTGATAACCGTTTAACCGGCCACACAAATAACACAGCGACAGGATCCGGAGCATGTTCGGTTAAGTACAACAACAAGTATTTCTGCTTGCGTTATGTCATCGGAGTTTAGGAGGTGTGCGTGTATGAGAAGCCTTAATTTTATCGCAATGGGTCAGAATCTGCAGAAAGACCCGGTGTGTGATTTTTCAGGTCTTGTGAAAGGTAGCAAGGGCTATCTGCAGGCACATTTTTCGTTTGACGCTGAGTGGAACGGCTGCGGAAAAGTGGCTGTATTCACGCGTCTTGGCAAGGAATACCCGGCAAAATTATCTGCAGATGCTTGCATGATCCCGGAAGAAGCCCTGTCATATAGTAGGCTGCATGTCCATGTCATTGGTGTGCGGGACGGCTTCAGAATTCAGACAAACGATGTTGAGATTGAACAGGAGGGATAAGATGGCGACAACAGAAGAACTAGAAAAAGAGATATTGGCAGAAATGGCTGCTGATCCGGTGGCTTATGCTGCAGGACCGGTGAATGATGTCATCACGATTGATGGCGAAACAAGAGTAATCAGTGTGCCGGCAAGTGAACTTCTTTTTGGTGTTGAAACGGATAAGGATGTTGAACGGAAACACTTCAGATGCCCTAGAGTCGTGGGAGATGGCATTGACCTGTCAAAGCACCAGATCTATATCAGTTACATTACATCTGATAGTACGGGAAAGTCGTTCTCGGGTGATTCCAACTTGTACCTCTGCGAAGATGTGGCCATCGATGGCGATGATGTTACCTTCTCATGGCAGCTGTCAGGCAACGTATTTGCCAGTGCAGGATTTATTGCTTTCAAAGTTCTGGCTGCCAAGACAGACGGTGAGAACGTTCAGACAAGATGGAACACTGTGCCGGCGGTTGGCACAGTGTTGATGACTGTTCCAGATGGAATGGATATCTCTGAAACATATCCGGATATCGTGACGCAGCTTCTTGAACGGATGGAAAGTGTCGAAAAGATAGCAACAGAAGAGGCTATGCAGGGGTATGTCAATACATATCTGGAAGCCCATCCGGCCGATATCGATGAGACATTGACAGACCATAAGAAGGCAGCGCCTGCAGATGTGGTGGGAAAATTAAAGGAAGAGGTTTCTGACAGCCTGGGCGAGTTGCGTTATCATGGTAAATTTACTTCAGGAAGTAAATATTCTATTGTTGATACTTCTATTGCACCTAAAAAGGGCGATTTGATTTTTTTTAGAGTAGACGAAAATAATAGTGCATTATTTTCTTCTGCTAGTCTGTTTCTGTATTACACAGACAATAATTATGACACAGTAACCATTTCAAAAGTTGGTGATTATAAATTTGTTGTTGCTCAAAAAGATTATATTAAATCCCGCATAGGTTGTGAATGCTCTCAGGCAGATGCAACAGAACCTACATGGAGTGCAACCGTTATGAGTAGTGAAAAACACAGCCTAACAGGAAGTCTGATGCTTTTCTATTCTCTGCTCGATAGTGGTATTGAATTAAGAAAAAACGATATCGAAAATCTGAAAACCGATTTCATCAGTAAACATAGCAAAAGATTTGTTGTTTCTAAAAGTAAAAACAATACTTATCTTGACTTTACGGTTGACGCCAATGACAAAGGACTTATCTTTGTTTCTGAAACAAATGCGACAAAGTTTACAGCTTACGATTTATATGGACACAAGCCGGACGACACGTTCGAATTACTCGAGAGTGATATATCGGTTGTTGGGAGTATACATACATACGATAACAATAATAGGTATGATCATCTTAGAATTGTCTTTAAATGTTCTGCACCGTCTACATCAGACGAGTATATATCTGCAGTATATACAACGGACACAGAATACACAGCATTCGGATTCATTACAAGGTTGTTGGGTGATGTTGATAATCTAAAAGAAACATCCGCAACACGGGAACAGATTGCAGACCTTGATTCAAGAATGTTGAAATCAGAAGAAATCGTTCTTTTTCAGAGAAACATTATAAACGTAAACAATCTAATTAGTGGCAAATACGTTAATAATCAAGGCGATTTAAAAGATAATGCAGACTATTCTGTGACAGATTATGAATTTGTAGAGCCTGATACTACATATACATTTTGGAGATGGGGAACCAATGTACAATTTGGGCAAAATGCGTTTTACGATAAGAGCAAAAAATTCATTTCTTATCAGAATGGTGGTAAAAAATGGACAGCTCCGTCCAATGCGTATTATGTCAGAATGTCTATGCCTACTACATCATTTACGAATGGAAATTCGATTGTTTGCAAAGGTACTGGTTATACAGATGATACAACCTATCAAAATGAATATAAAACTGTAGTAAAACACTATATCACAAGGGAAGAAATCGCAAAGGTTAATATTCCAGATGTGGTAGAATCGGATACATTAAGCACACTTACCATTGAAGCAAGTAATAGTAAGAAAAACAATGTTATCGGATTTGAAGCAAACTTCTCAACTATGGGCAGTATAAGAATCGCTCATGGAACGAGTTATGATGCAAACAGGTCTGCCTCTATCGTTGTAGATGCAACAAACATTTATCTGTATGATAAGTCAACAAATCTTCGCACTACTTATCCACATGGTCTGACTATGGATAAATTCATCACAGTTTCTATCGTGGTCGGGCAGATAAGGACAGCAAAGATTATTCTCACTACTGCGAACGGCAGATTTATTCAAGACACTGATTTTTGGGGTGGTTGCCGTGAAGATGTTACCGCACAGGCTATCAGTGGAACGTTCACAAATGCAAGATTGACGTGGTATGTGCCTGACTACAATTATGATTTATGGGCGTTTGGCGATTCCTACTTTGATTTCTGGGTTGCGGATATAATTCAGAACCTTAATTACCACAATTTCATGTCTGATGGTTTTGGTGGTAGAGGTTCGGCAAGTGCATTTAAGTCGTTGAAATTGGCACTTGAAAAGGCAACACCCAAAAAGATACTTTGGTGTCTTGGCATGAATGACCCCGACACAGCAGATGCTATTGATGCAAATTGGAAGAACACAGTAGATAATCTTATCAATTTATGTGATGAGAAGGGAATTGAACTGATTCTGTGTACTATCCCAATCACACCCGTTACAGAGCATAAGTATAAAAATGCTTATGTAAAGGCAAGTGGGAAAAGATATGTTGATGTGTGTCATGCTGTTGGGGCAGATATTAGCCCCGAATGGTATGAGGGCATGAGAACCAACACAGAAACAGATAAAATTCATCCAACCAATCCACTTGGAACAAGAACGATTGCGGATTATATGCTTGAAAATGTTCCCGAGTTGGCAAACTAAATGGGGCAATCTTTGATACTATTACTACCAAAACATACCAAAAAGAAGGGGAGTGTTAAACTCCCTTGTCTTCCAGCCACTGATCCATAGCTTTGCGGACACACTAACTTACACTACGTTCTTCGCGGGAACAGTATTTCTTGATGCGTTCCATTTGCTCCGGATCGAAGCTAACGGATTGCTTGATAGCCATAAGGGTATCAGATTTTCTTGTCCTTGCAGAGTTCCTTTAGGTGATATATAATCTTGGTATATTATTCTAAGGAGAAATTAGCTATGGATTTTGGTTTTATACTAACTTATGTAGTGTGTTTTGTAATAATAGCATACGGAATAAATTACAGCAAAAGTAAAAGAACGGTTGCAAATATGACAATCGCTAAGGGCATAATGTATTTCTATTTGGCAATTGCTATATTTATAAATACGTATTTTGGAAGAGATACCAATAGATATATTACTGGATTAACCCTTGGAATTGCAATCATTGAAGGAAGTACAGCAGTCAAAGATGGTATTGAAAAGCTCAAGGATTTTATTAAAAGCAACTTGCAATAAAATGGCAACTTATACGTGAACTCTGTTAAGTAAAATAGATTCATTGCGGTTTGGATTCAAGAGAGTTGTTCATTTGTGAAATCAATATTGTGATTTTGACGAATGTACGTTCTTCTCTTCTTGTAATGTTGTCTGGAATGATATATAATCCCAGTATATTATACTTGGGAGGTACATATATGACGTATAATGATTTTATAGCCTTACATCCATGGGTGGATTTGACGTTAAACCTTTTTGAAACATTTGCCCCAGTTATAGTCGCAATTTTAGCAATCATCATAAATAATTCAAAGTCCAGTAAAAGGGATAAATTGAATAAGAAACTGGATATGATTGTAAATTGTGAAAATATTTTAATTCAAAAAGTAAGCCTGATGGAATGTGCTATGGACGAGTTGATAGATAAATTTGGAGATGTTTTGCAATGTACAACTATTGAAAAGGTAAGGCCTCTTTTAAATGACTATAAGTCTGCCAAAAGTGAAGCTCTAAAAAGTCTCATGGAATTGTACAATTACAGCACATCTGCAACTGGCATCTTGTATGAAAATATTGATGCAGAGGACATAGGAAGTGAGATTCGAACAATTATAAAGTCAATAGATGAAATGATTGTTACGCACGTAACTAGAAATGGGTTAAGAAGAATGGGTGATGAGGAAATAAAAAAAGCGAACACAATAAAAGATGACTATGATTCTTTCAAAGCATGGCAAGCAGTTAAAATTCAAACGATTATGGAAAAAACATTTGAGCTAGTGAAATAATTCTAATATTCAATAGGCCATGGGGTATCCTATGGCCTTTCCTATGCCCACAAGACCTGCAAAGGTCTTATTTTTATACCATTTTTCAAGAAAGAAAGCGATAAAAATGAGAAAGAAAGTAACTACATTAATCCTTGTAGCCGTAATCACGGCTGCAGTATCCCTGCGGGCATGGGCCTGCACACCGCCGCTGAACGTTGGTAACATTTGGGGCGATTTGACGCCGCCAGATGAAATCGAATACACGCCATCTGAAGACATCGACAAGGCGTGTGACAATGCTGCCAAAAAGTGGCTGGAAGAACATCCAATCGACCTTGCACCGGCCGAATCTGAGACAGAGATTGAGACAGAAACTGAAACTGCAGCTGAAACAGAGACGGTGATGCCTGGAAAACTCTATCTCGATTGGGCGAAGTATATCCCAGAATCTTTCAGGAACCGTTGGATGAGCTTTGTAAGGAGGTGATCCACATATCTCCCTGGCCGGGGTTACGGTAAAATGTGTAATAAGTTATACACAATTGATTTTCGCAAAAATTGTCTCATGCGTGAAAATGCTATGATGTGATCAGAAACAAAAAAACGGAGCCAGGCTACACTGTCCAAAGACTCTTGGAACAACTATGGAATATATTACAGCCAATGCACAATCTGTCAAGGACGGCCATAACAACTTTGTAATTTAATGAGAAACTCCCCGCTATTATACGGGGGAGCTCTGCTAGAGAGGGGTACAATAAAGAATTTGTACACTACTTATATCCTTTTAATCGGGAAAATGTGACAAGAAAATGTAAAAAATTCAGAAAGTGAGGAAAAGAGATGAAGATTGAATTTTTACAAACTTTTGCAAATGCAATGACATCAAGCGTGGTATTTAAGTTTTTGATGCTGGTTGTAGTTCTGGATACCCTTCTTGGTGTCCTCAGGGCGATTAAGTATCGTAAATTCAACAGTTCTGCAGGTATTGATGGAGCTATTCGAAAGGTGGCCATGTTGATCAGTGCGGTGGCTTTAATGGCAGCGGATTTGCTAGTACATGCTAATGTAGCTTTTATGATTCCGAATGAATATCTTCAAGTAATCGGGCTCACGAAGGTTGGTTTGTGCGAATTATTCAGCCTGTTGTTTATTCTTTATGAATGTGTATCGATATTAAAGAACATGGTTCTTTGTGGCCTTCCAGTATCAGCAAAAATGAGAGATTGGCTGGAAGAATTCCTGAAAGACATGACCACAGAGCTTCCGGAAGAGGTAGAAGAACAAAACCAGATTGAACAGAAATAATGGCGTCTACGGGCGTCTTTTTTTTGAAAGGAGCAAATATATGAGCAAGACATTTAAACAGGGAAATTATAATCCAGTTCACGGGATTTCAATGAAGCTGTCAGGCTGTGGTCCGTGTGCTTCAGCTTCTGTGTTGTGTAATCTTGATGGCAGCATTAACCCGGTCAAGGTAGCCAATTGGCTGTATGATCATGGTCATTTCTATTCATCTGGCACGACCCGCACCGGCATTACTGATGTACTGCAAAAACATGGTATGGAAGTGCTTTGTTACTACAAGCCGGAACATCAGGGCGGTACAACTTGGAAGCAGGCCATAGCAAAGATGCAGAGTCTTTCTGGTGACTGGTGGGCTATTTTTTTAGTTGTCGGTACTAAAAATGGCGGAAAAGATAATTTCTGGACCAGTGGCGGCCATTACTTGTCAGCAACTGATCTGAAGAATGGTAAACTGTACATGAGAGACAGCGGTGCCAGAAACAACACCGGCTACTTCGATCCGGAAAAACTGCGCTATGATACCAATGTTATCTGGATTATCCGCAAGAAGAATGGTGCAGCACTCTATACAGGAACTTTCCCAACACTGCCAAGCAAGGGCTATCTGAAGCGTGGAGATACCGGTGAAGCTGTAAAGTGGCTGCAGCTGTTTTTGCAGTGGTATGGCGTCTACGATTCGAAAATTGATAAGGACTTTGGAGCAAAGACAGAGGCTGCAGTAAGAGCTTACCAGAAAGCAGAAAGGTTGAGTGTAGATGGTTGGTTTGGCCCGGCGTGCCTGGCAAGAGCTAAGACGGTTAAGAAATAATCATATGACACAAAATATGACACACCTCTTGCAAATTCCTGATGTTTAGTATTAAAATAGGAAGAAAGAGAACTGTTCAATTCCCGTCATCAGCTGGAAAGCGGTTTTCTTAGGAAAGCCGCTTTTTTGCTTTTATGCAATAATCCAGGATTGTACTCTAAAATATGAAATTTACGCTTAATAACAGAAAGGCACCTATTATGACACTGACACAACTTCATTATGTTATTACAATTGCAGAAACAAAATCTTTTAATAAAGCGGCAGAGAAACTCTATGTCTCTCAGCCATCTTTGACCAGCGCCATGAAGGAGCTTGAAAAGGAACTGGGCATTTCTATCTTTTACCGCAATGGCCGAGGAGCGGTGCTGACTAATGATGGCACAGAATTTTTGCTTTATGCCAAACAGATTTACGGGCAGTACGAGAGTGTCCTTGAGAAATACGGCAAAGGCGGCTCTTATAAGAAGAAATTCGGTGTATCTACCCAGCATTATTCCTTTGCAGTCAAAGCCTTTGTAGATATGGCCAGAGAATTTGATATGTCCAAGTATGAGTTTGCCATTCGTGAAACCCGAACAGGAGAAGTCATCAGTGATGTGAACACCATGAAAAGTGAAATCGGTGTTTTATACCTCTGTGATTTCAACCGTAAGTCTATGACAAAGCTGCTGAAGAACGCTAATCTGGAATTTCATCATTTAATTGACTGCCAGGCGTATGTCTATTTGTGGAAAAATCATCCGCTGGCAAAGGAATTATCCATTCGTTTTGAACAATTGGAGAAATATCCTTGTCTTTCCTTTGAACAGGGAGACAACAGCTCCTTTTATCTGGCCGAAGAAATTTTGTCCACCAATGAATATCCGCAGGTGATCAAGGCCAATGACAGGGCGACCATGCTGAATCTGATGATCGGGTTAAATGGCTACACCCTTTGCTCCGGTATTATCTGTGAAGAA
>JABLTK010162500.1_pt1 | contig 12262 bp, 17 predicted proteins | sample 7160131 | NCBI WGS metagenome assembly JABLTK01 (sample SAMN14651221, study PRJNA627086) | human gut metagenome | isolation source: feces | host: Homo sapiens
AAATTGTGACATTTCCGCAAACGCTGGCTTCTTCCATTACTCACGGAACTTTATGACTTCTTGAATACTACCCGCAAAGGAAAAGCCGCTGTCTGTTGACAGCGACTTTTCTTACTTAGTATTAACAGTATATAAGTTCACTCGAAACGATTTCCATAGAAGCACTGCGGATATACCGCAGGTGTCGCTGTCCCCAAATGTTGATGGGTCTGCCCTCCGGCTCGTCCTCTCCGGCGGTCAGATAGTAGTCCCCGACAAGCTCATAGCGCAAGCCTGTCCGTTCGTCCGTGATGAATTCTTCCATTGTGTCGTCCTCCTTGAATTATACTGCTTTTCCGGCATTCTGCACGGATTGCTTACGGTGATATGTTGTGGTCAAGCTTTTTTGTAACACTTTGTTCGATAAATATCTACCTGTAACGAGCCTCCATTGGTGTTAAATAATTATTGTATGAATGAGGACGAACATAGTTATACCAATTTATGTATTTCATAGTTAGTTCATCCATCATCTCTACATTTGAAAATGAAGTTATGTTATAAAAGTTGCTTTTGAAAGTGTGTTGTGATATAATAAATTCCATTGGTCCAAAGTCTATTGAAACAGCTATTTCCCGTTCCATATAAATTCAAATCATAGTTGTGGCGCATATCATAACTGACAGACACCCTAACGAAATACTAATTGTCTAGAAGCTCTATGAGAAAGCCACAAATATGTGAATAGGAGTAATTTATGGTAGAACTATATGTCAATGATATAGAGAATGCTCTAAAGAATAAAAGCTATTTTTCTGCATTAGCTATGTCGCTTGCATTGCCTGATATATGCGGTGCAGCAGAATATCCAAACGAAACATCTACTGCAAAGCGCTATATTGAGTGGTATAATAAGTATCTCGGAGAGTATATGTCAGACGATAGAGGTAATCCGTATCTGAGTGGTGAAATCGTATATAATCTCAGAAATACCTTTCTTCATACTGGTTCTCCGAATATAGACAGCAACAAGATCAAGGATGAAGCAAACCAGCTCGACGGATTTGGTCTGATTCTTGGAGATGGTACAGAAATGTGTATGACTTTATTTATTAAATTCTCTATTGTTAAGCTGCGTGCTATGATTGTCGATGTTAAATATTTATGCAAAACAATATGTGACCGTTCACTTTGGTACTATAAGAACAATACGAATAAATTTCATTTCGATTTTTCGATTGATACGCAGGATCATTTTTATTCCGGTGAGGGCAAGCTACCTTCAGGAGATCCAATCATCGAAGCACTTAATCAAAAGTTAGAACAATCAGGCGATACTCGAAGATTTCAGGAATCTCAGGATCACACTACGGTTGATGTTATTACTGGAGACTTTAATTATATCTTTTCAAATGAGGAGTTAAAGCAGAAGTTTCTGAACGGCGAGGAGATCAAGTTAGTAAGAACAATGCCACCAACTGACACACCCGTCATTACTTCAAATACTGAGTCAACGGTAAAGAAAGAATCAGCACCTAAGAAAAAAACTGCTTCTCCATCTAAAAAGAAAACTAAGCCAGATAAGAGAGAAGCACAGGTACGCTCTTTCTTCGATCAGCACTTTAAGGAAAAGAAGTATAAGCAGAAAAAAGAGATTATCATTCAGGCAATCCTCAAATCTAAGACTAAACAACAAGTCAACAATGCTCTTATGAAGTCTTTTGCAAGTGAGGAAACAGGAGTGATATACAAACGGCTATCTCCTTTACTCGCTTCGCTGCCAGGCAAATAATCAATGAGCGCCCTCTGATAGTTCAGGGGGCGTTTCCGTTCGTATGAGGGAGCTGTCAAGCAGAGGTTGGCTCGGCAATGCCGTGCTCCGATTCATACTCCCTGACACGGCGATAGAAAGTGTTAGCCGACAAGCCCATTCTCCGCATAAAGTCACACCCTGTGATACTCTTGGACTTCCATTCCCCATAAAGCTGACCGAACCTCGTCCAGTCGATTTCGGTAGGCTTCCGCCCCATGTACTTTCCCTGCGCCTTAGCGATCTCGATGCCCTCACGCTGTCGCTGTTTGAGATGCTCACGCTCCAACTGAGAGAGGGCAGCGAACACGGTCAACATGAATTTGCCCGTAGGCGTGTCGGTGTCGATATTCTCCTTGTGGCTGATGAGTAGTGACACCCTTTTCGGTGAGGGTGTCAATGATGTTCAGCAAGTCTTTTGTGGAGCGTCCTAAACGGCTGATGAGTAGCAAGAAAACAGATTGTGGTATTCATTTCTTTCTCAATGATTATTAGTTTATGAGATTATGGAATAATCCTGAAAGATACATAGATTTGCTTAAAAAATTTAATTGTGTATTATCGCCTGATTTCAGCCTTTATTTAGATTATCCGCAAGCATTGCAAATTTATAATCATTATCGCAAACATTGGCTTGCGGTATATTGGCAGATGTATGGCATTGAGGTAATCCCCACGATATGTTGGAGTGATGAAAAGAGTTTTGAATGGTGTTTTGACGGAGAACCAAAGCACAGCACAGTTGCTGTTTCAAGCATTGGAACTCAGAATAATAAAACGGCAAAAGAGTTATTTTTGAAAGGCTACAACGAAATGATGAAACATTTACAGCCTGAAACAATTATCTTCTACGGCAAGGTTCCCGAAGAATGTGCAGGAAATATTATCAATATAAAATCGTTTCAGAAAAAATTTATGAGGTCAAAATAATGGGTGGAAGAGGCTCTTCAAGCGGTATAAGTGATAAGGGCAAGAAGTACGGTACGGAATATAAAGCAGTTGCACAGTTTGGCGAAATAAAAGTTGTTCGTATAAATGGCAATGGTTCTGTAACAGCGCCTATGGAAACAATCACCAAGAACAGGGTTTATGCTACAATTGATAAAAATGGCGATATAAAACATATTACTTTTTATGATACTTATGGTGAACGAGTAAAACAAATTGATGTTAAAGGCAGACCTCACAATGGAATTATGCCCCACGCTCATTTAGGATATTAAGATAACGAAATGGGCGATAGACAGTTGACCGATAAAGAACAGTCCTATGTGAATGAACTGTTTAAAAAATGGGAAACAAAGAGAAAACACTTGAATATATAAAAATTAATTGATATAATGATATTGACACAGGGGATAGTTTAAATAGGAAAACAGTTTTTACAGATTCCGGTGCAACTCCGGAAACCTGCGTTACAAGACAGTACAGAAATGTGCTGTCTTTTCTTTTGCTTATTTTACGAAAGGACGGTGACACCGTGAAAGACAAATTAAACGCAAGACAAAAGAAGTTTTCCGAATATTATGTGCAGAGCGGTAACATCGTTCAGAGTGCGATTAAGGCGGGCTATATCGACAACAAAGAAAAATACTCGCTCAAAGAGCATTATGGCTACGGTTATATAAAATACCGTCTGTATAGAGAAAATGGCGATGAGATACCGCCTAATTCAATAGAACAAACGAAATGGATTGACGGCAAGGGTGTCGCCTTTGACGAAAGCATTATGCTTGCTGTGCCTTGTATATTCGGTGACAGTGAACAGTATAAGGGCAGAGGAAGCAATATATTTGACGGCAAGACAGATGATTTCGATGCACTCGACGAAGCATGGTCACAGTGGATGGACGCACTCAGGGCATCTCGTTCAAAGAGCTATATTCCTGAATGTCTGTTACCTCGAAATCCTGATACTGGTATGATTATTAAACCTAATGCCTTTGATAACAGATATATTTCAACAAATAACGATATGTCTGAAACAGGCTGTAATAAAATCACTCTCGACCAGCCTAATATCCCACACGAAAGCTACTTGCAAACATACATAACCGCCCTTGACTTATGCTTGCAAGGTATAATTTCACCGTCAACGCTCGGCATTGATGTCAAAAAGATGGACAATGCCGAAGCACAGAGAGAAAAAGAAAAAACTACTCTATATACCAGAGGAAACCTTGTACAGCTTGTGGAAGAATTTATGCCGGAGCTTGTAAAAGCTGTTATCTGTGGTTATCAGATATGGCATGAGCTTGATATTATTCCTCCGACTGTTGCTATAAACTTTGGAGAATATGCTAACCCAAGTTTTGAAGCTGTTGTTGAAACAGTAACTAAGGCAAAGCAGGGCGGTATTATGAGTACTGAAAGCTGTGTTGAGGAGCTTTATGGTGACAGCAAAGATTCTGAATGGAAAGAACAGGAAGTCGCAAGGCTGAAAGCTGAACAGGGCGTGCAGAATATGGATAGCTCGTCTATGGCTGATGATTTGGAGATTTAAAAAAATGTCTGATTACGATATTGGTAAGGCTTTTGAAGAAATCGAAAATGAGCTTATAGCCTCAATGTTTAGGAATTTAAGCCGCCATAGGGCCGAAGAATCAAAGCTCGGCATAGAATGGTCACAATGGCAGGTAGAACAGCTCAAGGCACTTGAAGTTTATAAGAGGAAGAATAGCAAGAGATTTACAGTGCAGTATAATTCTATAAATGAGCATATCAGCAGAGCCTTGCGGGATTCCTATAACGACGGTGGCACTAAGCAGGAACGACAGATTTTACAAGCTATAAAGCGTGGTTTCAAAGGCAAAGGCAAAAACAAGCCAGCATTTACTGGTGTGGCTGAAACAACAGGAAAATTTTTCAAGACGAACGAAAGAAAGCTTAATTCTTTGATTAAAGCAACTACTCACGATATGGAAAAAGCTGAAATTGCTGTTTTAAGAATGGCTAATGACCGATACCGCAAGATTATATTCAATGCTCAGGTAATGGCAAATACTGGTGCGGGAACTTATGCAAAGGCTGTTGATATGGCGACAAAGGACTTTCTTTCAGCTGGTATCAACTGCATACAGTACCGAAACGGTAGGCGAGTAAATATCAAGTCCTATGCAGAAATGGCACTGAGAACGGCGAATAAAAGAGCGTATCTTCAAGGCGAGGGGGCTAAGCGACAGGAATGGGGAATATATACCGTCATTCTTAACAAGCGTGGAAACCCTTGTCCGTTGTGTGCTCCTTTCGTTGGCATAGTGTTCATTGATGATGTGTGGAGTGGAGGACCCAAGAACGGCATATCTCCCGTTACGGGCGTTAAATATCCGCTTTTGTCAGAGGCTATTAAAAAGGGCTTGTATCACCCGAATTGCAGGGACGCACACACTACATATTTTGAGGGCATAAGCACACCGCCAGAAAACAGCCAATACACCGCCGATGAGCTTGACGAACTTGCAGAGAGATATAACAACGCCCAGAAGCAAAACTACGCTCAGAACGAAGCTGAGCGAATGGAGCGTATGTCTAAGTTTTCCATCGATAAAGATAATAAAAGAGCTTATGATGCAAGGGCTGAAAAGTGGAGGGAAAAGGCACATAGAATATCTGACCCTGATATTGATAATAATTTATCCGAAAGTGTAATAAATTCTGAAAAAAGTATTGAAAAAGCTGTTAAAAGTGATATAATAAAGTATGAATATTCACCAAGGGTAAAGGAAAGCGTAAGAGAGGCTTTTGACGCTGAATTTACAGCTATGTCCTCAAAATTTGGCAATATATCAACTATCAGCAGAGTTGAACCTTTGATTGATGGAAGTGGTGAGTATGGAGCTTTTTATGACCATTCAGGTATATTGGTTATAAAATCAGCCGACAAAAAGGATTGTTTGAAGATACACGCACAAAAGGCTGTCGAAATGAAAAAAGCTGGTAAATGGTCATCTTCTCACCCTATGCACACATTTAGACATGAAATAGGCCATGCCATACAAGCCGAACACGCAAAAAACGATCCATTGTGGAAAGAAAAAAGACAGAAAATATTGAATATTATGAAAAGTGTTGATTCTAAATCGATTTCAATATATGCCAATAAAAATATAGATGAATTCATTTCAGAATGTATTGCTGAAAGTATGACAAAAAAAGCAAGAACTGTGGCTAAAAAGGTTATAAATATTATTTTAGGAGTTGATTAATATGACAGATAAATTTGATAAATTTATGAAATGGGCAACTGAGTTGAACGATGACGGTTATCGTGGTATCAGAGAAGATGCACCTGAAAAAATTAAAATGGAAGCTAAAAAAGCCGATGAAGAATATTATCGAAGAACGGGTAGGCATATGTTGCACATTAATTATTAAGAATTTAACCGCTCCTTGAGGGCGGTTTTTCTATGCCCAAAAGTAGGTGATTTATTTGTTTGAATTTTATTTAGGCTTAAAGATAACAGGAATGATTATATCAGCTTTATTATTGCTTGTTTTAGCAGTAATCGGATTAATACAGCATTTTAAGCACTAACGAAAGCAGGTGAAACAATGGACTTCCGAGAATTTATCGAAGAACGCTTCATAAAAAGAAACTAAGCACTTTGAGAAATCAAGGTGCTTTTTTAATGCCCAAAACTCTGACGGCATTAAAAGCTGAGGAATAAGCCGACGGGCATAAAACGGAGGAGAATATTATGTCAGAACAGCAGGAAACACAACAGACTGCTAACGCTCAGCAGAATAATACGGGCGGAGAAGGTAACGCTGCCAAAGGTGGAACACAAACAACTTATACACAGGAACAGCTTGACAGTATGGTACAGGCGAGAGAACAGAGAGCAAGCAATGCCGCCTTGAAGTCATACTTTGCACAGCAGGGAATGACCGAGGAGGAAATAACACAGGCGATAAACACCTATAAAACAAACAGGGAAAAGAATAAGCCTGATGTTAGTGCTATGCAGGCTCAAATTGAGCAGTACAAGCAGTCAGAGCTGACCGCAAGACTTAATCAGCAAGCAACGCTTACTGCTTTCAAGCTTGGTATTTCAGCCGATACGGTACCGTATATTTTGAAATTGGCTGATTTTTCGGGCGTTACTGATGAAAGTGGAAAAATCAATGATGAAAAACTGAAATCAGCTGTAAGCAAGGTCCTTGAAGATGTTCCACAGCTTAAAGGCGAAACATCAAAGGGCGGTTTTCAGAAAATCGGTGCTGACGGCGATAACAGCGAAGACAAAGAAAAACAGAACGCTATGCTTAGAAAAGCGTTCGGACTTAAAAATTAAGAAAGGCAGGAAATTTTATGAATAATATTGAATTAGCAACAAAATATCTCCCTTTGCTTGACGAGGTTTATAAGGAAGCAAGTAAAACTTCAATCCTTGAGGGCGATGAGGTAACAGTAAAAAAGGGCAGTAATGGCGAAATAAAGATTGCCAAGCTTGATATGGACGGACTTGGTGATTTCAGCCGCAACGATGGTTATACAAAGGGTTCTACATCTTTTGTGTGGGAAACCATTAAGTATGACAAGGAGCGTTCTCAGGATTTGAGAATTGACCGACTTGATAACGATGAGGCTCTCGAAACCCCATTTGCAAAGCTTTCAGGCGAATTTATCCGTACTAAGGTTGTACCTGAAACAGACGCCGCAAGAATTGCAAAGATTTGCAGTAAAGAGGGCATTACAACAAAGGCAGAAAAGCTTTCGAATGGTTCGGAAGTTGTCAGTGCTTTGCGCGCTTGCTCAAACACAATGGACGAATTAGAAGTACCAACAGAAAGCCGTATACTCTTCATCACACCGACACTTAGAGCAAGCATTGATGACCTTGATACAACACAGTCAAGAGCAGTTCTTTCTAAGTTCTCAAACATAATTGAAGTGCCACAAACAAGAATGTATACTGCAATAACTCTTAATGACGGTACTACAAATTACGGTTACAAGAAATCCGAGGGTCAGTATGTAAAAACTAAAGACACAGACATTGTAAAGGACAAGAAGTATTACACTGAAAGTGATGGCATTTATTCAGAGGTTTCTTCTCCTACAAAATCTGCTTTGAATACCTATTATGAGCTTGTTGGCGTTGGCAAGAATGTAAACTTCCTCTGCGTTGAAAAGTCTGCAGCGGTTTGTGCTATCGACCAGTACATCAAGTATTTCTCCCCAGACCAGGACCAGCAGGGCGACAGCCATGTATTTAAGTACCGCAACAATAACCTTTATGCACATTGCTATGAAAACAAGCTTGCAGGTATCTACTGTTCTTATGTGGAGTGATGATTTATGCAGAATTATGCAACGGAAGCAGATTATCTAAAGTATTATACGGTAGTGCCTGAAAGCTTTGATAATCTTGTCCGTAAAGCAAGCAGAATAATTGATACTTTGACCTATAACAGAATCATAGGAAAGGGTTTTGATAATTTAACGGATTATCAACAGGAAACCATAACAGAGTGCTGTTGCGAGATTGTGCAGTTCTATGATGAATATGCAGATATGCTCGATACAGTGCTTAAATCTTACGGCATAAACGGCGTATCAATGCAGTTTGATTATAATACAGGTGTTTGCGTTAAGGATGGCTGTATAGTTCGTCAGATTACTTATAGCAGGCTGATGTCAACAGGCTTGTGCTGTGAGGTGCTGAGATGAAATATCCTTGCTTGGTGCTTAAATCTGTATGTACTACGCCGATTACGATTACAGTATATCAAGAGGGTTTAAGTGAGGACGGAGAACCGCTAAAAGCTCTTGAAATCAATGCCTTATGCAATTATCAAGACAAGGCTAAAACCGTTCTTACAGCCGATAAACAGCTTGTGCAGTTATCTGCACAGGCTTATTTTATCGGTGATATTGCCCCTGAATTATCGACGCTTTCAAATGGCGAGGTTATTGTGAATGGAGTTAAGCGGAAAATCTATCAAGGCGAAAAAGCTCGAAATCCTGACGGCACAGTAAATTATACGAGATTGGACTTGATATAATTATATTATCTGTATTGACAATGTATTAACAATGTGATAATATAATATCAAGGAGGATGATATTATGGCTATGTCAAATATAAATATTAGAATCGATGCAGAGAAAAAAGCAAAAGCTCAAGAATTGTTTTCTTCACTTGGAATGGATATGAGTACCGCAATAAACCTTTTTATCCAACAGGCAATAGAATTTAATGGTATACCTTTTGTAATTCGCAAATATAATTCTGAAACAGAGGCTGCATTTGCTGAAGTTGAGAAGATGAAAAAACACCCAGAATTATATAAAGGATATACTGATATTGATGAATTATTTGAGGATTTGGATAAATGAAATATATAGTTAAATTCACGAGCCAATTCAAGAAGGACTATAAGAAAGCACAGAAACAGCATAAGAATATATATGTTTTGAAAAGTGTTGTTAATATGCTTGCAAATGGTGAAACATTGCCCATAAAGTATAGTGACCATATTCTTATAGGAGATTATAAAGGAAAACATGAATGCCACTTAGAACCAGATTGGCTGCTTATTTATGAGTATGACGGTGACGAGCTTATACTTTATCTTTGCAGAACAGGCACACATAGCGATTTATTTTAAGATTAAGCACTTTGAGAAATCAAGGTGCTTTTCTTATGTTAAAAAGGAACTTCATATGAAAGTCACATCAAAAATTAAGATAAATCAAACAGCAATAAAAGCTATTACAGCAAAAGCACAGGCAGCTCTTGAGCAGACGGCAGAAGCACTCCATACGGAGGTAGTTCAAGCACAGGTTATTCCAAGAGACACAGGAGCACTGCAGAACGAAAGCACTTTTGTTGATACATCAAAAAGTAATCAAGGCAAAGTTTCTATTGTGTCTTCAACACCTTATGCTCGCCGCTTTTACTATCACCCTGAATACAATTTCAAAAAAATGAGAATCCAAACGCAAAGGCTCACTGGTTCGAGGATTGGCAGAAAGGTGGAAAGCACAAGGATTTCTGTAATAAAACCTTTACAAAAATTATGAGAGGGTTAATGAGATGATTTATTTAGCTGATATACGAAATTGGCTTAAAGGGTTTAATATTGCTGATTATTACTACTCTGGTAAGCTCAATTTTGAGCAGAAACCACAAATTAAAATCAAGGATACAGTTTTGACAGTGAATGATGAGGCAGTAGCACTTCTTGAAATTCTGCCAAAATTGAACGGCAATGTCACACCTGAAACTATAAGCGATATGTGCAATATTCTCTTTGATGAAGCAGAAATGCAGAAGCTCAAGAAGTTAAAGCTTAATTTTGAGGACTTCACAACTCTTGTACAATCAGCGGTTGAGCTTGTCGCAGGCGGTGAAGAGCCGGGGGAAACAGCGACCCTTGCTACGACATAATAGAGGACTTTGATTTAATAGTTTCCTCGTTTTTGTCGGAGTATGGGGTCAGGATATATTCAGAGGACTTCAAACATATGAAATGGGAAGAATTTTGCTCGCTTCTGCGTGGCTTGAGTGCTGATTCACCACTTGGCAGAATTGTGCAGATACGAGCAGAAAACGACCCAGAAAGGCTAAAGTACTTCACTTCACATCAAAAGAAAATCCGTTCAGATTGGCGAAACCGCAGAGCAAAGCAAGTTACTCAACAGGATTCGGCTATGGCTCTTGAGCAATTCAAACAGATGTTTATATCAGTGGCTAAATAAAATATTTGACAAAACTCTTGAAAAATTTTGTGATTTATGGTAATATTTTGACAAATAATTACAAAATTCTCAGGAGGTTGTGTGAAATGCAATGTAAACATTGTGGTGCAGAAGTTGGAAGTGAATATCGTCTTTGCCCTTATTGCAGAACTGAGCTTGAGTATCCAACACAAAACAACAGCGGAGGTCAACCAACAATTATTGTTCAGAATATTATAAGCAATGAAAATGCTGTATCAAATCGAAATAATGTTGGTTATGCTGTAAGAGGTGTTGCGTGCAGTCCGAAAAGTAAAAAGCTAACTTTAATACTTGCTATCGCACTCGGCTTTTTTGGTATACATCGTTTTTATGTTGGGAAAATTGGTTCAGGTTTTATCTGGCTACTTACCTGTGGAGGCTTTTTCTTTGGTTATATTTATGACATAATTAAAGTTTTAAGTGGTACATTCAAAGACGGGAACGGCTTGCCTGTAAAAAAGTAAGTATATGGAATTTTTAAAATTCACACGCAAAAAATAAAAGCGTACATCAGAAATGGTGTGCGCTTTTATTTTGCAATTTTTAGGCGAAAGGAGGAATTATATTGAGTGATATAGTAGGTCAGATAGCTCTTGAGCTGAATCTTGATTCAGGTAAATTCAGAAAGTCGTTAAAAAACTTAAACAAGACTGCTGATAATGCGGCTAAATCTATGAAAAGCTCTTTTAGTGGAGCTTTTAAGAAGATAGCAGGTGCAGCTGCGGCAGCTTTCAGTGCGGCGGCAGTAATAAAGTTCGGTAAAGATTGCGTTGAATCAGCGGCAAGCGTTAATGCCGCAAACTCTCAGCTTTCGCAGACTTTCGGAGATTTACAAGGAAGCGCCGAAGCGGCTATGAAAAGAGTTGCAGATTCAAGCGGTATAGTTCAGTCACGCTTGCAAGGCATAGGAACGAGTATTTATGCTTTTGCAAACTCTTTGTGGAGTGACTGCCTTAAGCCTATTTTCGATAAACTAATCGCTGTAATTACAAAGCTTTGGAATGAAATTATTTATCCACTATGGGAGAAACTTTTAAAACCTTTGTGTGATTGGATTGTTAAAGTTTTAGGCCCTGTTTTTAAAACAGTATTTAATGTAATAGGAGAAGTCTGCAAAGATTGCTTTAGTGTTATAGGCGGTGTTATAGGTGGAATATTAGACGCATTAGGTGGATTGATAGACTTTATATCGGGAGTATTTACAGGAGATTGGGAAAAGGCTTGGAAAGGTATTTCTGATTTCTTTAAGGGCATTTGGGATGGTATTTGGTCGATAATCAAATTAATAATTAATCTCATTATTGACGGAATAAATATGCTATGGTCTGGTATATATTACGCCGTTAAAGGCATTGTCGATTCGATAGGTGGCATTTCAGGTGCATTAGGTAGCCTCTTTGGCCAGGATTGGAGCTTTTCAATGCCAGCAGAACCACCCCTAATACCTAAGCTCGCCAAAGGTGGCTTGGCGACTGCTCCGACTTTAGCTATGGTCGGTGATAACCCCAACGCTTCAAGCGACCCGGAGGTTATTTCGCCATTGTCTAAGTTGAAAGGTATGATAGCAGAAACTCAACAAACAACTGTTTGTGATGAAAGGGTTATTAGAATGTTGCAGAAAATATATGATTTGCTCAACAGCGAAGAAACGCAGTATGTAAACAATACATATCTTGATAGCGAGCTTATAGAAAGAAAAATTTCCTTATTATTAATATTGATTACTGCTATGTGTATTTCATATA
>JABLTK010025673.1_pt1 | contig 12242 bp, 9 predicted proteins | sample 7160131 | NCBI WGS metagenome assembly JABLTK01 (sample SAMN14651221, study PRJNA627086) | human gut metagenome | isolation source: feces | host: Homo sapiens
CCAGTATGCAATGTCCGATGATTTTGCCTCCGGCCTCGAAAGCGTCACCAGCCGGATCTACAAGATACGAAAAAAGCTAAATATCAATGGGATTCAAACGGTACACGGATACGGTTATCGCTTTGAGAAGTAAGAGAAACTGGTGATTGTAATAGCATATACTTAATAAAAACGCAGCTGCCAACCAAGGCAGCTGCGTTTTTTGTTTAATGAATAGAATACACCGACCCGCATACGGTTCAGCCGTTATAATTGTGGCTTGACAAATACAATCGTTTGATTTAAGATAATACCGTTATTGGATAATGTGATTATCGAAAAGAGGTGAACGAAATGCGTCCTGTAAACGAAAAGCTGCGGAAGGATCTGCTGGAAGCCGGGAAGCGCGAGTTTATGGAGAACGGCTTCCGGGGGGCATCCTTAAAAAGTATAGCAGCCTCTCTTGGAGTAACAACTGGAGCGATTTACCGCTACTATACGGACAAGGAGGCACTGTTTGACGGATTGGTGAGAGAGCCTGCCCATGAGCTGGTAGAGCGGTATCGGACCCTTCAGCAGACCTTTGCCGGCAGGAGTTTGGAGGAGCAACTTCAAAAGCTCCCGGAGGTGCCGGACAAGGAAGCCTCCTGGATGATGGACTTTCTCTACGACCACTTTGACGCATTCAAGCTCATCGCCTGCTGTTCCTCCGGGACAAAGTACGAGCACTACCTGGATACCTTGGCGGAAATTGAGGATCACTCTGGACGGCTTCTGGTGGATCGAATGGTGGAAGCTGGCTACCCCATTCGCCGTCTGGATGATGAACTGATCCACATCATGTCCACCGCACTCTTCAACGGCATGTTTGAAACAATCCGCCATGATATGCCGCGGGAAAAAGCGATGGTTTATATGGATGACCTGCGGAATTTTTACTCTGCGGGCTGGTTCCGTCTCCTTGGAATACCCTTTGAATAAAGGGTTTTCCTTTTGATTTTAAGTTAGCACTTACTAACCATAAGAAAGGGGTTTTAAGCTATGGATAACAAGAAAGCGCCCTCACCCTTTGCTGTGCTGTGGGGTTGGGCAAGTGGTGAGCACGGCGGATTTTATGCTTCGGTAGCCCTGGCGGTGCTGGGGGTGGCCTGCGGTATGGCGCCATACTTCTGCGTGGCTGCTATGATTGGGCTGTTGCTGGAAGGAGGCGGCCTTGCGGAGTGCCTGCCCTGGTGCGGTCTGGCCCTGGCAGGCTATGCGGGAAAGGCACTGTTTTCCACATGGTCTACCAGCCTGTCCCACACGGCCACCTATCACACGCTGCGGCGTGTGCGGCAAAATCTGCTCTCCAAACTGAGCCGGGTGCCCATGGGGACGATTCTGGACACGCCCTCTGGCCAGTACAAGACCACCATTGTTGACCGGGTGGAGGGGATGGAGCCCACCCTGGCTCATCTGCTGCCGGAGATGACCTCCAATCTGCTGGTGCCGGTGAGCATTGCGGTCTATATCTTCGTCCTGGATTGGCGAATGGGGCTCGCCTCCCTGGTGACCACGGTGATTGGGTTCGCAGTAGCCTCCCAGAGCGGCAAGACTTACGCCGCCCGCTGGCAGGGCGCCGTGGAGGTGGGTCGCCGCATGGCAAATGCCATCGTGGAGTATGTGGGAGGCATCCAGGTGGTCAAAGCGTTCAGCCAGTCCGCCGGGTCTTATAAGCGGTACTCCGATGCCGTGACCGAGAACGCCCAATACTATGTGGACTGGATGGCGGACAATCAGAAGTATATGGCGGTCATGCAGGCGGTCATCCCCTCGGTGCTGCTGCCTGTCCTGCCGGTGGGACTGCTGCTGTGGGGCAGCGGAAGCCTGAGCACTGCCGTATTCCTCACCATCGTCGTGCTGTCCCTGGGGCTTACCGGTCCTCTGGTATCGGCCATGACCTTTGTGGACGAATTGGCGGTGGTGGGTACCAATGTGGGTGAGATTTCCGCCATTCTGGAGGCTCCGGAGCTGGAGCGCCCCGCGGCAGAGACGAAGCTGAATGGGCTGGGTATCCGGCTGGATCATGTGTCCTTTGCCTACAAGCAGGAGGACGGCGAAGTGCTCCACGATGTAAGTCTGGATATCCGGCCGGGGACGGTCACCGCTCTGGTGGGTCCCTCCGGCCCCGGCACGAGCACCATCGCCAAGCTCATCGCCGGTTTCTGGGATGTGACGGGCGGCTCTGTCGCCTTGGGCGGTGTGAATCTGCGGAAGATCCCGCTGGAGCAGCTCAACCGCCAGATTGCCTATGTATCTCAGGACAACTACCTCTTTGACCGCACGGTGCGGGACAACATCCGCATGGGCCGCCTGAACGCCACCGATGCGGAAGTCGAGGCGGTAGCCAAGGCTGCCGGGTGCGATGATTTCATCCGCCAACTGGATCAGGGCTACGACACCATTTGCGGCGGGGGCGGCGGCCACCTTTCCGGCGGCGAAAAGCAGCGCATTTCCATTGCCCGCGCCATGCTGAAGGATGCCCCTATCGTCATTCTCGACGAGGCCACCGCCAGCATCGACCCGGAGAATGAGGCGGTCATTCAGCAGGCTATCTCCCGGCTGACGGAGGGCAAGACGCTGATCGTCATTGCCCACCGGCTGGGCACGGTGGCTGGCGCGGACAACATTGTTGTGGTGGAAGATGGCCGGATCGCTGCCCAGGGGAAGCAGGAGGAGCTTCTGGCCTCCTGCCCGCTGTACCGGCAAATGTGGCAGTCCTATCTGGGCGTCCGGGACGGAGAGGAGGAATAAGAGATGTTCAGCGTACTTCGGAAAATTTCCGCCTTTGCGGGCAGCCGCAGAGGTCTTTTGAAAAAATCCATGCTCGTGGCTTTCCTGGGGGCTGTGTTCACCGCGTTCCAGTTCTGGGCCCTGATGCTGACCCTGGAGATCCTGGTGGCCGGCGCGAGCTTGAGCATATGGCCGGTGATCGGCGTCATGCTGGTCTCTGTGGCGGGACGGACCGCCTGCTCCTACTGGTCCACCAATGCGGAGACAGAGACGGGCTACTTCATGGTGGCAGAAAAACGAGTCCATATCGGAGACCGGCTGCGCTACATCCCCATGGGCTACTTCAATGACAACTCCTTGGGAAACATTACCGCCGTAGTCACCACCACACTGGGAGATGTGGAGAATAACGCCGCCCGCTGCCTGGTCAGCGTCATCGGCGGGTTCCTCAACACTCTGGCCATGAGTCTGGCAATCCTGCTTGTAGACTGGCGGCTCGGCCTGCTGGCTATCGGGGGGATTCTTGCCTATCTGCTGGTTGCGGAACTGAGCCAGCGGTCTCTGCTCAAGACGGGGCCTGCCCGCCAGCACGCCCAGATGAAGCTGGTGGAGGCGGTGCTGGAGTACATCCAGGGCATGAGTGTGGTAAAGGCTTACGGCTTAGATAAGGACAGCGGCCAGGCTGTGCAGAAAACCGTGGATGAAAGCTGTGAAAAGGCCCTGGGGCTGGAACACTCCGTAGCCCCCTGGATGGGCCTGCGGCAGATTACGGTGCGGGTGTTCGCCGTGGCGCTGGCTGTGTGCGCCCTGGTGCTCTATTCCGGCGGGAGCCTGCCTCTGACCCGGTGCCTGCTGATGCTCGTCGCCTCTTTCATGCTTTACGCGGAGCTGGAGAGCGCCGGCAATATGGCGGACAATCTCCAAATGCTGGGCGCCTCTATGGATAAGGCCAATTCCATCGACGATACGCCAGTGATGGACATTGACGGGGCGGAGCTCCGCCCGGAGGATGCCTCTGTCCGGTTTGAGGATGTCTCTTTCTCCTATGGGGAACGGACCATTCTGGATCATGTGAGCCTTACAGTCCCCGCCGGCAGCACCACCGCCGTGGTAGGTCCCTCCGGCGGCGGCAAGCCCACTCTGTGCAATCTTATCGCCCGCTTCTGGGATGTTCAGGGCGGAAGGATTACCGTAGGCGGCCATGATGTGCGGGAGTACAAGCTGGACAGCCTGATGAAGAACATCTCCATGGTGTTTCAGTCGGTGTATCTTTTCAACGATACCGTGGAGAACAACATCAAGTTCGGCCGCCCGGACGCCACCCATGAGCAGGTGGTGGCCGCTGCCAAGGCCGCCTGCTGCCACGATTTTATCATGGCCCTGCCGGATGGCTACGACACGGTATTGGGAGAGGGCGGCGGTTCTCTCTCCGGGGGCGAGAAACAGCGTATCTCCATCGCCCGGGCCATGCTCAAGGACGCACCCATCGTAATTTCTGGCGCGGCGCCGCATATTTTGCCAGCGCCTGCGGCGGCATTTTTTGATAAACACAGCAAAAAGCGGCGTGGCTGCAAAACCACGCCGCTTGGGAAAAACGATATGGACTTTTCAGGCAAACCAGACCTTGGTGCAGAAGAGAATGAAGAAGAAATAGACCAGTCCGAAGATCAGGACCACCGCCAGGCCGGCCTTGATGGCGGCCCAGGTATAGGCTCTCCCCTCTTCCTTTGTCATCTGATAATGCGTCTGCCCGGGAGGCGTGTCCTCCGGCAGCGCGTCGGGAGAGGGCTCCTGATACCAGGGCATCCCCTCCACATTCATGTTGGCAATGGTCCGGCCATCGTCCTCCGGATCACTTCGCCGCTTTGCCATCGGCGTTTTCCTTGGTTTTGGCTGCTTCCATGGCCGCCTGCGCCCGTTCCTTGGCCGCCGCGTCGTCATAGAGGTGGCAGGCGCAGAAGTGCTCCGGCTCTACCTCCAGCCATTCGGGCGCGGCATACTTACAGACCTCCATGCACTGATCGCAGCGGGTATGGAACTTGCAGCCAGCCGGAGGATTGGCCGGAGAGGGAATGCTGCCCTTCAGAATGATGCGGTTGATCTTGGCGTCGGGATCGGGGATGGGGATGGCGGAGAACAGCGCCTTGGTATAGGGGTTCAGCGGGTTGGCGAAGATCTTCTCCGTGGGCGCATATTCCACCATGCTGCCCAGATACATGACGCCCACGGTATCGGAGATATGCTCCACCACAGACAGGTCATGGGAGATGAACAGATAGGTGATGCCGAAATCCTTCTGCAGCTGGCGCAGCAGATTGATGATCTGGGCCTGGATGGAAACATCCAGCGCGGAGACCGGCTCGTCGCACACGATGAAATCCGGGCTGAGCGCCAGCGCTCTGGCGATGCAGATCCGCTGCCGCTGGCCGCCGGAAAACTCGTGAGGATAGCGCTCCTTATAGTATTCCTGCAAACCGCAGGCCGTCATCACGCGGGAGATATAGGCGTCGAACTCCTCCGGCGGCACGATATTATGCTCGCGGACGGCCTCGCCGATGATCTCGCCCACTGGCAGACGGGGAGAAAGACTGGAATAAGGATCCTGAAACACGATCTGCATCCGGGGACGCATTTTGCGCAGCTCCGACTTGGACAGCGAAGACATCTCCTGCCCATCGAACCAGACCTCGCCGGAAGTCTTCTCCAGCAGGCGGAGGATGGTGCGGCCCGCAGTGGACTTGCCGCAGCCGGATTCGCCCACCAGACCCATGGTCTGGCCGCGCTTGATTTTAAAGCTGATGCCATCTACCGCACGGACATTACCCACGGTTTTTTTGAAAAAGCTGGACTTGATGGGGAACCATTTGACCAGGTTCTTTACCTCGAGGAGGTATTCGCTGTTCTGGGCCTGGGTGTTTTTGATCTCAGCCATATTACAGTTCCTCCACATTCACAGATTTCGGATACTTGAGGATCTCGCCCTGATCGAGATACCGGTAGCAGGACACCACATGGGTATCGCTGATCTTGATCTCCGGGGGATAATCGCCGCTGCACTGCTCGCAGCGCATATCGCAGCGATCGCGGAAGTAGCAGTAATCCGGCATATTGACGGGATTGGGCACGCTGCCGGAGATGTTGTAAAGCTCCTCCACCTTTTTGCCCACCACCGGCTTGGACTTCATCAGGCCGATGGTATAGGGATGGGCGGGATGATGGAAGATATCGCTGGCCGTGCCCTTTTCCACGATGCGGCCGGCGTACATGACCACCACATAATCCGCCATACCCGCCACGACGCCAAGATCGTGGGTAATGAGCATGATGGAGGATTTCAGCTTCTGCTTCAGGTTTTCCAGCAGATCCAGGATCTGGGCCTGAATGGTCACATCCAGCGCGGTGGTGGGCTCGTCGGCGATGATCAGCGTGGGATTGCAGGCCAGGGCGATGGCGATACAGATGCGCTGGCGCATACCGCCGGAAAGCTCATGGGGATACATCTTGTAAACGCCTTCCTTGTTGGCGATGCCCACCAGATCCAGCATTTCCAGCGTCCGGGCCTTTACATCCTCGTCGGACATTTCCGGATTGTGCAGCTTGGTGACCTCATCCACCTGCTGGCCGATGCGGAACACCGGGTTCAGGGCGGTCATGGGCTCCTGGAAGATCATGGAGATCTTGTTGCCGCGGATATGCTCCATGACGGCGTTGGGGGTATTGACGATATTATAGGCGGTGCCGTCGCCCAGGTTAAAGCGGATCTCGCCGCCCACCACCTGGCCGGTGGGGCGCTGCAGCAGCTGCATCAGCGAAAGGCTGGTAACGCTCTTGCCGCAGCCGGATTCGCCCACCACGCCCACGGTGGAGCACTTGGGCACATCGAAGTTCACGCCGTCTACTGAGCGGACCACGCCCACATCGGTGAAGAAATAGGTGCAGACATTATCAAACTCCACCACATTGTTGGGGTCCCGCATTTTGGTGGTATAGAGCTTGGGGTCCTTGTTGGCGTCCGCCCGTGCAGCCTCCAGCTTTTTGGTGATCCGGCGGTTGAAGCGGGTGATCCGGCGGGATTCCTTCGCGGAGATATAGGAGGATTTCTTCGTCGTATTCTTTTCAGCCATTGTTCCGACCTCCTTAGCGTTTTGCCTTCGGGTCGTATGCATCGCGCAGACCGTCGCCCACGAAGTTAAAGGCGATAACGGTAAGGCAGATCAGCAGACCGACAGGGATCCAGATGAATGCATAGTGTGCCATGGCGGAAGCCGAAGACACAGAGTTGATGATGGTGCCCCAGGTGGCCAGCGGATGCTTAACGCCCAGACCCAGGAAGGACAGGGTGGATTCGGTGATAATAACGCCGCCCATGCCCATGGTGGCAATCACGATCAGCTGAGGCATGACATTGGGTACCAAATGACGGAAGATGCGGTATTTGACCCGGATGCCGGTGGCTTCCGTGGCGACCATAAACTCCTGTTCACGGAGCGACAGGATCTGGCCGCGGACCATGCGGGCCACACCGGCCCAGCCCATGATGCCCAGCGCGGCCATCATGATCATCAGTCGGATATAGGTATCCATGCGCATGGCGTCCATCATGGCGCCCAGGATGATCATGATCGGCATGGAGGGCAGACAGTAGAAGATATCCACCAGGCGCATGATGAGCATATCCACCCAGCCGCCGTAATAGCCGGCCAGGCCGCCCATGATGATGCCCAGGAAGCACTCCAGGAACACGACCACAAAGCCCACCATCAGGGAGACGCGGCCACCGTACATGATGCGGGCCATAACATCGAAGCCATCGCCGTCGGTGCCCAGAATGTGTGTGCCGGAGGGCGAAGCATACATATCGATGACATAGATGGTCTGGAACGCATTGATCACATACTCACCGGTGTCCCGCTGCGTGATGGTCAGATCAGCCTCCTGATACAGCAGGTTATTGTTGTCGTCATATTTATAGACGCCCTTTTCGTCCTGCTGGGGCAGGTTATAGGTCAGCGTGCTGGATTTCTGTCCGTTGGCCTTCATTTCCGCAATATGCAGGGAGATGGCCTCCTTCAGGTCATAATCCATGCTGTCCTCACCGGAATAACGGCGGACCGTAACCTCGGTAAACTCCGCATATTCTGCGCCGCTGGCGTCATAGATCACCAGCGTGCCATTTTCCTGCTTGATGGTGAAGCTCTCGCCGCCGGAGGTGAACCGCCCGGAATCATACGCCGCCATCAGGGCGTTGGCACGGAAGGTCTCAGCGCCGCCGGGCAGCTCCTGACCGGTAACGAAGGTATCCAGCGTATAGCGGGTATAAACAGAGCCCACATGGGTGGCGCCCAGACGGTAAACGGTGGCGCTGTCCTGATCGTAGACCAGCCGATAGCTGCGGTTGTTGACCACCAGCTCCTCCACCTGATCGGCGTAGGCGGCGGTCACCGCAGTCTCAAATTCCGCGCTCTGCGCGGCGCCGGCATAGTTGATGCCGTCAGCCTCGGCGGTAAGCTCATAGGTCTTCATTTTTCCCTGGACAAAGGTGTACTTGATGCCGTTGTAGGTAAAGTCGCCCTTTTTGCCCTTGCAGCTTTTGGCAGCAGCCGCTGCCAGACCGGGGATTTCTTCGCCGATGAAGGTCAGCTCCTTGGAGATGGAATTGAAGGTTCCCACCTCAAACTTGCTGATGCCCACCGTACAAATCTCCTGCGCCTCCTGCGTGGCCAGAGAATAGATCTCCGGGCCCAGCTCGCGGATCTCATAGCTGCCGGTCTCGTCAGTATACAGACGGACCTTTTCGCCCTTTTCGATCATGGACTTCACATTGCTGTTCATAACATTGGCCACGACACGGCTGATGGTGACGGAATCGTCCACGGTGTAGCCGTTGTAGGCGGTGTTGACCTTGGCCAGCGCGTAGTTCACATTCTGCTCTTCATAGGTATAGAAAATCTGCTTCTGGCCATAGGGATAAACCAGCGGCCCCAGGAAGGAGAAAATGAACATAATCAGCAGCAGGCAAGTGCCAAAGACCGCCAGGCGGTTGCGGATAAAGCGCTTGAAGACCTGCCGTCCGGGTGAAAGGACCTTCACGCGGCTCACATCGTCCAGCTTGACCTCGCCGCCGTCCTTTTTGCCGGCGTTCTGGGCCTCCTTGGCCTTCAGGACTTCATTCAGATTATATGTAGCCATACTCGCACCTCCATCAGCTCAGCCGCACGCGGGGGTCAGCCGCGGCGTACAGCAGGTCGGAAATCAGGTTGCCCAGCAGGGTCAGGATGGAGATAAAGGCAAGATAAAACATGGTAAAGGGGATATCTGCCTGCTCCATGGAGTGATAGGAGGCATAACCGATGCCGCGGATGGAAAACAGGGTCTCCGTGATCAGCGCGCCGGAGAACAGGCCGGGAAGGCTTCCGCCCAGCGTGGTGATCAGCGGGATCAGCGTGTTGCGGAAGGCGTGCTTGTTGATGACCTGCTTCTCCGGAACGCCCTTGGCCCGAGCTGTCCGGATATAGTCGGCATTCAGCACCTCCAGCATATTGGTACGGGTGTAACGCATCAAGCCGCCGATACTGATGATTACGATGGTGATAGCAGGAAGGACAAAGTGCTTTGCCACATCCAGGAATTTTCCAAATTCAGACAGATTCTGATAGTTTCTGCCCTGCATACCGGAAAGGTCGAACCATCCCAGCTTGACAGAGAAGATATACTTCAGAAGGGTCGCCAGAAAGAAGGTGGGCATAGATATACATATCATAGACACCACCGTTGTGAAATAGTCGGTAAAGCTATACTGCTTTTTTGCCGCTGCAATGCCCAGCGGGATGGCAATGATGACCTCGAAAACAAGAGAGATCAGGCTAAGCGCGAAGCTGTACCAAACGGTGTTCCTAAACTGCTGCGTAACGGGGACGGTCCAGTACCAGCTGTCGCCCCATTCGCCTTTGACAGCGCTCTTCAGCCATACAAAGTAACCTTGTACGACGCCTTTGTCCATGCCGTACTGCGCGTTCAGATCTGCCAGCCATTCTGCGTAGCTCTTGGCCGCACCGGGACGGGACGCCAGCTCACGGGCCTTTGTCTCGATGAAGCCCATCGGCATGTTGTACATCAGAGTATAAACGATGAACATGACAAAGAACAGAATGATCACGCTGTAAAGCAAACGTTTTACTGTGTATTTGAGCATTTCGTTTCACTGCTTTCTTCCATAATTTGTTTCACAGCTACCATTGTTTGACAAGAGCAGCCGCGCTTCCCTTGTCAAGCACTGGTAAGGATACGAAAAGGAGGGAGGCTTCTCCCTCCTTTTCGATCCAGTTTTACTTGGGTTGAATCAGGATAATTGCGTGGTCAGTCTGTCTTATTTGACGGCCAGAGTCTCGATCTCAGCCTTCCAGCCCCAGTAGGGGGTCATATCCTTGGGCATGGTGTCATTGTCAACGCGAATGGTGGAAACGACGGTGCAATCCTTGCGCTGATACAGCGGCAGCTCGCAGCCCCAATCCATGATGATATCCATGGCGTCGCGATAGATAGACTTGCGCTCCTCGGTGTCGGCGCTCTTGCGGCCGGCAACGATCAGAGCATCCAGCTCAGCGTCATCAACCTGATAGTGGTTGGAGTTGGTGCCCTTGCCGTGGGCGTTGCTGCTGTGGTAGACCTGCGTCATGTCGGGGTCGACGGTGGACTGCCAGGCAGCGGCCCACATCATGGCAGTGTTGCTCTCCAGAGCGTTGTTCCAGACGGCAGTACCAACATCGTTGACCTGCAGGGTGATGCCGAGGGAGTTCAGGACCTCAGAGGCAGCGGTGGCAACGCCGTAAGAGGGGTGATCCTGCTGGCCGGAGCCGGGGATCATGATCTCCCAGGTCTGGGTGGCGTCGGTAAACTTGCCGGCGGCCTCGTCATAGGTGAAGCCGGCAGCCTTAAAGTAGCCGATGGCAGCGGTCTTGGCGGCAGCATACTTCTGCTCATCGTTCATGCTGGAATCGTAGATGGGGTTGCCGTCCACATCGGTGGAATAAGCAGTCTTATAGCCCTCGTCCGCAGGCTGCGGAGCGGCCCAGCTGGTGTTGGAGATGGGATACTGGATGACAGCGGCGCGATCGCCGTAGTAGGAATTGATAACCGTGTCACGATAGACCGCGAGCAGGGTCATGAAGCCCTTGCGCAGCGCCTTGGAGGCATCGGAGGCGGGCTGGCCGTCGATGTTGACCAGGTCGGCGTTGATGCCCAGGTAGCCATAGCCGCGGTAGTCCACCAGATAGGTGGTCAGCGTGTCGCCGGTGAGCTCGCTGTTGGAGTTGGCGTCCTTCAGAGCGGCAACGGTATCCGCAGAGATGGAGGGCTGCGCCAGGTCGAAGGTGCCGGTAACGATGCCGGGGACATAGTCAGAGTCGACAGATTCCTGCATCAGGATGGTCTCGATCTTGGGAGCGCCCAGGAAGTAGGTGGGGTTGGCCTTCAGGGTGACGACGCCGTTGGCGTAGCCCTGATAGATGTAGGGGCCGCAGCCCAGGGGATCGGTGGTCTTGGACTTGACGATGCTCAGATCGCCCTTGGGGAAGCCGAACTTGTGGTTCTCATAGTCATACTGAGACTTATCGCCATAGTGATGCAGGGGGGCGATGGTGAAGCCCATGTTGTAGATGGCAGTCGCATCATACTCGGTCATGTGTACGGTCATGGTGTAATCACCGGTACGGATGATGCCCTTGATGTAATCCACATTGCTGGTGTTGATCAGTGCCTTATAGGACTCGGCCTTGTCGCCCAGCTCGGCGTTGATCAGATCCTGCAGGCTGGAGCCGGCGGTTTCCTCTTCCATGTCGGCGATGATGTAGGCATACTTCTCCGCAATGGCGTTGAAGAAATCGGCGACGGTGGCGGACTCATCCAGCTCGAAGCCCCAGTTGGCGGCGCAGGCAGCCACAGAGTCGGTCTCGGCATTGTAGCCGGCGCTCTTGACATAGTCCACGATCTCCTGCGCAAACTTGGCGCCGGCGGCATCCCACGCGGCCCAGTAGGTCGCAGCTTCGTCCGCGGTGAAGAGGTCAGAGGTAGCATCGCGGCCGGCGGCCAGGATCAGCGCATCCTTATAGGACTGAGAGTGATAATACTCGTCCATGCCCTCGATGGGCAGCGCGTAGATGGTAGAGGATCCGTCATAGGTGGGATCACAGTACACATAGATGCCGAAGATAACATCGTCGATGGTGGCGGGAGTGCCGTCGGAGAACTTGATGTCGTCACGCATGGTCAGGAAATAATCCACGCTGCCGTCGTCGTTCTGAACGACCTCCACATTGCCCATACCATAATAGGTATAGTCCGTGCCATTGTAGGTGACGGTCTCGCCTTCGATACCGTTCATGATGATGGCGCCGCCACGGTCCGCAGCCAGCAGACCGCCGGCAACATCCAGAAACAGATCATTCCGAATATCAATCCCGGTATCAATAATTCCGATCAGAATTCCCTTTCCG
>JABLTK010158544.1_pt1 | contig 12241 bp, 6 predicted proteins | sample 7160131 | NCBI WGS metagenome assembly JABLTK01 (sample SAMN14651221, study PRJNA627086) | human gut metagenome | isolation source: feces | host: Homo sapiens
CGCTCAACTTCGACTGTCGTATCATCGTCATGTTCAACCGAGAATGCACGGAGAAGAGGATCTATTATCTCCGCAAACGTCGCAGCGGCCCTCTCCGCTTCAAGAGCCTGGGCCTCGCGATTTTCCATTCCCGGGCACATCTCGCAGTCGAGGTCGCCTAGCATGGCCTCATAGTCTTCTCCAGTCATCTGTTCTGTAGTTTTGCCCGAAGCTTCCGCAATCGCCTTTCCCAAACGATCATTCGCGGACTGAGCTTTAGCCATCGCAGCTTCGAGCTCGTTCGCCTTCTCGACTGCAGCATCAGCCGCAACAGATAAATCCTCCGAAAGAGCGAGGCTAATAGCCTGCATTGCATGCACGGCAGACGCCGTGGCGTCTTCAATAGAAGACTGGAGCCTTGTCACCTCGCCTGACAACTCAGCGATGCGCTGCAATTTCTTTGAACGCTCAGCAAGCTTGCTCTTGAACAAGGGGGCTTGAGCGGCAACGGTTTCCAAATCAAGATCTTCGAAAGGCAGCAGGGACGACAGTAAACGCACCAATGCGGTTTTCGCATCGCGGTCTGCTTTCGAGGCAGCGCAAACTCTTTCAGTAGCCTGGGAAACAACCGCCCCTTGCATATCGAGTTCAGAAGCCGCCTTGGTCGCGTCTGCCTTAGCCTCACCACTTTTCCTTTCGGCATCCGAGACCTTGTGCTCAGCTGCCGAAAGTACCTCGGCGGCCGCCTTCGCAGCCGATTCCGCATGAGCGATCGCCTCGGAATCGCCAGCGGGCTTTTTTGCGAGCAGAACGATGCCCGCTATGATGAGGACTGCCGCGATAGCATACGCGACATAGGAAAACGTCGCCGCAGGTCCTAGGACAAACCCAGCGACTGCAGCGATAGCGCCTGCAACAATGCAAGCGATGGCAGGAGCGGGGTTCTTGCGCTTTGCTTGCGAAGCCTCGGCCATCGCAACCTTCGCCGCCGAGCTATCACTCAGGGCTTTCGCCTTCTCTACTTCGGCGCTTGCAACGGCGCTTTGCGCAGCCTGCACCGCCTCGAGCGATTTCTCTTTCGCAGCTTTAAGGACAGCCAGCTTCGAGTCCTCGGCGGCAGCAGCCTTCTTCGCATCCTGCAGTTCCGATGCGGCGATCTTGCACGTCGCAACGCCCTCGTCAATCCTGTTCAGGTCCGCATCGCTCGCCTGAGGCGAATCCGCCAATGAGCCAAGCTCCTCTTTGGCGCTTTCGATCTGAGACTTAAGGCTGTCGATGCGAGCTTCTGCGGACTGCCTCTCTTTCGCTGCGGCGCGAAGTGCTACTGCAGTCCTTTTGCAGTTTTCGATGGCGTTTTCGGCGTCTTCGGGGACGAGCGAGTTGGCCTCATCCGCCTCCCCTTTGATCTTTAAGATGTTCGCACGCCGCTCCGTCCATATGGCATTTGCCTTTTCGATTTCTTGACGAAGCGTCTTTGCGACGTTCAGGCCCGATTCGACATCAGGCCAGCTAGATATTGCGGTATCAGCACGACTCAAAAGGCTAGGATCATTGTCCACCGCCTCATCGAGAAATGCGTATTCCCTCTGCGCCGACAAGCCCGACAAACCGATGACTTCCAGCTGATGGGAGAGCTCGGCAAGTTGCTTGCGGCGCTCGTCGATTTCTGCCTTCAAAGGGACCCTGCCAGCATATTTCGAGGCGATCTCGTTCTTGGCAGCGCCCGCCGCGTCGATAGCCGCACGAGCATCCCCGATTTCCTTGCGAGAGAGATCGGCGGCATCTAGCGTCTTGCGCGCCACTTCAAGGTCTGCCTCAGCAGGGACCTTGCCAACCTGACCAACGTATTCACGGTAAGAATCGGCTGCAGCCTTGCACCTCTCCGTTAGTTGGTCGTGAGCAGCATTCAGAGCGGCGGCGTTTTTCTCGCCAGACTGTGCAGCATCGATCCTCTTCTGAAGCTCGGCCTCACGGTCGGCTGCATCAGAGATGCTGTTATCGAGCTGAGACATGCGCTCCTGCAGCATGCCCATCTGGGAGATCTGCGAGTCATAACCCTTCTGACGCTCGACAAGCTTCGATATGTTTGAAGAAACATCAGCGATATAGCCGCGATTCCCTGTCTTTTTATAGAACTTGCGGCGTGCGTCCAGCGCGGACTGAGCCTTGTCGAGACCGGCGACATCATCGGCTTCGTTTACCAGCGCGTTCAGCCTGTTGCGAAGGCCCGTCGTCGGCCCATCGAAGCCGAAGCCGTTCTGCCCCACGAACACGCTTTTCTGAAACGCATTGGAGTCAAGCCCGAATACCCAGTCACCGACCTCCTCGCCGTTGAACTCGACTGGCTTTCCCGTCTCGATTTCGATGACCTTCAGGGTGTCGCCTGCACCAGTTGCGCCGAACTCGCGAAGAATGCGGTACTCGCGGCCATCGAACTCGAAGTCGAGAGTGCCGCCGTATTTTCCCCCGCTCCAGGGCTTGTAACGCAAACGCTCGTTCTCGCTCACGTCGCGAACGCGTTTGCGTTCGAATCCGTACAGCATGGCTTTTATGTATGCGGACAGAGAAGTCTTGCCCCAACCATTCGGCTGCAAAATCACGTTCAAACCGTCGTCGAAGGATAGTTTGCAATCTTTAAAAGGCCCGAATCCCGCAATATGGCATTCGATCAACTTCATTACTCAGCCAGCTCCTTCCCATTGAGGGCATTCCAGCCGCATCGCATGATTCGCGTTTTTTCGCTCGGGCTCAAAGAATCGTCGGAATCAACCATACGAACAAATTCAGCAAGGAGACTCACATCCGTGTCGAGCTCGCCTTCCTCAAGGTTTATTGCGCACTCGTTAGCGACCTCAGCATAAAAAAAGCGGCCGCTCAGAACCTGCTCAAGCTTACTCGTATTGAAATAGGAAGAGAGATTTATCGACCCTTGAAGGACAAGCCTCAAGCAGGTCTTTTCGCCAATGCCATCAATTGCCGCTTGAACGACTGCGAGCATCTCGCCAGAGCTTGACGCGGAAGACATGTCGACGACCTTCGTCACGAAGGGGTGAAGCGCGCATGGAATCTCTTCTATGTTGACCGCAGAACCGTTCTCCACATCGACGAGCAACACATCTGCGAGAGCCTGGTCGCCAAACCCCATCGGCTCCATGGCCGAAAGCGTTCTCCTGGAAGTACCATCCGCGGTGTCAATGATCGCCGCGATCTCTTCGGCTTCATGCACAATGCGAATAGCTTCAATCCCAGAATCGCCCCCCTCGCGAACGACGGCAACGTTGGCCGGAAGGCTGACACGCGTGTTCAAATCGAGAGCTTCCCTTTCAAGAGGAAGCCAGGTCACAGGCACCTCATGGGCACCAAGTTCCTCAATCGCTTTCTCGAATAAGCTTTGGGGAACGAACCCTTCCGCAAAGAGGCCGCCGGCCATGACGCATGCCGTGGCACCTTTTGCGCGCGCAAGTTCCAAGACTGAAGCCAGGGCGTCAATCTTGTCTCGATGCCATTGCTGCAATATGTCGGCCGGCATGCTCAGCACGCCGGCATCGCCTATAAGCAGATTCGCACAAACCAGCACCCTCATACGCAAAGCCTTCTTCCCTTGCCAAAACCCAAAGTCACCCGATGGGGAAGCCCAACGTCTATAGAGAGCTGCTCCCCCATCAATTTGCGCAGTTTTCTTGTTGCAGTACAACTGATTATACGGCTTCTTAGCATCATAAGCGTTTCTCGACTTGAGGCTGAACCTTATATTGGACACTCTTGAAACCATGTGCCCAATTGAGTCCTCCTTGTCGACGAAGTTGATTCTGTTGTGGCATATATGCAAAGCACGACGACGTAGACCCCGTAGCTGCGGCGCAGAAGTTCTCCGTTGTCCCGACAACCTTCAGCATGCCGCCGCAAATCGACTAACGCACTTATCGGAATCAACGATAAAAGTTAACGTCTACAAGATAAAACGGGGTGCAGCTGAAAATCTGCACCCCGTAAACATTAGCAAGCTTCTAGTCAAAGTATCCAGTTACAGTTGGAACGTGATGATACGTCTGCTCCTCCAGATACCTCTGCTGCACGTTCATACTCTTCGAGCCTGGAGCCATTACGATTTCATACGTCACTCGCGTTGACCCAAGCAAGCGCTTTTTCATCCAAACCTCACCCTTACAACCAATCTCAGGAAGCTTCGAGTGCAGGATAACAAGGGATCCAATCAATGGGGCCAACTGCTCGAGGTCCATTGCCTCGATTTTGATATGGTCGGACATATCGTAGTCGGGAATCGGGGCCTTCCATGCTCCAAAGGAGTCGGCGTTATCCTCGAATTCCGATGGATACGGAGAGCCAGCCATGACAGCTTCTCTGAGCCTGCCAAGGATTGAGTTCGCCTCACAAATATCTTCGCTTGAAGCCGTCACCCAAAGTTCCATCTCCATAGTCGTGTCTATTTGAGGAACCTCGTTTGTGTTCGAATACGTTTTCGAGTAAGTTGTCATGCCAATCGTCCCTTCTATGAGAGCAGCGCTACAAGACCAGCCATAAACGAATCAATAGCCTGCTCTTCCTCGTTTGTCATTGAACCCTCTTGCCCCGGGTGGGCCGCCATTCGCACAGGATTTGCAATCACTTCATCGTCGGATTCGCCAAGGGCAACCTTCATCAACCTCAGATAGCAATCCTCCTTGATAACGTAGCCTTCACCGTCATTCATATAGAGAACGCTTTGAACGTCTTCAACGCATTCCTCCATCTTTTTCTTGTGCTTCTTAAGGTACGCAAAGTATTGTTCGCGCATCTCCCCTGAGAGCTTATATGGCGCCGCCAGACGACATGCGGCAAGTCTCGCTTTGTTGTAAACTCTCTTGATTTCGCCATTATCAAAGGCACTGTCTAGAGCAGCAAAACCCGCATCGATGCCCTTATCCCATGCACTTCGAATTGCTGCCTCTAGCTTCTTTGTCTCAACGTAATCATCTATTCCCTGCTCGGCGCCGCCCCACATAAACGCTGCTGCGATATAACCACCGCCGCTCTCATTTCGAACCAAAACCAACTGCTCATAGTTTCTTGCCATCAAACTGGCCAAAGTATCGAGTTGTGCAAATGGCAGACAAACACTGTGAGGAGATTCGCCAGCACAATCATTGGTTCCGAATTCACCTTTTATGCCAAATGCGTTCGGAGAAATCACTTGAACGGTATCCGGAATGAACGCGTCAAGAAGTTGGCAGCCTGCGAATGAACTGTCTTGAATTTCCTGAATGCTGGCCGGGAATATGCACTCAGAAACAAATGGTGCTTTCTCAAACAGATGCGCAATAATAGTCGTTGTTCCATCTTCGAAAGCGACCGTCTTTACATGGGAATCATGGAACGGAGCAGTTGGACTACCCCGGTTCTTTTCGTACATATCTACAGTTTCAAGACTCGCAGGAATCACAATGCTCTCAATTCCCGAGCGTTCGAACGCTCGGGCTCCAATTGACTTTAGGTTTGCGGGCAATTTGACGGTCTTGAATTGAGCTTGCATAAAAGCCCCGTCTTCAATGCGCGTAACCGATATCGGCAGCGAGCATTCGCGATGCCATGATCTTTCCATCAAAGAGTTTTCAATAGGACAGTATATAGCTGTCGTCATATCCTTCGAGAAAATGACGCCATCCACGGAAGCGTACGTCATGTTGTCAGCTGAAATCTCCACAGCCGGCTTCACCAAGTCGTTGCTCCAGGAAGAGATTTTGTCAGTAAGACTAATACTTTCTAAGTGCATGCCGAACTCATACAGCTCAACCTTGCCGAGTTCATAAGGGAAGCCCTCTACTGTCGTAACGTAAGGAAGTATGATTTTTCCTTCTTCGAACCCGCCACTCCCAGCGTCATCGCCGCAATAAGACGCAATACCCTTAAGACTAGATAAACCAAAAAAGGCGTCTTTCTCAATCACCTTGACAGCGTCAGGAAGTAGGATTGCAACAATTTTGTTATTGTTCCTAAATGCATTTGAGCCAACGGCAGTTACCCCTGAAGGAACAATGACGATTCCAGCTTTGTCAACAAGTTTGTTTCCGTTAACAAGTTTTCCGGAGCTATCTACTACTCCAACTGCTTTCGCAGCATCGACATCAAGTAAAGGCTTTGCGTGCGCAAGCGCTCTTTCAATACGATCGTCGGCGCGGTCGTCGTCAACAACCACGTCGTTCAAACCGAACTCCGCACCCCTCTGCTCGAGCTCAACGGGAACCTTGTAGCCGCGGCGCGCAAGAAGGAGAAGAGTATCCCTCTTGTCGCCATCAAATAATTGAGACCAGAACTCAACATATCGCGCATGCCCATAAGTGCCTCGATCATAATCTTTGATCATAATCGGAAAATCACAAGCATCGAGCTTTTCAAGCAACTCGGTGTCTGATGAAAATGCTTTCAGAACTTCCTCAAGACCATATTCACCGTCAGAATCACCTACATATTCGTACCCGCTAGAAATCAGGCGCAGCACAACGTCACGCAAATACTCTGGCTCATGGTTTTCAAGGGCTTCGGCTAAAGACGACGTCAGCCCATCGCTCACGCCCCAAGAGCTTTCAGTTTTTTCTTGCTGGATCCTAGGAACACTCATTCCATTCCGGATGAGAGCCGTAAAGGCAGCGACGCTTCCACCTTTAATTACCGCTGACAGAATAGATTCGAGATTATCGTCCCCTCCAAAGCTGCCATTTTTAGCAATAAGCGAATCCACTGCCTCATCCGCTCCAAGCTCAAGCGCTTCCTGAAGCTCCGACAAACTCCGCCCATTCCAAAACGATTTAGACATGATTTCTAGTCCTCAGAAAAGGCCTTGTGGCCATAGCCGTTCAACGCTTCATTGATGGAATAGAGAAGGGACTTGCCTGCATAATCGTCCTCCGCCAAAGAGCCGCCTTCATTCATTTCGTCGAACCTTGAACGCATTTCGACTGAGCTCAAAGCAAACGAGGACGCTAAAAGTTCATCAAAGGAGGTCTTGTTGCCCCCACTCCTGTTTACCACGCCATTTACGATCTGCGCTGTCTGGTCTGATTTACATTTCGAAACGAGAGCGATGCTGTACTTTCCAGATTTGAGGTCACTAAAGAATACGTCAAGATCAGAAATGAACGGTTCAAGCCAAGTATTCACTGACAAGGTCCAATGCGCCGCATCGCCATCTTCGACCACGCTGGAAGAAACATCCATGTATCCAGAAATGAGGTAAGAAGCTGAAGGCTCTTGCTGAAGAGCATGCGCGAAATATTCCCTTATATCTGTCTCAATAGCCCCATAGATTTCCGAAAAAGAATTAGCCGCCCTCAGCTCATCTTCGTTGTAGAACCAACCCTCATTGTTCTTTTCAATATATTTGAGGACGTTCTCCTTCATCCTCTTGATGGCAGGCAGAAGGTCTTGGGTCTTTCCCGAAATCGTCAGGATGTTTTCACAAACCTGTTTCCTCCTTCCCATTGGCTTGTCAAACCCCTCGGGAGCAGGATTCGGAACATCAGGAACGGGGGCTCCCCAGCGTTCAAGGTCAGAAGCAACAAGGGGACCCTTAGACAGCAGCATTCGCTTTTTGTAGGGCTGCTTCATTGTTTGAAGGGCCTGGGCAACGATTTCATCCTCGGTAATATCCCGCTTGTCGATAAACAGTCGCAACTTCAACGCCGCACGCTCGTCTGAATCGGTCGGCGTGCAAACGACAGCGACAACATGAGGAAGCAGACATGCAAGTTCACGAAAACCCAGGTCCCTGGGATCGAACGTCCCGTGAGTATCCTCAAAATGAACATCGTACAGCTCGTCATAAGGCATGAGATACCCGATGTCTTCTTTGTCACGATTAAACGCCTTAATACCTACAATAGCGTTACTTGATCTCGAGGCTTCGGATGCATCCCACTTAGCCCTCAAAGTGACGAGGTCGCCAGACAGCATCTGAATGCGCTCGGCGGCTTGATCCTTTTCGAAAAAACCTTCGCCTCCAGAAACGGTTACATCGAACGGGAATGAGGAAACCGTCTTCCGCAAACGTTCAACAAAAACCTCTTTACTGTTGATGTAATCCATATCCCACTTTAGATCATCATCCCAGAGGCTGCGAGGCTCACCGCCATCAAAAGGACGCTCACCCGTAGGTCCATTCGGATTGATCTCCGGCAGAGCATCGAAACGCATGGATACGGACTTCCTTGTTTCGCCAGCAAAGACAGGCGCCTTTTCTTCAAGATCAACATCTTCAAAACGTCTTACGCTAAAGTTCATGTTGAAACCATCGTGTATTTCGGCCGCCTGGCGAATTCGCCAAACAATTCGCGCAATCCAAGAAAAAGCATCAGGAACACCTACGGCATACCTGTCATCGCATTCAACATCAATGGTGGATGACCCTATGCCGGAAAGAGACCAAATAATCCCATAATTCGCAATCAAGACATCGTAGTCAAAATCTCCACTGCCAGGAAGATTCGTCCATTCTCTCGGAATAGCCACCTCCTCCATTTCGCTCCTTAAACCATCGAACAGCTGAGACATGCTTTGACCCAATTCGCCATCCAGGAGGAAACCGGGAGCTACGACATCACAATCGTCCAAATTGGAATATTTTCCAAGACTGCGGAATTCGATGCATTTGTTCTCAAGCAGCCAGACGAGAGCATCGGGATTAAATCGGTCGTTCTCCAGCAAATACTCAGGCTCATTACTTGCCTTCATCGCCTCGCGAAGCTTTGCTTCGCGTTTCGCCTTCGCCTCTTGATCTTCGGGTCCAAAATTGAATTCAACCGAAAAAGAACTGCTTGCCATCATCCGTCTCCTAACAGTATCTTGCTTTTAATACACCATTTAGCGCTTTTTTGAGAAGGCTGTGGTTACAAAAAAGGGATTTAACAGCAATCCTGGGGATGCTGAGCAGTGTTGAGGGTTTTCTCTTGCTGGGCACGGGGTCTCCCTTTACTCGACGCAATACTCTGTCTCGAAAAACCTCGTGCCCAACCGCATCTTCGAACTTAATCCCACGGACAATTATCGATGTACTCCCATTTTGCTTCGTCGAGAACGTATCTCATCGTAAGATCAAGAGGGCTATCAGCCTTATCCTTTTTCGGATAGTTTTCGTTGTACAGTTTTTCGAATTCAGATTTGGGAATACCGCCCTCGTCATCCCAAGTAAAGAAAGCCCCGTCATCTACGTTGTCGCCGCACAGGGTCATGCCGTCTTCGGTGTCATAATTTCTCAGAACGTGATAAAATTCATCCTCCCCATTGTAGCTGTGAATATCCGATATTGCATACGACCCTTCAGGTAGATGTCTAGTAAAGTAGTCTTCTAAATCGTTTGCGATAAAAAAGAGACCTGTGCAGAAGCGGAATCCAATGAGATACCAATCGCCATGTTTCTTAAAATCAAAACTGCTCTCGTCGCTTGTGGAATAGCTTGTCGTATTCGGATTGAAGGCCTCCATCGTATACTTCCAGAACATATCGGAAGCCTTTGACGCCAATTCATCGATGGTGTCAAAATCGTCGACACTGAAGTCGAACGTCTCTTCATCCATGCCACGTTTCCATACGTTTGGAGCACCTTGAATCATATTAGTGATCATCAGCTTGAGAAGCCCCTTCATCTGGGACTCATCACACGCAATCGCGGTAAAATTATCGTTATAGCCACTCATAATGCATCCTCTCATAAAATGAACTCTACCTGTAAGCCTATCGTCGCATGCGCTCAACTAATCAAGGGTATTCTCCAGTCTTTCGAGAAGCGCCTCTCCCTCTCCCTCGTCTTCAATACTTCCAGAAAACCAAGCACACAGCTCGGAACTATCTGCTAGCTCGTAAATATCTGTTAACTCGTAAATGAGATCAGCCCTGCTCTCGTAGTCAAAGTACTCTGCGATTTCGTCTAGCAGACTGGGGTCTTTCGCGTCAATAGCATCAAAATCGATTCCCCTGTTTCTGCCGCAATCGCACCTTGATGCAATGGCAAGGCGCTTCCTGAAGCTTTCGCCAACTTCTTCGTCGTCAAGATCCCAAAGCATAGCTTTCACGTCCTCGACGTCTTCTGCCCAATCTCGCAGTTCCTCTGCATCCTCGTAACCGAGCTCCTCAGCTATTTCGTCGAGCAGTCCGGGATCGGCCTTTTCGATTTGCTCGAATCCTTCAGCATTTGCCTCCTTCCAGAAGAAGTCACTCGGCTCAACCGAGTCGAACAGTACCCAAAGGGCAATTTCATTCAAGTCGCCCGGCACCGAGCTTTTAACTTTGCCTGCCCATTCTGCGTAATCGCCATAGTCTACAATTCCTTCTGTGGGAGACCCAAAATCTTCACCCCATTGGATATGTGCGAATTCATCGCCCATAGCGCACACGCACTCCCCACCGTTAATAGATGCGCAGCCGTACTTCTTGGAATCAATAGATTCGCAAAAACTTTTAACTTGATAGCTGGGATGCCATTTAAACCCGAACCTCAATTCGATACACGGCTTGCCATATTGCATCGACCCAGAAAGCGTTCCGCTTTCAGCACCAGAATCGGGATCGCTATCGAGAAGGCACAACAAGTTGTGATTAGTTACCCCGTTATTCATTGCCATTACGAGCTTATCCCAGCTCGCATCCGCGGCAACTCCTTTGAGGAGTTCGACTTGCGTTGCCTCCTCGAAATTTTTCGACATAGTATTGAGTAGTTCTTTTGCGGCCGTTTCGTTTTCAGAAACGATGAATAAGCGCTGATCGCAAATGTTTGCCACGACGGCTTCCTTTCCTTTGGCTTTTCTCTTCCCTCATATGACCGATGAACCGTCAAGTAGAAAATAGCGGCCCAACCCGCCCTTGCAATGGCGGGTTGGGCCGCATCCCTCGCATCTTCGGCTGCCGCCAGACGTGTTTCCAACGTCAAGCACAGTGATCAGTCTCATATCCGCGTGTCGCCGCCCCTATCGGGGCTTGGTTGCCGCATTAGGATGCCTTCGGCTGGACGGTTTCCGCTTGTTCGATCGGATGATTCTAGAATCGTACGCGGCCCTCGCGAGCTGTACATAGGGACATCGCGGGTCGTCCCGGCGCCATCGGCGGCAGCCTCAAGATGCTCGGGTTCTATGTCGAGGCGGACGGATGCCCGCCAGGAACAGCCTCTATGCGGGCATCACCGCGATGTAGTAGATCCATTCGGCGAGCTCGCGGGCGACGGCGACCTTCGCCTTGTTGGCCTTGACGTTGCGCTTCTTCAGCGCCGCCCTGCGCTTCCTCAGGCGGGCAGCGCACTTCTCGGCCTTCGCCCTAACGGCCTCCGGCACGGCAGGGTCCTCGCTTTTCACCGCCTTGAACGGCTTGGAGTAGCACGAGGCCGCCTCGACGAGGATGCGGCGCAGGCGGGGGTTGCCCTGCTTGGCGATGGCCCCGCGCGACACCTTCTCGCCGCTTGAGCTCTCGGACGGCACGAGGCCCAGGTAGCTGGCGAACGACGCGCCGTTCCTGAAGCGCTCGAAGTCGTGGACCTCGCACACCAGCGAGAACGCCGACACCTTTCCGATGCCGTGGATGCACGTGAAGCGGGCCATGAGCCCGGAGAGCCCTGGAGATTCGGCGACGATGCGCATGATCTCGGCCTCCACCTCCGCAAGCCGCTCTTCGAGGCGAAGGACGGCGCTCATCTTGCATCGGAAGGTGAACGTGTCGGCCGGCTGGTCGAACTCGTGGGATGCCGCCCACCTGTGGAACGTCTTGGACCACTTCTTCTTGGTCAGGGTGTACTTCGTGCCCGTGAGCAGCAAGAACGACGAGACGCGCTGCTTGGCCTTGCGCAGGTCGGAAGCGACCTCGCCGCGAAGGCGCGACAAATGGCAAAGCGATTCCTCTTCGAGCGTCGGGACGCGCACGGCGCGAACGCCGCCGGCGATCATCTGCTGCGCCAGCCACTTCGCGTCGACCCTGTCGTTCTTCTGGCGGTCGACGCGGTAGGAGAGCTTCGAAGTGGCCGCCACCGTGCATGCGACGCCCCCGGCCACCAACGAGCGAGCGAGGCCGAAGCCGGTCGGGCCGGATTCGTAGACGCAGCAGATGGGCTCGGGGAAGCCCCGCTCGGAGACCCAAGCAAGAAGCTGCCCCGGGTCCTCCGAGAGGACGGCCTCCCTCATTTCGCCGGTTTCGGGCACGATGGCGCAGACGGCGTTCTTTTTCGAATGGGTGTCGATGCCGACGATGGTAGAATAGCGCATGAGGCTCCCTTCACTGCATGTGGTAAGCG
>JABLTK010009823.1_pt1 | contig 12227 bp, 16 predicted proteins | sample 7160131 | NCBI WGS metagenome assembly JABLTK01 (sample SAMN14651221, study PRJNA627086) | human gut metagenome | isolation source: feces | host: Homo sapiens
ACATACAATTCTTATTATCATTCAATACACTCTCTTTCAAGTACTCTTTCCACTTCATTCTCCATTCTACTCCATTCATCTTATCTGATATTGATTCAACATTATCTACACTCATATTCTTATTATCAATCATTATTCGTTTTGATAAAGAAATGATCTTTCTGTTCAACATTACCTATAACTGATTCACGGGAATCAATTCAATTCATCAATCTCACATTACCTAATCTTTAACTATTCTTATGAAGTTCATGATAATCCCACAATACTGTCGAGACATGAGACGTCATGTTCAGGAGAGACAGGCACTATACGCTTTACAACTCCCTCACCATGATAATAGCATTTACTCATTTGATTCACTGATAACAGGGTAATAAACATGATAAGATGATACAGCTAATAGAATGATAGATATGACTTATGTATGTGAGGATAGTGGGATTGAGTGATGGTCTTAAATGATCTATTCAAATAATGTGAATGGAGATTTCTTTTGTTCTTTACTCTTATACACAACTCATCCAATCATCACTATCATAATCTCAGGATATTCCTCATTAGAACTTATCGATTCATCTCATTATTAGTGATCTTCAGATACTGTGATTTGGCCATTCGTTATCAGTATCTCGATGGAATGTTGTGGTTTTAGATAAAGATGGGAAGTATGAGTGCTTTGTAGTGGAAATGGGTCACACTAGATGGAATCAACATCACTCTTGTAATGATTTCATTTTCACGACTTCTCTCCAGAAACTGGAACAGTTCAACAAGAGCCAATGAAGGTGAAGGACAAGCGAATCAATGGACACTGGGACATTAGGAATCAAACTGATCAAACTCCAGAGTTGGGAATAATCATTCTTACAACATATCTCTGGATCCAAAGATCCAGTTTAGTCAGTTGGTTGAATAGTAAAGGAAGTAGAATGAATTGTTTGATAATGAAGGATGAGTATTATCTATTTCCAGATTAAACAAACAGTAAAAAGAGGATGAACAGTACTATTCTATCATACAGGACACAATTCAAATGAATACACAACATTAGTCCACTATCCCACATGACAATGAATTCCTAACCATACAACAACACCACTAAATAGCACATTTCCATATAGTAATGCCGACAGATAATCATCCTTGGCATTCATGAACAACACGAGACCATCAAAGAACATGGAGAAGGAAACCGTTAACCATAACTCTATCCCACTAGAATAATCACTTCTCCTAAATGAATACCCAATATAGATGATAGATTAACCGATTACAATCGCACCCAAACAGTCTATCAAAGATAATCCAGCAAGGAGAGGAGTGATATAATTCACACAGAGTAAGATAATCTCAATAAGGAAATAATAGGGTCATTTATAAAATAGGGTCAACATAGTATTTTCATTGATAGTTCGAAACGACCACTAGTGCAATGGATCTGGTGAGGAGATTGTTTGTTGCATTGTTCCTGTAAGAGATAATAGTGTTATAGACAGTAGGTGGTGCTTTGGTCTTTTATCATATCGTTATTCTGTACTGGAACACTAAATGGCATGTTATGAATAGAGCAATCTTCAGTCTTGGAGTTTTCAAAAATGGATGTTCTTTAAAGAAACAAATGTTGACTGGGATAGCAGTCAGATGTTTCAATCTCTTTCAAATGAAATTGTACCAAACATAACACTTCTTGAGAAATCTCCCAAGAAAGTGTCAAGCTATTCTCCAGAATTCAAAATGTTGCGGAATGAAACACAATATGAACCTCGATTTCCTCGGCGCCAAGTTTGAGAAGAGAATTCGACATTGTGGGATTATTCTGGATGTGTGAACCCAATACTGTTATCGCGAGATGATAGTAGCTTCTGATGATTCTATTCACGTATAGTTTGGATGGTAAACACGACTGTGACTGATGTAACCCTTGTTACATCGGGAAGGTATTTTTCTATTTGTATCGATTATAACTCAGTTACAACCGTTTGTTTATCTTCCCAATCACAGCATCCCGCTGGAATGGGTCGTTCTGTGAATATAAACTCATTATTAGTCCAATTACTTTTGTGATTCACATCAAAGAAGAAGAATTGTCATCATTCGAATCATTTATCGCGAAAGAATCTATGTTGTGCGAGAATCGAATTACCCTTCTTGCCTACATTTCTGCAATAGATTCTTTTTATCATGAGAATTACCCAATCAATACACTTCGTAATTTTGGAATTCATCATACTCGATCAACGCATTACGTGTATCTAGATATCGATATGTGGCCTTCACGTAGTCCTATAATCAGTTCATTACCTGTAGAATACAGTTATGAGAAGCTCAAAGAATTGGTTGATGTCTGTGATGATACCACAGCTGTGATTATTCCTGCATTCTTCCATACTGGATGGACCATTGCAAACGGAACTTTCGAAGAACAAGTACAATCGTAAGTACTTCTAAAGGAACCTCAATCAGAGTGAGTTCACGTATTCCATTTTCATTGTCAAATCTTGTCTCCTGTGTAAGAGCGAAGAAATGTTGTCAGTTTAAGAAGGGAGTTTTTACACATGTTGGTGATACATTAACTTTGATAGCTAGTATTATATTAAAGGAAATTGGATTTCGTCACATATTTTGCACAAGCCAAAACGGTACTTTGAAATGCATTGTTGGCCCAATCGCTTTCAAGAACCATATGTAATGGTGAAGCGAAGAGATAACATTACCGACTATTTGGAGGATCTAATCAACTACGGATTCAACAAAATCACATATATTGAGAATCTACGTTACCGCGGTTATCGCTTCATAATTGCGGGAGAGATGTTTGCTTTTGATTTACCTCATCATCCGTATGTATGTGAGAAGGAGGTGATGGATAGATCCATATTCAATGCTATTCACAAACGATACGTTTATAATGCCAATCTCCCTGCTTATCATAGTTACATGAATATTGTTCGTAAACACACCAACTCTTCCATGTTAGTTTTATGTGATAGTCTGAAGAATCGAACCAATGTTTGATCTTGTTTGTTAACAAAGAAATGAAACTCTAGAAGGCATATTCCACTGTGTACTGGAGTAGGAAATCATCTCCCCTGGAAGCGTAATCGAGAACGACTGTATCACAGGAACACTTCCCACCTTTGCGTGAAGATCTTCAAAAGGAAGGTCAAGAAGCTCAGTAGACGAAGAAATTGAGGAGAGCAGATAATCAGCATGAGCCTCCCAAAACTCAACAAGTGGAATATTCTGATTTATCTAGCAATGAGAATGGATTAACATACAAACAGAGCTTGTAGAAGGAAAACAGAAACGAGAAATCGCTTTCCGAACGTCTAGTGATCGCTAGATATGATAATCATAGAACTACTGAACAATCATTAATAGACTATAAATGCATTCTCGTTCCTGAGTAGAACACAATTGGAATGCCAGTCGCATTGTAACTAGTCGTTGCATACCCGTATAGTGATTAAATATCTTCATGATAATCAAGAAATAACTCATACTTCCAGCATCATAGAAAACAACTCACTCATACACCAATTAGCATGAAGAGAAGCACAAATTACTGCAAACCAATCACTCGTACCCATTCCGTCCACAGAAAGAACACACATATGCAAATGATCAATGGAATCGCAATATTCAATCTTCTCTCTCCATTTCTGCACTTGTGTTGGATTTAGCTGTGATGGAGAATCATGAAGAAGAGACTGTGATTTGTTCATTTCCAGAAAACGACACAATTCTGTTACCTGCCAGAAATCAGGTGAAATTGCATCAACATTCAGAATCAAAGTTCCCATGAAGCATTCATCCTGTTGCTCACAGAGAATGGAGATAATTTCTGGAGATGGGAACTAATGATAAGAAAGGATTAACTTATACAATGTGATATGTGTTATAAATAAATCGATAGAATCGGAGAATTAGATAGAGATAGAATCGATTTGATGATGTACTAACGAGAGATTTCAACTATGTGATAATGAAATAGAGTAAATACAAGAGCAATTGATCGACTTCGTTTAAATTCATCGATAACAGAACAAGAACTAAACATGAAGTGGGAATGAAGTGGGTACAAAATTGGTTTTGGAAATTGGATGCGAAGGAATTTGAATAGTAGTCGCTCAACGACGAGAATTTGTTCAATTGAGGAAGAAGAGAGAAGGGAGGGAAAAGGGACAAAGGAATTGACTTTGAGTAATGTGAAGACAGAGATATAATGATTGGAAAGTGCAGCTCGATTAACAGGATGGGAGTTGGAGAGCAAGCAAGCATAATGTTCCATCAAGAAAGTGTAACACTGTAGGAGACATCTCGATACGGATTGACTTGGAATTGAGGGAACATTCCGAGTAAATGTCAGCGTTACAATAGGTTGAAATTGAACCATGTAGAGAATATCAAATACCATACTGTAAAAGGCATCTAAAAAGTCAGAAATCCCGATAATCAATACCAGGAAGAGAAATACCTTGAATCATTGAAATTGAAGAACCTCTTTCAATCATCTGATTATCCAATTGCATTGGAGTCTTTACAACAAATGAATCATCGTAGCGCTTCTCTACAAGTGACAAGAGTCATACACAAAATACCCATATTATCTACAACATACCGAACTTCGCTTCCTCGAATTGACACCGAAACCGAGGAATTTGTCTTCGTAGTCAAGTTATCTGCAATCTGCTTCCCCACAGCAGCAGATGTTGATTTCACAGAGGATATCACCTCGGAAAAGCCTTCTTTAATCGAAGATCCAGCATGAGACAAGGCGGGATTGTTCTGCACAATTGAATTCACATTGCTCGCCACCGTATCCTTCACCTTGGAAGCAAAGTCTTTAACCCTGGAGAAGCTAAACGACATTTGAACAAAGGAATGATAATGGAATTCCCAAAAAAGACACTTCTAGATTTGCAGAGAAAGGGACAAATTGTGCAAAACTGAAAAATTAAAAATTGCTTGTTGGTGGAGATGACGTATTTGTTGAAAATGCTTCACTTAGTTATAGGGAGACGTTTATACAGAATTTGGAGATTCTCACATGTCGGCGCATTATAGAGGAGAATCACAATGATGAGATTCTTCAGCTTGTGGAGAAACCAACGTACTGTAATTCACGTCGATACCTTGCAACCATTTCACCAACTCAAGTGAATATGTGTCTTTTACTGTTCGGATGTGAATTAGATATGATAATGAAGACTCTAGTATGGGAATTGGATTCTTTGCTCATTACAGTATCGAGGAGACACCATATTTTAAAGGAGGCGTTTTTATTACATTTGTTTTGTTTATGGGATAGACATGTACTACGGGTTGTTGGTTGTTCCCGCAAAAGGAAAGACCTCTTGACTGTTATTTGGCAACGGGAACCTCCTTGGGTGAAGTATTTATTCTAAGTTGTAACGAATGCACGGTCGTTAGTATATTAACAAGTATGTTCTGTTGAAGTTTTTGACCTAGATGATACGGGTTCCCCCATCACGTCCATGGCTGTTTCTCCCGTATATCCAGAATATCTGTTGGTAACAGAAAAAGATGGTTCAATTCGATGTTGGAATGTGGTGTCAAAGAACTGCGAGTTTTGGTAGGAGAGATTGAATATTGACAAATAGTTTAAATAATTGTGATGCGCGATATATCTGTTGGGATGGGCCAGAATCACTGGTTCTTCTTCAGAATGATGATCTGAAAATACTCTCCATGACAAATCGTGGTAAGTGTAACAAGAGAATATGATAGGTAGAATTAGAAGCATTTGAATTACTTGGTGATAATCTGACTCCGATAACAGGTATAATGAGCTTACCATTACGTCGAGAATGGGTCGTTTTAACGACAAAGGAGATTCATCGTGTGAATTGGGATTCGCGCGTGGATAGTGTGTTTCAAACGGAAAATCTACACGAAACAGTAAGAATGATGGTAGACTAATGAGATAGTTCTGTCCAAATCGCTATTCAGTGGCAGTTGATAATGTGATGTTGGATGAAATGGATCATGAATAGTCCTATATTTGCATCAGCGATAATTCGAATACTCTGTGTGTTGATGTTAATGGGAAAGTAATAGGAGGATTAGTTGACAATTACGCAACAGGAGGTCAACCTGGAAAGGAACAAACATCGTATCGTAAAGAACCCATTGTAACTGCAATCATATATCCGGATGCCAAATCAGCTGTAATGATTGAGAAGAATCGAGTTATGCGATTTGATACATTGGATCCTAATGATAGGTTTGTGGCTCACATAAAGTTTCCGCATCCTGTAGAAGATATGTTCTTATTTTATGAGTCACTGAATGCGGAGCCACTGATGTATTTGTTTCCGAAGATTCAACAAGAAGAGGAGTAATTGGGAAATGGGTGTTTGTTTGCATTCTGCGTTATAGATTGTCTCCTATATTACTCATCTATTTTCGTCGCCAATCTGTCGGTTAACATACAACTCCAATTATCCAAGAAAGGGTACCAATAAACGTAAAAATAGAGGTTGAATTATCTTCCATTAAAATAATAAAGCATTAGGGTCCCCAACAGTCCTCCATTTTAGCTCCTTTCCAACTCCTTGGTACCGTTTAGTTTGGTTTGTTTTATCCTAGACTTGCTTCCTAGCAGATCGTTTAGTTTTGCCATTCTGATTCTAACTAAACATTTTGTGATTGATTTGTAAGGATTACTCGTTGTTTCTCTTATGAGTGGTACATAGAGAAGGAAGAGAATGATGATCTAGAGAATTCAAATAAAGAGGAGAATCGGAGTCCTCGCTTTTTGGAAACTTTTACTTCTTCGATCCCAGAAACGTGTGATGAGCCAGGTAGTGTTTGGAATCGCAGTTCTGAGTGCTAGTGGAATGGAGAGGGTTTGGAACTGAGGAAGATGATATATTTCTGTCAGGTGTGAATTTGTTCTCCTCCACTAGCCTCTTTGCAAATGATTCGTCGTTTGGCCCTTCCAGTGACTTACGGCACAGTTCATCCTATGGAAATAGAGTACAACCATCTCTCGCTCCAAACTTACAACCGTTTCCTTCCAGTACACAGACATCAAATCTCGACTTTCAAATGATGCACGAGGATGATGCCTTGTTCGATTCACTTCGTATTACTCCATCTATTTTAACCAAAGAAAAGAAATCTTGGAGTGATGTGGTTGGCCACAACTACACCATTCCCCTTCAGCAGCAGACAACCGAAGAACCAGTAAAGCAATCCACAGAGGTGTGTCGTTATTGGTTGAATGGGAATTGCATCTATGGAGATAAGTGTTGGTATGCTCATCATACGACTCCACAAGAAGAAACTCGCAAACAACCCTTCTTTGATGAAATTTCAACGACTTGTTGTATCTGTCAAGATGATATTCTGAAGTCGCATAAACGCTTTGGACTCATGCAAAGTACACTGTTTGGGTGGAGTCTTCCATAGATTGCAATCACTTGTTCTGTCTTGAGTGCATCCGCAATTGGAGATATTCAAATCTTGGGGATCCCAACGTGCGTCGATGTCCTCTATGTCGTGCAACATCATTTTATGTAATTCCATCGAATGAGCCAATTTTCGATCCGGAGGTGAAACAGCGGATTGTAGAAGAATATAAGAAGAATATGGCAAGTAGGTATTTGAAGGATCGTTTTATCTCCAGAGATTCCATGTAAGTACTTTAATGGAGGGAAAGGTGTTTGTCCTTTTGGTGAGTCCTGCTTCTATTCTCATGTACTGGAAAATGGTGAGTCATTCGTTCCGCGGATGGTGTTGCAGGCGGATGGTGAATTGAGAGATATTGGACATGTAGGCAGTTTAATGGGGATGTAATATAGTACCACTGTCTGGGGGATTTCTTTGTAGCTCCAGTACCGCGAGAGAAGAAGAAGAAGAAGTCAAAGAAGAAAGTGATTGTTGGAGATGATTGAGGTGTTTGTTGCCAGATTCCCTGAATTCCCGTTTTCATTTTTCCTTTATATATCGATTCTTGATATGAGTCGGGAGAGTTATCGGAATCCCATCTCTCTTTCTATAGTTTTAAATGTTGTGACAATGCATACAATTGAAATGTAGTTGCAGGATTTCACTGGAACTGATGGCGGAGTGAATCTAGATGATGTATCAATATCTTCGGAAACAGATCTTTCTGTTTGCAGACTGGGATCAAACGGAGTAAAACAACTTGTGCATATTGTGTTTGGTGAAAGTGATCTCAAAGCCCTCGAAGTGGATGTAGATCACTTTGCAGTGAGCAGTGACGGCAAATTTTTGCTCGTTTCTGTAGAAAGTACGTTGTTACTAATCAATTACGAAACTTATGAGTTTGTGGATGAAATGGCGTACCCAAATGATTGTATTATAACTCGGATTCAGTGGATAACGCCTACAACGGCTGCTCTTGTATCTACAAAGGGTTTGTTATTGTTTGATGTGGAAAATCGGACAGATATGTTTATCATTGCTTCTTTGGATCCTTCGATTAAGGCTTCGCAGGTGATTGGTGTGTATGTTGATGTGGATTCTCAGTATTACCTGCTTCAAATTGAAGATGGATCCATGGGAAAAGTTCAAATTGGTCGCTTTTATTCGCAACATCGTTTATTAGAAGGAATTGCTGGCTGTCTCTGTCGATTGGATACATGCTATGTTCGTGGATTAGTAGCAGTTCTGTTAACAAAACACAAGTCTAATGAATCTGAATATGTGTTCAAAGTGCTTCCATTAGATGATTCTATCAACATGAGATTCCGGTCAACTCCAATCCAGCTATCTGATCTTTCTCGTTCAAATAGGCCGGAATTTGTGATTCCTGATGTTCATCGTGGTTTGGCCTATGTTGTGTTTCGAAATGGTTATCTTCATATTTGGGACATATTAAACTCAAATCTGACCCATTCGACATTAATCTGTTCTAAACGCCTATTGGCTTTTGTTCCTTGTTCAGCAAATGGTTTTATTAGTATTTGGGAGGGAGAGAATTCAGTATTACGAATCACTCTGGAGGACTTGGCTTTGATATACTGTTACTATGATCCCAAAATACAGAATGAAGTGAATTCATTGCATGTCGCCATCCGTATGCATCTTCATGACACAGACAATCCTTTGTTCCAGGAGTTAATTCATTCATTGTTTCTCCACAGTAAAACACGATTGGTTCGGGCATTGACTCCATTTCTGAATATTGCTCATTTTAACGATCCTACATGTGTAGTTAAACGATTTTTGGCAGATGATGCAAATTTCACTGTGTTTGGAGGTTATTTGTACTGTGACTGGCGAAATGGAAAGGGAATCAATTGGAATGACGAAGTGATCGGGTTTTTGGGTCAATTCGATATTTCGGAACCAGATGCCGAATTGTCGCAATCGTTGCGATCTTCATTGCGAGTGGTAGATGATGTGGAAGATGTATCGAGTGATACTGAATTCTCTTTGGCTGCTTCTCTGGGACGTCAACAGAGTGTTCGATTAACTTCATTGTATGTTCCTTCTGTTCCAAATCTGGATGTACAAGAAATAATCTCAGATGGTGAGGAGGAGAACAGTCAGGTAGCAGAGAGTATCCCATCGAGTGACAATAACCGTGGGAATGAATCAATAAATCGTTCACTATCTAAAGGAAGTACTGGCAGTACGAATCAAAGGAATGAGAAGCCAGACTCAAACAGTAGAGTGGGAATATCTCACTCCAATTCATCACTTCTCTCGTCTATCACATCCTTGCTACAATCCATTCCTCCCTGTAACCAAAACCTTACTGTTCCAACACTGATTGATCTGTTAGTAGCTCTGTTTGTAGATGATAATGAGCGGATTCAAGCAATGCGTGAAATTACAACAACTTTAGGAATTCCAGAAATTGAACCTCGTTTGATAGGTATTTCTACAGAAGTAAATATGGATCCATTTGAAGCCTTAATCCTTCGTATAAAGCGTGGAGAGATCAGTATGAATTCGCCTGAGTGTCGAGAACAATTGCAGAGTATTTATCCTGATATGTATGAACGATCCAAAGCTGTTGTACAATTGCGTAAGCGAATTGCTCAATGATTTGTTTGTTTACAAACATGGAATAAGGATAAAATATCACCAATTATTGTAACGTGTAATGAGTTGAATAACGAGTTCAGAGCTGTTTCTGTATTACGACATAGACTTCGCCCATAATGACGACACTCCTGAAGTTGACGTTGAAGCAACTTTTGAGCATCAACAGCTTGCATATGACGAAGTGATTGCTCCTTGAGAGCTGTCTCTAACTCCTGCTTACGGTGAATCAGACTTGTCAACTGCCCAATCATTCTTCGCTGAAACTCCTCATCATGCAACAATCGAGTTTGAATGGCAACTTCATTTGTAATGATTGTTACTAAGTCCTGAACGCTCTTCAAACATGTCTGAATCAAATCTATTGTCATCTTACTCATAATGCCTAACTCATCAGCAACATGATTCGCTCCTACTCTCCAACACTGTATCTCCTATCATAATTAGAGCATTGGGCTGACGTGATCGCTCGGTGAGAAATGATTGTAACATACTCAATTCATCAATCAACACATCACGAGATTCAGGAATTAGCATATACCGCCAACTGGATTCTGCTGTCAGATCTGTTTCTGTTGGGTGGAAGGATTGTAGTTCTGATAAACTAGGGAATTCTGTCTCTTCCGAGTGCATTGCAACATTTGCCAAATATGCCTGAAAAGCCAAGAAATATTGCATTGCCAATTTTAGAGACTCAGATTGAATCTGTTGAAGAACCGATTGAAGGAGTGAAGGAAGCATCGATGTTGAGGTTTTCAAGCAGGCTAACATTGCTTCTTCACTCTCTGTATTCTATTTCTTACGTATATCCAACAAATCTACATCAATCTTCCATTCTGCACAGTAATCGGCAATGGCCTGCTCTTTCTTCTCAATCGATTTAGAAAGATCCTAAACATGAATCTAATTCATACATTCATACATTCATACGAGACGAAATCGATTCAATAATCCGTTCATTCTCTTTCGCTTGCTTTACCAATGATGGACTATTTCTAATAGATATAGTTCATTTGTACATCTCAAAACACACAATCTGCTTCATTCGAACTCCAGCATCAGCAAGATACACATTGTTGGCCTTAAAATCGGATATCACACTTGACCACGCATTCAATACGGGATCTGTATACTACAATAAAAATACCACTTCAAAAACAACAGAACGCAATAACGTCTTGGAAGTATCTCGCTTCTTTAGCAACGACTCAAAATAGGAATTAACCGTAAAGTAGTCACTTTCTATAGCAAATCAACAAGAATACCATTCCCAACCTTCTGGAGTAAAAGGACATGATTCGTTATTTTCATTTCCAATTCGGATGGATTCAATCACTTCCTTTTCAATTTGGGATCGACTCTTACTCCTTTTGTGTAAGACAACTTTGTTCAACAACCTACCAGTCCTCCTTGATTTGATATCGACTCTTACACCATTCTATACTATTCTATACCACAATAACCGCCTACCAATAATCGAGTCAAACTCCACATCCACATCAATATCCTTGCTCTATTAATCAAGCATCTGAGTCCAAAACAACCATTTCAAGTAGTTTGTATCAAAAAGACAATTCTTGATTAAACAAACACATGTATCATCCGTTCCATAGAATTTAAGGCCGAGCACCCGATGAACGAGAGCGGCGACGACTTCCAGAAGGACTACGACTTCCAGAAGGTGAACGACGATCACGACCACTCGAACGATGCGAACGATCATAGCTACGACTCGGACTACGGTATCTGCGATGACTATGACTGCGACTGCGGCTGCGATGTCCACGATGACCAGAACGACTACGACTGTATCGTCTGGAACGTCCATAACTACGGCTACGGCTACGACGTCTACACAATTAACAACATAACAACGAATTAACTCTCTTCTCGGAGGACGCGCTTCAGCCATCGTCACTTGGATAGTTGCGCCATGCAGGCTCTGACCATTCTCCTTAAGAGCCGCTTCAGCGTCTTCTTGCTGGAAGAAACGAACAAATCCAAAACCACGGTTTCCTCCCTCACGAGTGTTTCTGGGAATGTAAATATCGCCGATCTTTCCATAGGACTCAAACATTTTGTTCAAATCATCCTTACTATGGAATTAACACAATCGCCACAATTCTCACCTAGCATCATTTGTAAGGCCCTCAATTCGAATTGAAAAGAGTCTGTCAGCA
>JABLTK010114434.1_pt1 | contig 12201 bp, 21 predicted proteins | sample 7160131 | NCBI WGS metagenome assembly JABLTK01 (sample SAMN14651221, study PRJNA627086) | human gut metagenome | isolation source: feces | host: Homo sapiens
CCACAGCTCGTTCACAAACCGATGTCAATTCCCCTGTCTTCTTCGCAACCGAAGTCAGTCTCTGCATAGCGTCTCTTGTTGAGGAGAAATGCCATCAAAAAAGAGTTACAGAAATCGGTAGTATTTTGTTCCTTCGAAGAGAAAAGAACCAGATTTCTGTCATTCGTGTGAATTCGATTCGTTTTCTGTCATGAATCAGATTTGCATAGTCAGTGGCTGTAGTAGAGGGATTGGTCGATGCATAGCTACGAAGCTGGCTGTACAGGGATACTCGTTGGGGTTGATCTCGCGTGATCAAAATGCAATGGAATCACTTAAAATGGAATTGGATGCACATAGGATCTCTAATTCCCAACAGTTCGTCGTTTCTCCGTGTGATATCCGGAATGAGAAAGAGATTCAGTTATAGAAATGTTGTTAAAGTGAACTGTAGACAGTCTATTTCACGAATTACTAACGAAATCGGTTATCCAACCCATTTAGTCAATGTTGCCGGTTTTTCTTTAGTGTTTTTGTGATTTATAGGTATAAATAAGGATGGCATTTTCATTAAATACAAACATAATGATATTCAAGCACTGATTCAAACGAATCTAGTTGGAACAATGATTGTAACACAGTCTGTCCTTCCGTACATGATGAAATCCAAATATGGTAGTATTGTAAATATCGGCAGTGTTGTTGGTACAGGCGGAAGAGCAGGTCAAAGTGTATATGCGGCTACCAAGTCGGCACTTATTGGCTACTCCCGTAGCTTAGCAAAAGAAATGGGGCGATACAATGTGCGCGTGAATGTCGTAGCACCTGGGTTTATTCAAACGGAAATGACGCAATCCATTAAGGATAGGGATGTGCTTTTGAATCAAATCGCTTTACATCGAATAGGAACAGTCGAGGATGTTGCTAACACAGTTTCTTTTCTTCTTTCGGATGCAGCTTCCTATATCAGCGGAACAGTCCTTCATGTTGATGGAGGTATGGAGATTTGGTATGTTTGAATCAAACATCACTCACATATAATACACTAAACTCGTTCATTAATTGCATCTTGGAACATATCAATCATGCGATCAACACAATAATCGAAATCGAATACTTTACTCTCCTCGACGTACTTCTGACTCAGAGCCTTCTTTTCCTCTGGATGCTCGAACCAGTAGTCAATGCGATCGGCCAAATCCTGGGCATTGCCATGCTTAAAGAGACTCTTCTCGTCTAGCGCGAACTGCTTGGTGGCAGACATGGAACTGTTCGAGATCACAGGTACAAGACCACATGCAAATGCTTCCATACAGGAAATGGCCTCACTCTCCACATCAGCAGCATGTACATACAGATCGCACATGTTGTATAAGTTCACTAGATCACTCTGGGAATAGAATCCAAAGATTACTGGATTTGGGAGACACTGAGCCAGTTTGCGATACTTCTCCTCTTTTGGTCCATGACCAGCCAGAATCAATTGTATCGAATCTGCATGTTTACTTATCTTGCATGCCTTAATGAGCACATCTTGACGCTTTTCTTTTGATAAACGACCAACCATCAGAATGCAGAACTTGCCTTTCAGTGATGGAATTTTGGGAACTTCTTTTGGCTTGAATGCAGAACAAATTCCATTGGAAATCACATACTTCTTCGCCTCATAGTGATGCTTCTCAATTTCATCAGCCATAAACTGACTTGGACAGTGAATTCGATCAAAATGCTTATAGTAGTACATACGGATCCAATCATAAATCCACCCAGACAAAAATGGACAATGACTCATACCTGCGTTGTATGTTACATGTTGTGCCTGAACGTGCATAGCTGTGGTACATGGTATACCACGTTTTTTAGCCAGTTTCATGACTCGCTTTTCAAGTGGAAACGGCATGTAACAGTGCACAATATCCGCTCCATCAAGAGCACGATTGATGATAGAATCATCTGGCCTACCAAATACCATCCCATTCCATGAAGCAACAGTAGGAATCAACCCGTGCTCCACCTTCTGAACAATATACTTATTGGGACCTTCTGTCCCTGTGCAGATAATACGAACTTCATGGCCTCTGGCCTGTAATGCATCAACAAGTCGGCGTGCAGAAACTGTAGTACCATTGTTTGTGGAGTTATACAGGTCGGTAACGATTACAACAATCATAATCAACTATTTATGACAGCACCTTCCTCCCCTTTTCATCTATTCGAATATGATTGGAGAACAAAAATATGATTACCAGTCATCTCAATTCCGTACTTCTTTCTTATTCTTTATTCTTTGGGATACAGTTTTTACCGGCTCTCATACATCGTGTTGCATCTATTTCACGTGAATTAGAAGAATACATGTAGAATGTTTGTCTTCATTTCTTCTGTGAATATAATGAACGAAGAATAGTTATAGATCTTATACTGGGATTATTACTAAATTACTAGTTAGAATGACTACATTTCATTAAATTGATGCTTTCAATAATATTTCCATTGTATACAAGCACTCGTGAACATCAGACCACCTGTTCCTGTTACAGTCCTATTTGGATGTCATCATTACTCTATATTCTGTGTTATCTCTTATCCAATTGGTTTCTGATTACCCTAATCAAGAATGGACCTATTTCTGACAAGCTTCAACTTAGGATTATGAGCAAGAACGGGTGATCTCATGTAGAATCAATAATTAGGGGGGAGATTGTCAAGCCAGAAATTGTGCCTATTATTCTGTTATTCTTTCAGTTAATGAACTGCAAATACGAATGATACCAGTATCATTCACTGTGGATCAGACTTCATTTTCTCTGGAATTTGATCCTGTTATAACAGTGCAGCAATATAAGACGTATTTCACTGTAATGACGAGAAACAATATTGATTGTTAGAAGGTTACTGGTGCTGGGTTCGAGGAGTTAATTTTCCTCTCTGGAGTGAACCAGTTGAATGTATCGGTTCCCTTATTGACTAAGTTATCTTCTGGATCTGAAGTTAGGATTGGGCGTGCTTTGACACAGTCTGTAGTATGGGATAATCATGACTGTGATATCCGTTGTTACTGGAAGAGAATGAATTCAAAGTATTTACTATGGAGAGTGAAGGGAATGCTTCGATTATGGTTCTGAACAATAACTCAGTTGATATCAGAGATCGAATGATCATTGATACAGCTGCTTCCAAGTTAGTTCTGGTGTCCACCTCAGAGGGAACAACTCTTTGGATCCGTAATGGTAGTATAGGATTTGATCTATTCCAATATGTGTGACTATTCAGTGAAGGTGTTTTTATGCCCACTAGTGGAACTGGTCTGTTAATAGTATGGAGCAGAGCTTGGGAGATGAGATTGTGATAGGTCAAGGTGTCTCAAAAGATAGTAAAATGTTTGCAAACTATCTAATAGAAACGGTTCGGGATGGGTTCAGAGGACTTCCGGGTTTTTCATAAGCTAATTGTGATGTTTGTTTTCATGATCATTGACATTCTAATCATCTTTTCCATTCTACTCTTGTTATTTTCCGGAGAGAATAGTTCATTATCGTTGTGATAGTTCTGAGTACTAACTCAATTCGTACTCCAAAATGGTTGCTGAATTAGCTTAATTCTATTACCTTGATACTTCCTTCGCAGACAAAACTGTGTGCATTCATCCTTGTCATTCTTCTTCATTGACTGTATCACCTTCTATACTCGTCTTCTCTATCTTTCTAGGCTCTTGTTTGATCCTCATCAACAAATCATGTGTTAACAGACACAAACAAAAATGGCCTTTTTTCTGACACTGACGCACAATAAACCCCACAGATTAAGTTTTCTTTACAGGTGATAGCTGTATATTCTTCTGCATAGTGTTCAATTGGAACAATATTGAACAGAATTGATACTCTTTCACGTTCGATGTCTTTCACAAGCATTAGCAATTCTCCTATGTACGTGAAAGATGGTTTAGCTACCTATGGTGGCTATCTTATTTCGGGCTATCAGCTTCCCAACCAACAATCATTGGTCTATAGTACCGTGAATGTGAGAATGGTTATCACTTCTCATGAATTAGATGAATGGAGCAGAAAGTTTGCTTCCTTCTCACAGCAATGTTCAAGTTGTGCAATCGAGTGATTGTAAGCGTCCAGAGACAGAAAAGGGGTTCGTCAATGGAACTTATAATCCCTACCTTGCTCAAGGTGTTCAACAACTACATTTCACTCCTCCTCCTTCGTATGTTGTTGGTACGATTGTTTGTAGTTATTGAAAATGAAGATGGGTTTTCGGATGTTAGTTCACCGAGTCGACTAAACTTAAAACGACTGTATTCGTTTTCGCAGTCACCACAGTTTAAGGAGATGAAATACTCTCATCATTCATCAATTGAAGAGTTGGTGAGCCAACAGCTGCAGCGGAATGAGATGGATGGAATTAATCAAATACGCTTCGCAGCAACTCCGTCAATTCCAAAGAATGTTTGAGTTATGAAAAGAAACTAATGATTAGTATGCAAGCCAAATTGCAATGACCAATGCAGCATGGTCTCCTGAAGATGTTGGCATGCTTCTCTTCGCCATGTATCGTGTTTTATTTCAGTCTCGACCTGATGCACCGAATGACATGATGATTCAGATTCCTGTGACATGTTTCATTCTTCTTCCGATCATGGTGACTCATTTTGTTGGCAAATTGATAGTATGTGATCGTAGACGCCTCTTCAACTACAAGATGGAATGGCTGTCAAGTCTGCCATGCGTCAATTAGCATATTACACACAACAAACACATCGGCAAACCATTATTCGACCAGAAATCGTCTCAATAAGTGATATAAGATCATTTGGTTAATCTGTAGTGCGTCGTAAAAGTGCCGAAAATGGGTCACTGAATCGACGGTTCCTCATTTTCACAATTATCAAGGAATTGGATACAGAAGATGCATGCAAGTTGTTCTATTTAAAATCGTTTCTACGCTGTTTCTACTTCGCAGTGCCTTCCATTCGAAATGATTTTCTCAGTGCCTTCACACTTTTTTTTGCAGAGCAAGTCGAATCGTCTCTCGTGTTTGAGCAAAGCTGTAATGTTGGGGAATTATCTCAGATGGTTATCAATACTCGAAACATGCAACATGATGAAATGACAGATCACAACCGAAGTGATCCTTGTGTATTCTTGTATCACAGACAAATGAGTTATCTGTTGGATTTCTGTTCCAGGTTTTTCATTCGACCTTTCCCAATAGTTCTTCTGAATTCTATTTTGGGTTTGTTTCGTTCTTCAATCATTCTTGTATCTCTATGTGTGTTTACTCATGCCTAGTCGTCATTTAGTATGGTTTCAAAGTGTCTATACAATGTGATTCTTACTCAACCTGAGTTAGCTAATGTTGCTGCTCGTTTTTTTGTCAAAGCATGGCCTTGGAAGGATTCATCACGAGAAGTCCTCTTTTTACGGCAAGTAGAGTGCACATTATTCATTATTCCCGCGGATTATCAACGTTCTTTCTTCTCCATTGTATTCCCAAATGCAAAAGCAGCGTTAACTTCTCCAAATCGCTTTGTGTCTCTCCAGTCACTTCAAATGCTTATTCGAATCATCCAGAGTAGTATGGCAATTCTTAGTTCAAAGGTAAGTGGAATGCTATTATGATTCATATGAAGATGGTTCAAGGAATATCAGAAGCTCTATCGAATTTGCAGAATCATTGGTGTGATAGTGTTCGCCAGTATGGGAATATCTGTTTGCGGAACTTGTTGTTAAAAGCAGAACTCCGAGATTCGTCATCGTCAGAAGAATTCCGAGGTCGATCAGAAGCGTTCACCTCATAGCTACACTGTAGTTTCATTCAATTTGTTTGTAACAAACACAATATTGAGGTGCAGGAGTCGCTGCTGCTTGTGGATATCCATAATACTGATAGTACTGGTAATAGTACTGAGCATATTCAGGACTGTTGGGATCTGTAGGCATGGCAGGCATAGCAGGCATTGTTCCAGGAACAGTACCAGGAATGGCTGGATATGAAGCCATCTGTGTTTGTTGTGACTGGACAGGTTGTGAAGCGGGGATCGACTGTGTAGGTACTACAGGAGCACTTGGTGCAGTTCTCTTTTGTGAAGCCCGTTCTTCTTGTTGTGCAGCCTGTTCAGCACGTGCAGCCAACTTCCAAACTGAATAATCAGCCTTCAATCGGAGTAAATCCTGCACATCTGTACAGATGGTGGAAGAATAGTGTAGATACAACTCATAGAGACTCACTTTGTCTTGATGACTGAGAGACGAAGCCAAGCAATCATTCAATAGAGCCAACAAGGCCTCTGCAGGCTTCTCTGCAACAGAATATTCGAAATTCAAATAGAACTTCCAGAATACGAGCGATTCAGCACAACGGACCTTGTTATCCCCAAATACACTACGTGCTCGTGAGATGTCTTTACGTACCTTCCAGTAATAGTTCGCTATGTAAACTGCAATGAATGCATTTGCATCCTGACCATAGTCTATCCATCATTCTCATCTATCATATCAACCTTCTGTGGCCAAACGTTCCATCAGTTCTTCAGCTCCATCACGATCGTTATGTCGTAGCAACAACTCTACATAGAAGATTGATGCTTCAAGCAACTGAGGACATGTGGTCTCAAGAATGGAGTCGAGATACTGGCGTGTCTCATCAACTCGATCCACTTCCTCTAGCAATTGAGCCTTCAACAGCAACATGGAGACACTCTTAGGAAGATATGTCTGGAGACAGCGATCAACAATCTGCATTGTATCCTCATTCCCTCGAGCCAAATGCTATTCATCATTCACTCTGTTTAGTTCATACAGCCCATTCTACATATCGCATCCAGAACTCCTCATATAGAGCACATGGAATCAAACAGCGCTCAAATAACACTGTGATACTGTTCTAGTCTTCATCACTCCTAACCATTACTACCACATTCCCGTGAATCAGTTCATAATCCAAGTAATTCCTCCAATTGGTTAGATCGTTCTGACCTAAAGGCTTCACATGGAAATACAATCGCTTGAATCGCTTCTCATATCCTTCACGTTCCTTCACTTCCTTTAATGTAGCCTATAGTCTAACAAATAACGAACAGACATACTTCAAATGTTGCCTTCCTCAGATCGATCAACATCTGCTTCATGACCAATACTTTCTCTTCATCACTCTCTATTCATGATTTTGGAATTCCAAAAATACTCAACTTATTCGACACATCTTCTTCATAAGCACTTTCCAAAGCATCCAACTCCTCTTTAGTGGCTAACACTTGTACAGTTTCTTGTGAAGCGAATGCCATAAATGGGTCCCAATAGCTCTGTATATCCTTGAATGGAGTTGAGAGAATTTGACTGTACAAAGCGGCTACAGTTTCAGGGGTATTCTAAAATGAAATGAGAGAGACAGACGTACACAAGATGTCTCGAACATCACATAATTATCCCATAACTTGCCACTTTTGGGATCAGTTCCTACAAGCGATACAGCCTTCTTGAAGTATCTAAAGATCATTTATCAACTGAGAAAGTCATACTCTCTTGCTTCCGATATTAAATATACCGAAGCGAACGTCATAAAGTATATCCACATATCCTATGGCTCATACTCTTTGAGCATACATACAACACAGTAGGGAGCAGCTTCAACACCACGGAGCCAAATACTCTTCACTCGTTGAACTGTGGCTGGATCTTGTAAGCTTCCTCTCTTGATTTCATTGTCGCAGTACTATTCAATCAATATAGAAGAATTAAACAAAACCTTCTTCCAATAGCCGTAACAAAGAGGGAAACGAGTCAAGAACGTGTCATAGTATTTACGAACAGTAGCAATATCCTACCAATTATGCATTACCTTTTAAACCCACTTGGTCATCTAGCTTACCGAGTAAGTCACTCCATGAGCTGAAATCATCAGGGTCCTTTTCAACTGCAGATTTTAAAGTTTCAAACTCATTTGGTCCTTCAAGAGAAGCAAGAAGAGCGCTGTCAATTGGCATTAGTTTGTCTAGACGACATTAGACTTCTGCTCAACCAAAATGCATACGACCTACTTGAAGCCTAAACAAAGCGATGATAAATGAAAGGGAATAGAATGACGTTTAATCCACGAGTTGGAGCGCTACGACAATTCGTTTTTCGTCATTTTCTCCACGAAGAATGCCTCACTACAAAGTTGAGGATGATGACTTTGATGCCATGGATGTGATCGTCTTGAATTGAGTATCCAATGATTTAGTAGGATGCCAGTCTTGATGATGACATTGATATGGATATGGCAGATGAATACGATATCGGTACATATTTCAGCAAAGTATTTAGAATAGATGGGGGATTGGGTGTGATTGATTTTAGCATGTTACGACTCAAAGAGAATCACGAGACGAAGCCACTGTGGGTATGTCCCAATTTTCGAATCTTTTTAGACGTTTCTTCGAGACTCTATGAGAAAGTATCGATTTATGTATGCTGTTATGGCTAGGCAACGGACTTTCTAACAGCAATCGCAGAACCACTCTCTCGACCTCAATTCATCCATGAATATCGAATTACGGACTCTTCTTTATATGGTGCTGTATCTGTTGGATTAGAGACCGATCTAATTATCAATCGATTGGAACAAATGTCTAAAGTGGAACTAACAACTGAGATGATCGACCATATCAAAAGGAAAACTGCCACCTATGGTAAAGCAAAGTTAGTTCTTCGCAATGGAAAGTATAGAATATCCTTGATCTTGTGAATATGGTCTCTTAACAAACAAGTAGAAGCAAATAATGTATCAATTCGTCAAAAACTATTACAAATCAAAGATGTGGATGATTGTCGACTCTCGGACGATGTATCGGAGATAAGTTGTATGAAGTATAGGAATGGGATGAAGAAGTGGCACAGGAAGAGCGATATGTTGAACGCGAAGATAATCTGGATGTTCTTGTTGGAATCATTTGATGAGTTCATGGATAGCGATTAGATCCCGAGTTGATGGATGGAGATGATGAGCCTGTGGAAGAAGATGTAGAATTAGAGAAAACCAAGATGATTGTATCCTTTCCCATTCGTGATGGCATGGCTACTCGAGTGAAGGAGGTTGCGAAGATGCACAACTTCCCAATGATGGAAGAATACGATTTTCATCACGATCCTCGCAATCGCAGTTTCCGCATTCATCTAGCCCCATCAACTCATTTACGTCCGTATCAAGAACGGTGTTTGAATAAAATGTTTGGCAATAGTCGGGCTCGTTCAGGCCTCATTGTATTGCCTTGTGGTGCAGTAAGAATGGAATCTTGCATTCAGGGTAGGGAAAGACATTGGTTGGAATTACAGCTGCCACTACAATGAAGAAGAGTTGTATTGTTGTTTGTAACAGTAATCTGTCGGCATTGCAATGGCGTGATTCATTCCTTTCTTTCTGTGATGTTGCGGAAGGACGTGTTAAACTTATGGTAAAAGACAAATTAGAGCCGATTTCTGGCCCATGTATTCTTATCACAACTTACTATCAACTGTTCCGCGGGAAAAAGATTCGTCAGGAGCGAGAAGCCTTATTGAACGAGATCGAACGTCGTGAATGGGGATTGCTGATTCTCGATGAAGTACATGTGTGTCCAGCTGCAAGCTTTCAGAAGGTTGTATCGACTGTGAAGGCCCATTGCAAGCTGGGCTTAACAGCTACGTTGGTAAGAGAGGATGACAAAATCAAGGATCTGGATTTCCTAATTGGACCAAAACTGTATGAAGCCAATTGGATGGATTTGACAAATGTATTACTCTTTTAGGAATGTTAGAAATAGAAAGGATATTTGTCACCTGTAAAGTGTCTGGAAGTGTGGTGTGATATGCATCCCCTCTTTTACGAAGCGTATTTGCGTCAAACAGATTATGGCAAGAAGAAACTCCTCGGAGTATTGAATCCAGAGAAACTTCGTGCATTGGCATTCCTCTTAGATTTGCATGAGAAGCGAGGGTTGATGAATGAAGTGAGAATGAAGTGTAGAGATAAGATCCTTGTGTTCTGTGACAGTATTTATCCCTTGCGAGTATTTGCTGATCTGTTTGGTTATCCTGTGTTGACAGGAAGTACCAGTGACTCGAAGCGAAAGCATGATTTGAGCGATTTTAGACAACGAAGTGATCGAAATGTGGTGTTTCTGAGTAAGATTGGTGATACCTCGATCGATCTGCCAGAAGCAACAGTACTAATTCAAGTGGAAGGACAAGAAGGATCACGTCGACAAGAAGCTCAACGTCTTGGTCGTATTTTGCGTCCCAAAATTGGGATGGGTTCGGATGCACAAGCCTTCTTCTATACCTTAGTAAGTCGAGATACGAAAGTGTGATTGAACGAAAGGATTAAAATGTAGGAAGTGGGTAATGCGTTGAATCGTCAACGTTATTTGATGGCTCAGGGTTATACCTACAAGGTGTTAGTAAATATTACCAAAGGAATGGATAAAAAGACTGTGGAGTCAGCAAAGGGGATGAAAGTATTGATGGATGAGAGACAGATTCAGACTGTACTACAAAAGGTGTGAGAATAGGATAGATGTCATGATTAGGCTCTGGAAGTTAATTCGAAGTATTTGGATGAGAAGGAAAGGAAGAATTTGAAGAATGATGTTGATCGAGGTTTGGAACACACTCCATTGAGTCGACAAAAGAAGAAGGGGAAGATGCTTCGTAAAACACAACAGGCTGTAAGAAAGAGGGGGAGATTCTAAGAACTAGGCCATTTATGCGGGTAGTGAGATGATGAAATACACAGAGAAACGAGTTAGAACATGATTTGTTTGTTAAGAAACACATCAAAGAGACTTTCTTGCCATTTCAAGAGCCCCTTCCTTTGTTTTGTTTACTCCCATAAATCCATTGATATGGACGAATACACATCCCTCAATTCCACAACTTTGACACAATTCTTCATCACGAAGTCCCAACGAATGAGGGAGTAATTGTTGACGAAGTGCAAACGATTCAATACTTATATTCACAGCCTTCACACGCCATCCTTGATCACTTCCCTGAAAGATCACAAACTTGAAATAACCTTCCATTCCACGCTCTTTCTCGATCTCATACAAATGTTCCAGATAAGGGCAATAATTCTCCAACACCAAAATAGGCTCTGATGTTACATTTACTGCCTATTCCTTACACTCTCCATCATCTCTCACATGTTCCACGATCTGACGGGCAGGAAGCAATACTTCGACCTGTTCATGAAGATGATATGCGAGTTCTTCCATCATTATTCCCATTGCCAGACGGAAACATTCAATCTCTTTCTCTGTTGTGTACTCTTCATTCCAAGCAGGACGCAGACGAGAAATACGGCTCGAAACTGTAGTAGTGACCTTATAATTCTTTTCTCCAGTTGCTGAATCAATTCCATTGTCAACACCATCAATCTCTTCAATGAAAGCGCTATACATCTTCTCTTGAATTCTAGTTAATGTAGCATCATCCGTAATGTCAGGATAGAATTGCTGAATGATTTGCTTTCCAAAATGCTTCCAACTACTTCACAACCCACTCTCTATTCCTACACAAGTCCTGCAGAACTCATCTTTGTCTTATGCTGATCATCGAACGTTGCGTAATAGCCCTTCTGATGATGATCGAAGTGATTTCTATGTCTCCATACCTCAATTATCGTACTTCGTTTCATCATATTCGCCACCTACATCAACCACAATATCACACTGGTTGAGAAGATCTTGGTTACGGGTTCTTACAATAACTATTCTTACAAATCACATTAATCTATATACCATGGGTCCTGTATTCGGGGAGAAGTCTGAGCATTGGAACAGAAAGTGTCTCATCTGAATGAAAAGTACCGTTATGTGTTCCAATAGCTTTTCTGCCTTCAGGGATCATATCTGTATAAACTTCTCCGGCAAAGCCATGATTCATAGCATCACAAACATACGGAGGGAACAGATCTATTCCTTATACACATTATTAACACACGACCACAAACATTAAGAGATTTCTGCTGCATTGAAAAAGATAGTGATCTTCGACTACCTCCTCTATTCACAGATAATCATATAAACAGCATTTTCAGCAACAAACAACACATCCAACAGAGTAATCACACAATTGCTCACTTGAAGGAGTTTCCGCAACGACCACAGGTGTTACGATCATGATGCTTAGCCATGAAGACACCAGCTCCACAGACAGGGCACTCACGTCGCAGACGAGTCACCTTTCCACTCTCATC
>JABLTK010165330.1_pt1 | contig 12181 bp, 11 predicted proteins | sample 7160131 | NCBI WGS metagenome assembly JABLTK01 (sample SAMN14651221, study PRJNA627086) | human gut metagenome | isolation source: feces | host: Homo sapiens
CGAAGAGCGCGCGGCACGCACGCGGGGCCTGCTTCAATTTTGCCTGCTCTCCGCCATCGGAACGGGAGCCCAGGTGAAGATTCATGCGGTGAAAGGGCGCCGTATCATCCCCCTGGACCAGGAAGATGTTCTCTCCGGCCAATGGGAAGCGCAGCTCCAGAGCCTTCCCCCGGATGAATCCATGCCCTCCATTTCCATCTGGCGCCCCAATGGAATGAAAATCTTCATCTCCGACCTGCTCTACCCGGGGGAACCGGACAACCTTCTGGAAACCATGGCCTCCTTAAAAGGGATGTCCGTCATCCTGGCTCCCACGCTGCAGGAAGAAGCAGAACTCCCCGCCGGCAACGCCAGACTCAAAAACTGTGAATCCGGCCACCTGCGCCGCCTGCTGCATCAGCGCCTGTGTGGCTGGATCGACCCCGGCAAGACCGGCAAGGCGTCCATAGACACCTTGTGCAGCTATGTCTGGCCGTCAGAAGCAAGCTCCTCAGCCATGCGCAAGCGTCGCCAGCGGGTGCGGGAGGCACTGCCAGAGCTGGAGGCGCTGGGTTGGTCGGTGGTCGAGTACGCCGCGGGCAAGTACGACATTACCCGGCCCAAGGCGGCAGGCTGACCCCCCGTACTAACTGTCACGCCCCCTGCAATAACAGTCACGAACCCCCTGTTTAACTGTCACGCCCCCAAACCTGCAAACCCAGCAGGGGCGGGGGCTGGCGGGGTGTTGGAAAAATCCATCCATGATTATCCAAGAATAATCCACTAGGCGCGGTTATCAGCGCCCTTGTGGGGCGCTGCTGCCCTTGCCCAATATGCCCGGCCAGAGGCCGGATAACTGATCTATCCGCTGCGCTAGGCTACACACCCGCCCCCACCGCTGCGCGGCAGGGGGAAAGGCGGGCAAAGCCCGCTAAACCCCACACCAAACCCGCAGTAATCCGCTGGAGCGATTTTAGCCGCTTTAGCGGCCTTTTCCCTACCCGAAGGGTGGGGGCGGTGTGCAGCCCCGAAGGGGCCATTTAGCGGCCATTTCAGCGGCTGTGATGCTGATAGTGGCCGTGGTGTCCCTTACGATATGGGAGTAATCAGGCTTGCCGAAAAGGGCTTTGAGTGGATCTGTCATGGCTGATCTCCAAACATATCAAGCGTGTCTGTATCCCACTCTATTGTAAACAAGACATTTTTATCTTTTATATTCAATGGCTTATTTTCCTGCTAATTGGTAATATCATGAAAAATACCATGCTCAGAAAAGGCTTAACAATATTTTGAAAAATTGCCTACTGAGCGCTGCCGCACAGCTCCATAGGCCGCTTTCCTGGCTTTGCTTCCAGATGTATGCTATTCTGCTCCTGCAGCTAATGGATCACCGCAAACAGGTTACTCGCCTGGGGATTCCCTTTCGACCCGAGCATCCGTATGAGACTCATGCTCGATTATTATTATTATAGAAGCCCCCATGAATAAATCGCTCATCATTTTCGGCATCGTCAACATAACCTCGGACAGTTTCTCCGATGGAGGCCGGTATCTGGCGCCAGACGCAGCCATTGCGCAGGCGCGTAAGCTGATGGCCGAGGGGGCAGATGTGATCGACCTCGGTCCGGCATCCAGCAATCCCGACGCCGCGCCTGTTTCGTCCGACACAGAAATCGCGCGTATCGCGCCGGTGCTGGACGCGCTCAAGGCAGATGGCATTCCCGTCTCGCTCGACAGTTATCAACCCGCGACGCAAGCCTATGCCTTGTCGCGTGGTGTGGCCTATCTCAATGATATTCGCGGTTTTCCAGACGCTGCGTTCTATCCGCAATTGGCGAAATCATCTGCCAAACTCGTCGTTATGCATTCGGTGCAAGACGGGCAGGCAGATCGGCGCGAGGCACCCGCTGGCGACATCATGGATCACATTGCGGCGTTCTTTGACGCGCGCATCGCGGCGCTGACGGGTGCCGGTATCAAACGCAACCGCCTTGTCCTTGATCCCGGCATGGGGTTTTTTCTGGGGGCTGCTCCCGAAACCTCGCTCTCGGTGCTGGCGCGGTTCGATGAATTGCGGCTGCGCTTCGATTTGCCGGTGCTTCTGTCTGTTTCGCGCAAATCCTTTCTGCGCGCGCTCACAGGCCGTGGTCCGGGGGATGTCGGGGCCGCGACACTCGCTGCAGAGCTTGCCGCCGCCGCAGGTGGAGCTGACTTCATCCGCACACACGAGCCGCGCCCCTTGCGCGACGGGCTGGCGGTATTGGCGGCGCTGAAAGAAACCGCAAGAATTCGTTAACTGCACATTCGGGATATTTCTCTATATTCGCGGTTCAGCAGGCATGTCCCCTTTGAGGGCGACCCGACGACAGGATAATCGACCTTATGGTGCGCAAATATTTCGGCACAGATGGTATTCGTGGCAAAGCCACCTCCGCGCTTCATCAGAAAACTGAAGGAACCTCCATTGAATCGAACTAATATTTTTTTTGGTGAATCGCATTCTGACTGGTTGCCTGTCAGAGGCGGAGAATCCGGTGATTTTGTTTTTCGACGTGGTGACGGGCATGCCTTCGCGAAAATCGCACCTGCTTCCCGCCGCGGTGAGCTCGCTGGAGAGCGTGACCGCCTCATTTGGCTCAAAGGTCGAGGTGTGGCTTGCCCCGAGGTGATCAACTGGCAGGAGGAACAGGAGGGTGCATGCTTGGTGATAACGGCAATTCCGGGAGTACCGGCGGCTGATCTGTCTGGAGCGGATTTGCTCAAAGCGTGGCCGTCAATGGGGCAGCAACTTGGCGCTGTTCACAGCCTATCGGTTGATCAATGTCCGTTTGAGCGCAGGCTGTCGCGAATGTTCGGACGCGCCGTTGATGTGGTGTCCCGCAATGCCGTCAATCCCGACTTCTTACCGGACGAGGACAAGAGTACGCCGCAGCTCGATCTTTTGGCTCGTGTCGAACGAGAGCTACCGGTGCGGCTCGACCAAGAGCGCACCGATATGGTTGTTTGCCATGGTGATCCCTGCATGCCGAACTTCATGGTGGACCCTAAAACTCTTCAATGCACGGGTCTGATCGACCTTGGGCGGCTCGGAACAGCAGATCGCTATGCCGATTTGGCACTCATGATTGCTAACGCCGAAGAGAACTGGGCAGCGCCAGATGAAGCAGAGCGCGCCTTCGCTGTCCTATTCAATGTATTGGGGATCGAAGCCCCCGACCGCGAACGCCTTGCCTTCTATCTGCGATTGGACCCTCTGACTTGGGGTTGATGTTCATGCCGCCTGTTTTTCCTGCTCATTGGCACGTTTCGCAACCTGTTCTCATTGCGGACACCTTTTCCAGCCTCGTTTGGAAAGTTTCATTGCCAGACGGGACTCCTGCAATCGTCAAGGGATTGAAACCTATAGAAGACATTGCTGATGAACTGCGCGGGGCCGACTATCTGGTATGGCGCAATGGGAGGGGAGCAGTCCGGTTGCTCGGTCGTGAGAACAATCTGATGTTGCTCGAATATGCCGGGGAGCGAATGCTCTCTCACATCGTTGCCGAGCACGGCGACTACCAGGCGACCGAAATTGCAGCGGAACTGATGGCGAAGCTGTATGCCGCATCTGAGGAACCCCTGCCTTCTGCCCTTCTCCCGATCCGGGATCGCTTTGCAGCTTTGTTTCAGCGGGCGCGCGATGATCAAAACGCAGGTTGTCAAACTGACTACGTCCACGCGGCGATTATAGCCGATCAAATGATGAGCAATGCCTCGGAACTGCGTGGGCTACATGGCGATCTGCATCATGAAAACATCATGTTCTCCAGTCGCGGCTGGCTGGTGATAGATCCCGTCGGTCTGGTCGGTGAAGTGGGCTTTGGCGCCGCCAATATGTTCTACGATCCGGCTGACAGAGACGACCTTTGTCTCGATCCTAGACGCATTGCACAGATGGCGGACGCATTCTCTCGTGCGCTGGACGTCGATCCGCGTCGCCTGCTCGACCAGGCGTACGCTTATGGGTGCCTTTCCGCAGCTTGGAACGCGGATGGAGAAGAGGAGCAACGCGATCTAGCTATCGCGGCCGCGATCAAGCAGGTGCGACAGACGTCATACTAGATATCAAGCGACTTCTCCTATCCCCTGGGAACACATCAATCTTACCGGAGAATATCGTTGGCCAAAGCCTTAGCGTAGGATTTCGCCCTCTCCCGCAAACGACCCCTTGGGTGGCAGTCCGAACAGCGCCCGATCATGGTCGCGCTCTAGGTAGCTATCCAACCCATCGAGCAGGCGCTGTTCTGGCCACTCGCCGCTTTCAACCTTGCCGAGTATCCACGCGCCTACCAGCACCTTGCGCCGGGTGTCCTCCTTGCGCTTTTGCTGCTGCTCCCGTGCCCTGACTCGCTGTATCTCGGCGTTGATTCGTGCCCGTTGCTCTTCTAGCTTTGCGAGTCGTTCCGCTGCTTTTGACATGTTGACAATCCTCTTGGTTATGTGCTTGCCATTATGCTATCATCGGAGCACATACGCCGCAAACCCCGACCGTCATTCTGACGGGAGGGCGCACTTACCGGTTTCTCTTCGAGAAACTGCCCTGCGGGCACCCCTTTGGGGCTGTGCGCTCTCCGAGGGCCATTGCATGGAGCTAAACCCCTATGGCCATCTATCACCTTACGGCCAAGACCGGCAGCCGGAACGGCGGCCAGTCGGCCAAGGCGAAAGCCGATTACATCCAGCGGGAGGGCCGTTACTCCCGCGACCGTGACGAGGTGCTGCACACTCAGTCCGGCCACCTGCCCGAGTGGGCCGAGCGCCCCGCCGACTACTGGGATGCTGCCGACCTGTATGAACGCGCCAATGGGCGGCTGTTCAAAGAGGTTGAGTTTGCCCTGCCGGTCGAACTGACCCTAGATCAGCAGCGGGAGCTGGTGGACGAATTCGCCCGGCATCTGACCGAGGGCGAGCGCCTGCCGTATACGCTGGCCATTCATGCCGGTAAAGGTGAGAACCCCCATTGCCACTTGATGATCTCTGAGCGGAAGAACGACGGTATCGAGCGCCCGGCTGACCAGTGGTTCAAGCGGTACAACGCCAAACAGCCAGAGCGGGGCGGGGCGCAGAAGTCCGAGAGCCTGAAGCCCAAGGGATGGCTTGAGCAGACCCGCGAGGCATGGGCCGACCATGCCAACCGGGCATTAGAGCGGGCTGGTCACGACGCCCGCATTGACCATAGAACACTTGAGGCGCAGGGCATCGAGCGCCTGCCGGGCATCCATCTTGGCCCCAACGTGGTGGAGATGGAGGGCCGGGGCATCCGCACCGAGCGGGCCGACACCGCCCTAGCCATCGACACGGCCAACGGCCAGATCATCGACTTACAAGAATACCGGGAGGTTATCGAGCATGAGCGCGATAGACAGAGTGAAGAAGTCCAGAGGCATCAACGAGTTAGCGGAGCAGATCGAACCGCTGGCCCAGAGCATGGCGACACTGGCCGACGAGGCCCGGCAGGTCATGAGCCAGACTCAGCAGGCCAGCGAGGCGCAGGCAGCGGAGTGGCTGAAAGCCCAACGCCAGACAGGGGCGGCATGGGTGGAGCTGGCCAAGGAGTTGCGGGAGGTAGCCGCCGAGGTGAGCAGCGCCGCGCAGAGCGCCCGGAGCGCCGCCCGTGGCTGGACATGGAAGTTGTGGGCCGGGGTCTTGATCGCTTCCGTGACGCCTATTCTGGCGCTGCTGATCGCATCATGGCTTTGGCTGGAGCCGCAAATCATCGAACAACAGGGGGGTATATGGCTGGTTTTCAAGCTCAAGTAAAGGGTGACCGCACCGCGCAAGCCATCGCCCGGCAGCTCAAGGCCATGGGCTGCGACCGGTACGACATCGGCATACGGGATGCCGCCAGCGGCAAGATGATGAACCGGGAATGGTCAGCCGCCGAAGTGCTCCAGAACACGCCATGGCTCAAGCGGATGAATGCCCAGGGCAATGACGTGTATATCAGGCCCGCCGAGCAGGAGCGGCATGGTTTGGTGCTGGTGGACGATCTCAGTGAGTTCGACTTGGATGACATGAAAGCCGAGGGCCGGGAGCCGGCGCTGATCGTGGAGACCAGCCCCAAGAACTATCAGGCATGGGTAAAAGTGGCTCAGGACGCCCCAGCAGGTCACAGGGGCGTAATCGCCCGGAAGCTGGCCCGCGAGTACGACGCCGACCCGGCCAGCGCCGACAGCCGCCACTATGGTCGCTTGGCGGGCTTCACCAACCGCAAGGACAAGCACACCACCCGCACCGGTTATCAGCCGTGGGTGCTGCTGCGTGAATCCAAGGGCAAGACCGCCACCGCAGGGCCGGAGCTGATGCAGCAGGCCGGGCAGGTGCTGGACAGCATTAAGCGCCAACAGGAACGGACGGCACGACTGGCCGAGATCACCGCCCCGCGGAGTGTGCGCCGGTATCGCCGCAGCGCCGTGGACGACTACCGCAGCGAAATGGCCGGGTTGGTCAAACGCTTCGGTGACGACCTCAGCAAGTGCGACTTCATTGCGGCTATGAAGCTGGCCAGCAAGGGCCGGGAGCCGGACGAGATCGCCAAGGCCATGGCCGAGGCCAGCCCCGCGATCATGGAGCGCAAGGCAGGCCATGAGGCCGATTACATCAAGCGCACGGTACAGAAAGTGATGGAGCTGCCGCAGGTGCAGGAGGCCCGCGCCGAGCTGGCGAAGCAGACCCAGAAGCAGCGCAGTCGGGGGCCAGATTTAAGTATGTAATGCTTGCGTTAGCGCTAACTGGTGGTATACTGTTAGCTCTAATGGAGGGTTTGAGATGAAAGACCAACACGACAAGCGTACCGGCAACCTGCTGGCCACCCCTAACGCTATACGACAGGCCCGCTTTGCCGAACAGCAGCGAGCCATGGGCCGCAAGGCCCGCAAGATATGGGCTACAGACGAAGAGGCCGAAGCGCTGCGCCTGTACCTGGAAGAACTCAGAGCGGCGCAGGGCGGGGGTGGTGACCCCGCCAGCGCCTAACCACCAACTGCCTGAACAGGAGGCAATCATGGCTACCCATAATCCTATCAACATTCTGGAAGCGTTCGCAGCAGCGCCGCCGCCGCTGGACTACGTTTTGCCCAACATGGTGGCCGGTACGGTCGGGGCGCTGGTGTCGCCCGGTGGTGCCGGTAAATCCATGCTAGCCCTGCAACTGGCCGCACAGATCGCAGGCGGGCCGGATCTGCTGGGGGTGGGCGAGCTGCCCACCGGGCCGGTGATCTACTTGCCCGCCGAAGACCCGCCCACCGCCATTCATCACCGCCTGCACGCCCTTGGGGCGCACCTTAGCGCCGAGGAACGGCAAGCCGTGGCTGACGGCCTGCTGATCCAGCCGCTGATCGGCAGCCTGCCCAACATCATGGCGTCCAACTGGTTCGAGGCGCTCAAGCGCGCCGCCGAGGGTCGCCGCCTGATGATTCTCGACACGTTGCGCCGGTTCCACATCGAGGAGGAGAACGCCAGCGGCCCCATGGCGCAGGTGATTGGCCGCATGGAGGCCATCGCCGCCGATACCGGGTGCTCTATCGTGTTCCTGCACCATGCCAGCAAGGGCGCGACCATGATGGGCGCAGGCGACCAGCAACAGGCCAGCCGGGGATCATCCGTGCTGGTGGATAACATCCGCTGGCAGTCCTACCTGTCCGGCATGACGGCCGCCGAGGCCGAGGAATGGGGTGTGGATGACTCACAGCGGCCCTATTTCGTGCGCTACGGCGTGAGCAAGGCCAACTATGGGGCACCGTTCAAAGACCGCTGGTTCAGGCGGCACGATGGCGGGGTGCTCAAGCCCGCCGTGCTGGAGAAGCAGCGCAAGAGCAAGGGGGTGCGCCGTGGTGAAGCCTAAGAACAAGCACAGCCTCAGCCACGTCCGGCACGACCCGGCGCACTGTCTGGCCCCCGGCCTGTTCCGCGCCCTCAAGCGGGGCGAGCGCAAGCGCAGCAAGCTGGACGTGACGTATGACTACGGCGACGGCAAGCGGATCGAGTTCAAGGGGCCGGAGCCGCTGGGGGCCGATGATCTGCGCATTTTGCAAGGGTTGGTCGCCATGGCCGGGCCTAATGGCCTAGTGCTTGGCCCGGAACCCAAGACCCCCGGCGGGCAGCAGCTACGGCTGTTCCTGGAACCCAAGTGGGAGGCCGTCACCGCTGATGCCATGGTGGTTAAGGGCAGCTATCGGGCGCTGGCCCGCGAGGTCGGCTATGCGGACATTGAGGATTCGAGGCCGATCAGGGAGTGCATCGAGCGCCTATGGACGGTCTCCATCATCGCCCAGAATGGCCGCAAGCGGCAGGGCTTCCGGCTGCTTGCCGAGTACGCCAGCGACGAGGCAGACGGGCACCTGTACGTGGCCCTGAACCCCTTAATTGCTCAGGCCGTCATGGGTGGCGGCCAGCATGTGCGCATTAGCATGGACGAGGTGCGAGCGCTGGACAGCGAAGCGGCCCGCCAGCTCATCACCCCTTCCCTGTCCCGGAGGTACGCCCGCGCCTACGCCGCCCATTTTGAACTCTGGATTTCTGCCTGCCTGCGCCGCCAGACCGTTCTTGCCCGCGTCCCCTGCAAGGGGACGCTGACGGAAGCCCTGTCCGGAGAAGCATTACGGCAGGGGGCCGTGGAACTCTCCTGAACCGCACCCTTTACTCTCCCCCCAAGCCCATGATCCCCCACTTCACCAACACGACCGCGTTCTGGGCGCTTCTGGCCATCCCCCTCATCACCGCCCTCCATTTCCTCCAGCACAAAACAAAAACACAGGCCACAGCCACGCTCTTCCTGTTGGAAGCGCTGGTTCCTGAGGCCCATGAGGGTAATGCCTGGGACAGGCTGCGCGCATCGCGCTCCTTCTGGATGCAAATTCTGGCCGTCCTCCTGCTTACCTGGGTTCTGGCCTCTCCCGTCTGGCCCGGCAAAGGCTCCGGCCAGACCGTAGTCTTCATTCTGGATGATTCCGCAAACATGACCCCCTTTCGTCAAGAAGCCGTGAATGCCGTTTCCGAAGACATGGACGCCATCCTCCGGTCCGGAATCCCGGCCACATGGGTTCTCATGGGCAGCTGGGCTTCCGGACAGCCGCTCTACCGGGGGCCGTCCGCCCGCCAGGCCCTGCACGCCCTGGATCTCTGGCAGCCGCGCGAAGGAACACATGACCTGGCCCCTGCCCTGCGCACCGCCACAGCCGTTGCCGGTCCAACGGGCATCACGCGCCTGATTACATCCACTGCCCGGAGGGTTCCCGCCGGGCAATCCGCACGGGGTGTAGGGAAACCTCTGGAAAATGCGGGTTTTGCGGGAATAACCCCGGTGGAGGCCGCCGGCCCCGGCCATTGGAGGATTGCCGTTAAAAACAATAGTCCATCCCCTCTTCGGAGCGAAATCTCCATCCATACGGAAGGCGGACGTCCTCCTGCCCGGCGTTCCCTGTTCCTGAATCCAGGAACTGTCACGGAATTTGAATACAGCCTCCCTCCTGAATGCGGAAAAGCCGTGCTCCGGCTCCCGACGGACGCCTTCCCGGCGGACAATGAGCTCCTGCTGGTCCGCTCCGCTCCCGCCCCCGTTGCCGTCAGCATGGGAATTCCGGAACAATCTGGAAAAATCTTCCTCAATATCATCCATAGCCTGCCGGGATTCTCCCCCGTCCCGGACGGTTCATATCCTGACCTCCTCCTGCTGGAGGAAAAAACGGAAAACGCCAGGGCCCCCGGAAAAGCGGCCATCATATTTGCAGCCAGCGGCAAGCCATCTTACGGCACTGTCACGGCGGAACGGCATCCGCTGACTGACGGGCTGAACTGGAGCGGCCTGCTCATCCCCTCCATCGGTTCCATGAAGCCGGGAGAAAAAGCCGGCGTCCTGCTCTGGCAGGGGGAATCCCCCCTGGCCTGGGTGGACGGGAAACGCCTTTTCCTCAACTGGCCCTGGGAAAAATCCAATGCGGACCGCGTTCCGGCGCCCCTGCTCATGACCCGCAGATTCATGCAATCCGTACAGGAGAATCTGCCCGGAACACATTACGGCAACCTTCCCGGAGGAACTCTCTTATCCATGCCCGCAGGCGGAAAACTCATTCAAACCATGCCGGGGGGAGAACGCTGTGAAACTGTCTTTAACGGCAGGCTCCCGGAAGAAACCGGATATGTGGAAATCTTCCCCCCCGGAGAAGGGAAAACGCCCCTGTTCCAAGGCTCCGTCTGGTTCTCCGACGCCCGGATGGGAGATTTTTCCCACTGCTCAACGTTTGACACAGGACTTCCCCAGCCCCATGAAGAGGCGCTCCGGCACATGAAACGTGACCCTCTGGCCCCCCTCTGGCTGGCGCTGGCGTTCCTGGCCCTGATTCTTTCCTGGCTCCCTCCCGTCCCAGACACCTCCCTGCGCCCATGATTCAATTCAACACTCCGGAATGGTTCTTCCTGATCCCCCTGCTTCTGGCGGCAGGCTGGAAATACAGGCGTCTGCGCCTGGCCTCCCCCCTGCGCCTCCTCCTGCAGACCTGCCTGCTTCTGGCCCTGGCTCAGCCTGCCCTTGACAGGGGCGGCAAAGACATGGACTTGTGGGTGCTGGTGGACCAATCAAATTCCACGGCGGGAATTCCGGCAGCCGGGGCAGAGGAAATCCAGGCTATTCTGGAACGGCACAAACATGCCGGGGACCGCGTCCGATTGGTGGATTTCGCGCAATCCGCCGTGCTCCGGGAACGCGGAGACTCCGTCTTTGCCGGGGGAACCGCCGGAACGGACATGGAACAGGCCCTGGCCTATACCATGGCCCTGATGTCCCCGAACCGGACAAACCGCATCCTGATGTTGACGGACGGCTGGCCCACCACGCCGCTGGACCAGGCGGCGGAACAGCTCATCCAATCCCGGATTCCGGTGGACTACCGCCTGTCCGTCACCTTCCGGGAAGCGGACATCCGCATAGAACAAATCCGAACCCCGGCGCGCATCCGGCCCGGCGAAGCCTTTATTTTAGAGGCAACCCTGGCAGGCCCTCCCGGCCCGGCCATCACCGTTCCGTGGCAAATCAGCAAAAACGGGGGGGCTCCGCTGCGGGGGACAGCTACCCTGCTCAACGGCAAAGCCACGGTGAGGCTGGCGGACAGGCTCTCCACCCCCGGCTGTTCCGCTTATGAAATGACCATAACGCCGCAAAACGATCCAATCCCTGAAAACAACCGTGCCGTCAGCTTCCTTGAAGTGACGGGAGGAAACGGCGTCCTGCTGCTCTCCGGCTACGACCGCGATCCCCTGGCGCCTTTCCTGGAAGCGCAGGGGTTCCGCGTCCAACAACCGTCCGGCCTGAACCGGCTTGATGCCCGCCACCTCTCCGGCGTGGGGCTGGTCATCATCAACAACCTCTCCGCATCCTCCGTCCCGCCGGACTTTCTGCATGCCCTGGACTATTACGTAAGGGAACAGGGCGGAGGCCTGCTCATGTGCGGGGGCAGGCATAGTTTTGGCTCCGGCGGTTACTTCTCCTCCCCCATTGACGAACTGCTCCCCGTTTCCATGGAAATGAAGAAGGACAAGATGAAGCTCATGACGGCCATGAGCATCGTTCTGGACCGTTCCGGCTCCATGTCCTGTTCCGTTCCCGGAGGAAAGACGAAAATGGATCTGGCCAATGCCGGAACCTGCCAGACCATTTCCCTGCTGTCCGACCAGGATCTCATCTCCGTCCACGCCGTGGACAGCGAACCGCACCCTATTGTCACGCTAAGCAGTCTGGGCCCTAACAGGAAGAAAATGATATCCAGCGTCTCCAGGATTGCCTCCATGGGCGGAGGCATCTTCATCGGCGCCGGGCTGAAAGCGGGCTGGCGGGAACTGCAACGTTCCGTGGCCGGAACACGGCATCTGCTCCTCTTTGCAGATGCCGACGATTCCGAAGAACCTGCCGACTACCGGGAAACTCTGAAAGAAATGGTTAAGGAAGGGGCTACCGTAAGCGTCATCGCACTGGGAACGGAAAAAAGCGCTGATGCCGGACTGCTCAGGGAAATAGCGGAATTGGGACGGGGGCGCATCTTTTTCTGCGACCGCCCGGGGGATATCCCCAGCATCTTTGCACAGGAAACCGTCAGCGTGGCCCGGGCCGCCTTCATCAGGGAACGCACCTCCCTGCGCGGTACGGCCGGCTGGCTTCAAATTGCAGCCG
>JABLTK010023373.1_pt1 | contig 12179 bp, 6 predicted proteins | sample 7160131 | NCBI WGS metagenome assembly JABLTK01 (sample SAMN14651221, study PRJNA627086) | human gut metagenome | isolation source: feces | host: Homo sapiens
AATTTTTATCTTGGAGTAGGACATCGGTAGACTTTTCGGAAGTAAATTTGTAGGTGGTGTAGTGTGATACATCATCAGTGAACTCAACCTCTTTTACATTGAGCTCGTCTGCGATGATATCCACATAAAATTCATCCAGTTTTTCCGGAGCCTTTACAAACATTTTTCCGATTGGCTGACGGTTTTTGATATTTGCCTCGTTACGGCATGCACGTCCGAGTACTACAACCTTTAGTACCTCATCCATATCAGCTTCGAGCTTTTTGTCAATCAGCTTCTCATCAACTACAGGATAGTCGCACAGATGAATTGACTCCGGTGCGCTCTTGTCGATAGAGCAGACAAGATTTCTGTAGATATCCTCTGTCATGAAAGGAATCATAGGTGCTGCCGCCTTTGATATGGTGACAAGTGCTGTATAAAGTGTCATGTATGCGTTTATCTTGTCCTGCTCCATGCCCTTTGCCCAGAAACGCTCACGGCTGCGGCGTACATACCAGTTACTTAAGTCGTCTACGAACTCCTGAAGGTACTTTGCCGCCTCCGGAATCTTGTAGTTTGACAGGCACTCATCCACTCCTGCCACTGCTGAGTTGAGCTTTGAAAGAATCCACTTGTCCATTACTGCAAGCTTATCATACTCAAGGCTGTATTTTGTAGCATCAAAATTGTCGATATTTGCATAAAGAACGAAGAATGCGTATGTGTTCCAGAGTGTTCCCATAAACTTACGCTGTCCCTCAAGCACGAGCTTTCCTGAAAACTTCTTTGGAATCCATGGAGCTGATGCTGTGTAGAAATACCATCTGATGGCATCTGCACCGTATGTCTCAAGTGCATCAAACGGATCTACCGCGTTGCCCTTTGACTTGGACATCTTCTGTCCGTTCTCATCCTGTACGTGTCCAAGCACGATGACATTCTCATAAGGAGCCTTGTTGAAAAGGAGTGTAGACTCAGCCATGAGTGAATGGAACCATCCACGTGTCTGGTCAACTGCCTCTGAGATAAACTTGGCCGGGAACTGCTTCTCAAATACTTCCTTGTTCTCGAATGGATAGTGGTGCTGTGCAAATGGCATGGCTCCTGAATCAAACCAGCAGTCAAGTACCTCAGGTACACGGTGCATATCCTTGCCACACTCAGGACACTTGATTGTCACAGCGTCGATATATGGTCTGTGGAGCTCTACCTCTGCTGCCTTTGGATCTCCTGCTTTTTCGGCGAGCTCTGCACGGCTTCCGATACACTCTCTGTGTCCGCATTCACACTCCCAGATATTGAGTGGTGTGCCCCAGTAACGGTTACGTGAGATAGCCCAATCCTGTATATTCTCAAGCCAGTTTCCGAAACGTCCTGAACCGATAGACTCAGGAATCCAGTTTACTGTATTGTTGTTTCTGATAAGGTCATCCTTTACTGCTGTCTCCTTGATGTACCATGACTCTCTTGCATAGTAGATAAGAGGCTTGTCACATCTCCAGCAGTGTGGATACTCATGCTCAAATTTCGGAGCATCGAAGAGCTGCTTTCTGCCGCTTAAGTCCTTTAATACCTCAGGATCTGCATCCTTTACCCACATACCGGCAAACGGAGTCTCTGCTGTAAGCTCTCCCTTGTCGTTTACAAACTGTACAAATGGAAGGTCATAATTTCTTCCGACATTGGCATCATCCTCACCAAATGCAGGAGCGATATGAACAATTCCTGTACCGTCTGACATAGTAACATATGTGTCACATGTCACGAAAAAGCCCTTCTTGCCCTGCTTATCGGCAACCTGCTTAGCGCAGTCATAAAGCGGCTCATACTCCTTGTACTCAAGATCCTTTCCTTTGTATGTCTCAAGCACCTCATATGCCTTCTTGCCTGCTTCGGCGTCCTCTTTTGAAAGAAGCTGTGAGAGCACCTTGTCTGCAAGTGCCTCTGCCATATAATATGTGTAGCCATCAACAGCCTTTACCTTTACATATGTGTCATTAGGGTTCACACAGAGTGCCACGTTGCTTGGAAGTGTCCATGGAGTTGTGGTCCATGCGAGGAAATATGCATCCTCTCCTACTACCTTAAAACGTACTACTGCTGATTTTTCTTTAACTGTCTTGTAGCCCTGTGCCACCTCCTGTGCAGAAAGCGGTGTTCCACAACGAGGACAGTAAGGAACAATCTTGAAGCCCTTGTAAAGAAGTCCCTTGTTCCAGATTTCCTTGAGAGCCCACCACTCTGACTCAATGAAATTGTCGTCATATGTGACGTATGGATTGTCCATATCAGCCCAGAAACCTACTGTGTTGGAGAAATCCTCCCACATGCCCTTGTATTTCCATACAGACTCTTTACACTTCTTGATGAATGGCTCAAGTCCGTAGTTCTCAATCTGATCCTTGCCGTCAAGACCGAGAAGCTTCTCCACCTCAATCTCAACAGGAAGTCCGTGTGTATCCCAGCCTGCTTTACGTGGCACATATTTGCCCTTCATGGTCTGGAATCTTGGAATCATATCCTTTATGGTACGTGTCTCAACATGTCCGATGTGAGGCTTTCCGTTTGCTGTAGGAGGTCCATCATAGAATGTGTATGTCTCTCCTTCTTTTCTGTTTTCCATAGATTTTCTGAAGATATTGTTCTCTCTCCAGAACTGCTCTGTCTTCTTCTCGCGTTCAACGAAGTTCATATTGGTGTCAACTTTGTTGTACATGACTATCTCTCCTTATTCTATATTGTTCGTGAACATCCCAACATGCACCTCAAATTTGACTCTTACGAGGCTTCCTTGTGGCTTACTCCACTAGAATTTTCGGTTTATGGAATATTCACAAAAAAAGGCACACATTCCTGTAATTAGGAACGCGTGCCTGATACGTCTATACCACCTATTACAATGTACTTAAGGGAAATACCCTTGCATACCCGCCCCTGTAACGTAGGGAATACGTCAGAACCTACTCTCGCAACGCTGTATGGCGATTTTAGCCTGCGGCTCAGAAGTGATTTTCAAAACGGCTCTACTCATACCGGCTCTCACCTGTCCCGGCTCTCTTTGACTTTCCTGCCATCTCTACTGTCTTCGTCACTGCCTTTTACTAACTGTGTTTAAGTATATAACTGAAAAGCCACTGTTGTCAAGATGTAATTGATTCTGTAATAATTTGATAATAATTAACTCTAATAAATGCCATCATACTCAAAATTCTGATAATCAAAATCATCATAATCATAAGAATCATAATCATAATCGTAATCCTCATAGGAATCATCATCATTATAATACTCATAACCATTGTCAAAGCCCCTCATGAACTCCTTTTCTAAATCTGTGCTTACATTTGAGCCTGCCACAACCCAGAATATGATGCTGACTATAACTGAGATAACTGCTGTTGCTATACCAACTATACCAAACACCTTGTTGTTGCCCTTTATGATATGTATAATACCAAAAATGATAGCAAGCAGCGCTGTCACATAATTGATGCATGTACAAAACAGTACAATAGATGCGATTCCAAGTACCAGAGAAGCTATACCAAAGCCATTGCTGTTCTTTGGCGGCTGGTTGTATGGATTAGCTCCATACGGCGACTGATTGTAGGCTGTCTGTCCGTATGCGGTCTGATTGTAGCCACCCTGTCCGTTTGGCTGCTGGCCATACTGCGTCTGTCCGTAAGCTGACTGATTAAATGAGCCCTGAGCATATGTGTTCTGGTTGTATGTACCCTGGGCATTTGGATTCTGATTGTATGTACCCTGATTTGCATAACCATATGCACTGCCCGGATTATTGACATATCCGTCTGTGCTGCCTGTCTGGTCTGATGACTGTCCATATGCATATGCATTCCCACTTTCCTGCTGGGATACAGACTGATTATATGTGTCTGTCGGCTGACTATATGTGTCCTGCGGCTGGCTGTATGTGTCCTGCGGCTGGCTGTATGTGTCTGAGCCATTTGCTGTTCCTGAAGACTGACCGAAGACATCTGTATTGTCCGGTGTGCCTGACGACTGGTTGTCATTGTTCATATAATTGTTATCGTCCATAACTTCCTCCATATATCCTATTGTTTATGTAGCCATTGTGTTATCGTGTTAGAAATATTTTATCATATATTACGATAATGTAAATATTTTTATCATAAAAATTGGTGATTATTGTCTTCCGATCTTTGATTTGCGCTTGTTTTCATACATCCTGTCATCAGCAATACGATATACGGCACGCGGGCCAATCTGCCTTAAGCTTATTTTTTCTCATTTTGCTCCTGGTTTGAAGAAAATTCTCCTTTCAAATCAAATAAACATTTACACCAAAACACCCGGCAGTTATCCTGCCGGGCATTCTGTAAAAAAATATTTATTCTTTAACTCCACCAAGTGTAAGTCCTGTAACAAAGTATTTCTGTAAAAACGGGTAAATACATATGATCGGAAGCATTGTTACAACTGTTGCTGCGGCACGAACTGAGGTAGGTGTAACTGCGCCTACAGCATTTTTCAATGTTTCTGCTGATCCTCCCTGATTTGTTACAGCTGAAAGAAGCTTCATAAGCTCATACTGTAATGTAGTAAGCTTTGTATTCATACGGTTATAAAGCATTGCATCAAACCATGAGTTCCACTGTCCTACTGCTACGAATAAAGCTACTGTCGCATATACCGGTTTGCAGAGAGGTGAATAAATCTTCAGAAAAATGGTGGTATATCCTGCACCGTCAAGCTGCGCTGATTCCTCTAAGCTATCAGGAATTCCATTCATATAGGTCCTGATAACGAGCATGTTAAACGCACTGACCATTCCAGGGATTACATAAACCCAAAAACTATTGGTAAGCCCAAGTCCCTTGTACAGGAGGAAGGTAGGGATTAATCCACCATTGACATACATTGTGATAACCCAAAACAGGGATAAACCTCTTTTGAACAAAAATCTTTTTCTGCTGACTATAAAAGCAAGGATTGCATTTGCCACCAGTGCTAAGACTGTTCCAATTATTGTTCTGGCAACAGTAATGTATGCTCCTGTTATAAGATTATCTTTTTGTAAAACCGTTATATAATTCTTCCAGGTAAACTTTCTTGGTAAGAGGTAAATTCCACCTCTTAATGCATCTGTACCATCATTAAGCGATATCGCAAGTGTATTAAGCACCGGATAAAGCGTTATGATCAAAAACAGTACCATAATGATGCAATTTACAATTGGAAATATACTTATCTTCTTTTTCTTTTTGCTCTTTACAGAGCCTGCTGTTATATCTGCCATCGTACAAGACCTCCTTAAAACAACTGCTCTTCACCATTATGTTTGGCAATTTTATTTGCAATAAATATAAGAATTATACTTACCACACTCTTGAATATACCTGCTGCGGTACCTATTGCATAATCTCCCTGGCTTATGCCCCATTTAAGTACATAAATATCAATAGTCTGTGATACTTTCTGTATCAGACCGTTTCCTAAGAGATACTGTATCTCAAATCCTGCATTTAAAACATTACCTACATTCATAAGAAGAAGGATTATGATAGTTGGTTTGATTCCCGGCAGTGTTACGTACTTGATCTTTGCCCAGCGTCCCGCTCCATCAATAGATGCTGCTTCGTAAAGTGAAGGATCTATTGATGTAATGGCTGCAAGATATATGATTGCATTCCATCCTGTTTCTTTCCATACATTGGCAAATGCCACTATCGGCCAGAAATATCCCGTATGTGCGAAAAAGTTTATCGGTTGGTCTATAATATGCATATTTACAAGGAACTCATTTACAATACCTGTTCCTGAAAGCATATCGTGTAAAATACCTGTTACAATGATCCATGAAAGGAAATGTGGAAGATACGATATAGTCTGTACTACTTTCTTTCCACCCTTTGATGCAATCTCATTAAGTAAGATTGCAAATGCTATGGCTGTGACAAAAGTTACAACCAGATTGATAACGCCCATTGCGAGTGTATTTCTTATAACACGGATAAATGTCATATCCGAGAACAGCATCTTGAATTTGTCCAATCCAACAAATGCAGAATGAAATATACCAAGTCTTGGTTTGTAATCCTGAAATGCCATTGCCCAGCCAGCGAGCGGCAGATAATAGAATACGACTCCATATGCCACCATTATTGCTGCCCAGAACAGCAGCACTTTCTGGCGTTTGACTTCTTTCCATGTAATTTTTGTTCTAGGTTTTCTGACCTTTTCTTTTTTGTTTTCTCTCGTTAATGACATGACACCACTCCTTAAAAGGCAGCAGGCAGATAAAACGCTATTACATCTGCCTGCCTTAAATTTCATTTAAGCTTTATTTAAACTTAGCAGCCTGCTCTAATCTTTTATCAAGCTCAGTCTGTAATTCATCCAGGAAATCCTGTGGATTACATGCATTGTATTTATCCATGTATGTATTCCATGCTTTGTCAAAGTTTTTTGCCATAACAACCTGTGGAAGCTGCTCATGCTTAACTTCGCCAATCTTTGTCCAGGCTACTCCACCAGGAGTGCTTGTGTTAAAGTTGTTAGAGTATGACCACATCGGATACCAATCTCCAGGTGCATTGTTTGTTCCAAGCATTTCAACGTATGTCTTAACACCATAGGCATCGAAAGCTTCTTGTACATCACTGTTAAGACCATCATAGAACTCTCTTGCCTGTCCATCAGGTTTGTTGGCATTGATTCCATCATCACTTGTTCCATTGTACTGTGGGAAGTATGAGTATGAGCATAAATGAGAAGCCTTGTATGCTGTATCAGCAGCCTGCTTTCTCTCATCTGCTGTTCTGTAGAACTCACCATTCTCATCTACTTCATAGTCAGTACCCTTGACACCCCAGAATCTGAGATTGTGGATATCCTGATCAAGAAGATCATTTACAAACTTCATGGCCGCATCTACATCATCACAGGCTGTTGTAACAGCAAGACCTGTTGCCTCGTTGAAAGCACCGCCTGCATTGTGCCACTGATTGTCACGGCCGTCGATTGTTACAGGTACTGGAATGTAATCGCATCCCTGCTCATCAAGGCCTGCCTGTTTAATTGCATCACCTGCTGTGAATGCAAAATCCCACCACTGGTCAATCATTCCAAGTACACGTCCTGTAGAAAGCTTAGAGATATATTCATCATATGTCTGTGTGAATGACTCAGGATCTACAATTCCCTTATTATACTCTTCATTGAGCTTCTTGAAATATTTAACTGCTGTATCAGATGTATTATAGTCAAGTACTTTCTTTGTATCAGGATCTACCATACATGATCCATCGTTTGGATATCCGTCAAGGAACTGTGGTGCATTCTCAAGACAGAAATATCTCCAATCTTCACAAAGGATTGTATATGGAATATTTTTTGTTCCATCAGCCATTGTTGGATTTGCTTCATTATATTTCTCGATGAGGTCAAAATACTGATCCAGTGTCTTGATTTCCGGATAGTTAGCCCATTTAAGTACTCTTGCCTGGATCCAAAATGCCTCGTCATTATGTGTGCAGACTTTCTCGTCTCCCTTTATGCAGCTAAACTGTGGTATCCAGTAGATATGTCCGTCATCCTGACGAAGTTTTTCCCACTCAAGTTCTGTGAAAAGATTTTTGATGTTTGGATATTTCTCGATGTAGTCATCCAGTGGAACAAGTGCACCTGCTTCATATAACTGCTTCTGTCCACTTGCACCTTCAATGAAATCAGGATACTCGCCACCTGCGATCATTGTTCCGACTGCCTCATCTGCTGTCTGTCCGGTAAGCCAGGTTTCCTTTACCCTTACACCTGTCTTTTCCTCGATGATCTTCTGGATTTCATTATCATCATTGATTTCAGATCCCGGTACAGCAAAGAATGCATCAAACTCTTTCGCACCTCCGGAGCTACCTTTTTTGCCACTATCATTACCACATCCGGCAAACATTGTTGCTGCCATAGTAGCCACAAGCAGCATGCTTACAATTTTTTTTCTTCTCATATTGTAATGTCCTCCCTTTTGATAACTTAATTTTATACTTTTTAAGTTTTCAAACAATCGGAGTAACTATAGTCAAAAACAGGGTAAACTATAGTTTCTCGAAAAAACTATAATTTACCCTGTTTTGCAGTAATATATATTATTCTCCACTTTGCATCTGGCGTCTGAAACGCGCCGGTGTACAGCCTTTTACCTGTATAAACCTGTTCACAAAATAATCCATATCATGATATCCGACTTCCTCTGCTATCTGTATTATCTTCTTATCAGTCCTAAGCAGAAGCTCTGCCGCCCGTTCCATCCTGTAATTGTTCAGATAATCCTTAAAGGACTGTCCGTATTTTTTTCTGAAAAGCTGCCCTAAGTATGCACTGTTTACATAATACTTCTCACTCAGGCTCTTAAGCGTGATGTTCGTGGCATAATTGTCTCTTACTTCCTTTTCTACCATGCCGATCACACCTCTTGACACATTTTTTCTAAGCTGCGACAGATAATCACCATACTCACAGCAAAATCTGGTCATATGTGCACGGCTTCCCCTCTCAATACCGGTCTTAAAGCTGCTCTCACTTATGAGTCGCAAAATCTCCTGCTGATTTACATTATCATCCTGCTCACTTGCCAGGTGTATAAACTGAAACAACAGATAATTGATATTTAAGTTCATGCTTTCCCCATTCATACCCATGCTGGACATCTCATCATAAAATGTGGCAACTGCATTTCTTATCTCAACATGGTTGTTCTGTTCCACTGTCCTAAGCAGCTCATCCAGACTATCTTTACAAAGCACTATTCCATCTGCCGATATCTTTACTTCATCCTCATAGTAATATATGCTCTTTACTATGCGAAAGCCCTGAAACGACCTGAGCATACATGCATTGCCGTATGATCTGGCTATCTTTGATATATCTGATACTTTTCTTCCGACCAGCATAACTATATTCTTTTGTGTATTATCACATATATACCTTCTCAGATCCTCCAGATATTTTCTCTCGTTTTTTGCGGCTTCCTCTGCCATATAATCTGAGAATATAAAGCCTATGTCATACACTTTTTCATTTACCGATACATCAAATACACAATGTGCCGAATCAGCCCCCAGAAAAGCAACACAGCTTTCGTACATCTTGCGCTGTAAGCTTCTCATATCACTATCGAGTATCTCATCACCTGCCGGAAGCTGCTCCACCTGTATCTCAACATACCTTGCTCCACCCTCACACCTCATATTTTCTTTTACATAGTTCAGGTTTACTTCATCATATTTGCCCCGTATCAGAGATATCAGGTGTCCTGCAAGGTATGCCTGTTTCATCTTTTTGTTATCCTCGTCGATCTTGTTTTTCTCGTTTTTGAGCACAAGAACCTTGTTTAGTACCTTAAGCAGCATCTCCTTGTCCACCGGCTTTAGTATGTAATCCGTACAGTCATTCTGCAGGGCCTGCTGCGCATAGCTAAAATCTGCATAACCGCTTAATATCACAAAATACACATCTGATTTTTTATCTTTTCTCAAAGTCTCAAGCAGCTCAAGTCCTGTCATCTCCGGCATCCTTATATCGGCTATGACCAGATCCACATTCTCATTTTCAAGAAACTGCAGGGCTTCCTTTCCATTTGAGACCATTCCTGCTATCTCAAATCCTTCATTTTCCCAATCAATGATCACCTTAAGCCCCTGTATTATAAAAGGCTCATCATCCACCAATAATACTTTAAGCATTTTAAATCTCCTATAAATATGTTTCCGGTATTTTTATCATCACAGTCGTACCGCAGCCTTCCTCACTGTCCACATCAAATACTGCTTTAGATTCCGTTACCATTTTGATACGCAGGCAGGCATTTATCACGCCCACTCTGCCACCGGTCTTTAACATATCGATATCTGCATTTTTCATGTTACTTTTCATTTTTTCAAGAGCATCCGGATCAATTCCGCTGCCTGTATCCTCAACCTCTATATGCATGAACCCAGCTTTTTTGAATATACGCACAAATATCCAGCCCGGAGCAGCTTTACTTTCTATGCCATGCACACAGGCATTTTCAACAAATGTTACAAGCGTAAGTTTTGGCACCTGACATTCCATGCAGTCTGCTTCTATATCTATGTTATAGTTCAGCCGCTCGCCAAACCGGTATTTCTGCAATGCCAGATAGGCTTTTACAAATTCACATTCCTTTGCAACGGTTACAGCATCATTTCCCCACTCCACATACTGTCTTTGCATGATTGCGAGTTTTTCGACCATATCAGCCGTCTCATTTTCCTTTTTCAGCAGACTGTGCATTCGTATGCTCTCAAGCGCATTAAACAGAAAGTGCGGATTTATCTGGCTGTGCAGTGCAAGAAGCTCTGCATTTTTCTGACTTACAAGCATCTCCTGCTCTTTTAGCTTATTCTTATATACAGTCTGAATCAAGTCATTTGTGCGGCTTACCATCCTGTTGTAATTTTTTATCATGCTGCCGATCTCATCTTTGCTCTCCCTGCCAGTCATAGATACAAGCTTTTCGCTGTCAACTGACTTAAATACCTTTGAAAGCTTTAATATCCTGCTCGTAAAGGAATGGTTAAAGATACTGAACAGACAAAGTGGAAAGAATACATTTATAAGCATCAGAAAAACAATAATCGGTGCATTGTGCATAAGCATGCTCCATATATTACTGCGTGTCTTAAACACATATATATCAAGATCACAGCCATACAAAGAGATCTTCTGCCTGTATACGTAGTCGCTTATTTTCCCAATCGCCTCCAATGTCTTAAATGGTTTGTTGACTCCACTGTAGGCCCCATTTGACAGCACTATGTCATCTCCATGGCAGATAAGCACTTCATTATCATAATTCATATTCTTAAGAGTATGCATCATGCTGCCATAATTAAACTCTACCTTGAGTACCTTTTCGATATCAGATGAGTAAAAATCCAGCTTTTGCATATAAATCATACGTCTTTCATCTGACAATCCGGCTCCGCCTTTTTCATATACAAAAAAGAGTCCTCCGCTTCCATTCTGCTCCAGAAGTCTGTAAGAATCCGTATTTCTTACAGCAGACATATCATTTACTTTTCCGCCATTTACTATTGTAGGATTGTCAGCATACAGGAAAAATACTATATTGCTCATTCCAAGTGTGTTTTCAAAAAGTGTATCCTGAAAGAAGCTCTGATACTCTGATACATACTCAGCAGAGCTTGTGTATTCCTTTGATATAAAATCGTCTATGCGCTTGCTGGTGTAGATACTCTTAGCTGCCTCTCCTGCGTTATTGACCATGCTGCTCAGATTATATCCCACAGCACTTGCTATGCTCGACATTTCATGTCTGCTGCTTTCTTTTTCAGCATTATTTACGATGGAAAGCACCACTGCATCAGTCACTATGAGCGGCAGCATGACACACAGTACATAAAATATGTAGAATTTTTTTCTGAGTGAATAATCATCAAGCTTTCTCTCAATGACATTCCATATTGATCTTCTCATAAACAGTTCCTCTGAAATCACTTAAAGGAGCCGACATATGTCCGCTCCTAAAGTCTGTTTTAACTTATCATTAATTATAAAATAACATATTTATTATTAATAATCTACCCCTGTTTTCTCTCCACATCTTGCGATCTCAATGCGCTCTGTCCTCTTGCCTGTGAGCTTTGTGCTTCTGTCATCAGGCTGTTGTCCTCCTGCGGATATCTCATAAATTCCCGGCACAGCTACACAGCTTCCATCCTCTTCTATCACAGCAAAGTCCCTTGGCGAAAGAGTCAGCTTTACTTTCTTAGTCTCATGTGGCTCAAGCTTTACAACCTCAATCCCCTTTAGCTGATATCCCGGCTCATACTCTGCAGCATCAACGTGCCTGATATAGAGCTGAACTATCTCATTTACAGTATATCTGCTGTCATTTGTCACATTTACAAACACCTCGACAGGTTCGTTTACATCACTTTCTGCTTTATCCACTGACAGTCCATCATAGTTTGTCTCACCATAATGCAGTCCATATCCAAATGGATATAACACATTCTCATTTGTATAGCGGTATGTCCTGTGAGCCATTGAATAATCCGTAAACTCCGGGAGATTTTCGGTGCCCTGATAAAATGTAACCGGCAGTTTTCCACTCGGACTATACTCTCCGAATATAGCTTCTGCAACAGCCTTTCCGCCTCTGGCTCCCG
>JABLTK010137185.1_pt1 | contig 12162 bp, 14 predicted proteins | sample 7160131 | NCBI WGS metagenome assembly JABLTK01 (sample SAMN14651221, study PRJNA627086) | human gut metagenome | isolation source: feces | host: Homo sapiens
CATGCATAAATTGCAAAAAGAAAAAAGTGTAGAAAACAAAACTATTAATATTAAAATTCTTGATATCAATTTGTTTTTCATTCGTTACACTCCTTTCTTTTTACTTTTTATATGTCTAACTTACGGATAATTAACTATCCGTAAGTTAGCTCGATTTTATTTAATTTTCTTGTTGTTCAACAAGTTTATTTACGTTTGTCTCTATAAATGCGAATTCTCTTTGTGTTGGTCTTATTTCTAATATTGCTGTATCATTTCCAACCTTTAATAATCCTTCACCTCTACTTGCAGTTAGCAAATAACTTGCCTCACCTTCTGTTAGTTTAAATACCTCTTTCAAATACTCTATCTCAGATTTGTCTTGTGCCAAGAATAATTTAGTGTCAGAAGATGTCAAAACTGCTTGTGCCTCTTTACATTCGTAGAAATCTTGGAACTTTTGAGAAATAACAGCAAGAGAAACATTTCTTTTTCTGGCACGTCTCGCCATTGTGTTCAAGAAATCAACTGCTTCTGGATAAGGAAGCAACATCCATGCTTCATCAACAAGCACTCTTTTCTTCTTAGCTCTTGACTTATCTTCACTGTTCTTTTTAACATATTTTTCCCAAATCCAAGAAAGCAATATTTGTTGTGCAAGTGGTCTTGCAAATCTTTCTTCCAATTGTGATATATCCAAATTGATAAAAGTACAACCTTCTAACAATTCAAATGTAGATTGTCCATCAAAATACGCCATCTGTCCATCATATTCACGAACATATTGTTTCATGACTTTTATCAAATAGCTAAAGTGGAATTGATAGTCTATATTATCATTTTCTTCAGCTTTTCTCAGCAATCTTCTGTACCAAGTACCTATTGTTGGCATCTCTTTTCTTTGTCTTGCAAGCCTATTGCCAAGCTCTATTTGATCATCATCATATAAACTATTTGGATTATTGGTTATTCCGTAAGCTTGATACTCTTCGCCAACAACCTCCGCAATAATCTGTTTAGTAATTTCATTAACTTCTTCTGAACGTGTACTACCCCTAGCCATTGTTACTAAAACGTTTGTAACGTCCTCAACTTTATTTTCAACATTTAGTACTGTTCTTTCCTTACCTGTAATCTCATCCTTAACAATTTCCGGCTCAATATCAAATATGTTTATTATAGTTTTTGAACTTGGACTTATAACAACGTTAACACCACCCAAGCTTTCTGCAACAATTCCATACTCACCTTCAGCATCAAGTGCTAAACTTTCAATTCCCATAAGAACTGAAGAACGTGCAGTAATAGTTTTTATTGTAACACCTTTACCAGCACCAGACTTACCGAAAATAACCATGTTATAATTTGTAAGTGATGAATGGAAATTATCATATAAAATTGGCAACCCTGTTTGCTTATCAAATCCAAGCGGAATACCTGTCGAATGTCCTATTTCTGATGTTATAAATGGAAATACAGTACCCATTGAATTTCTATCAAAAGTATGTTTCTTTCGCAAATAGTTTCTATTAAAAGGCAAATTAGATTTAAAAGCTTCTTCTTGCATCGCCCATGCTGTTTTAATATTAATCAAGCCTTTTGACATTTCCATTGATAAAAGTTCTGACATTTTATCAAGTTCTGCTAGATCGTAAGAGAATAGCGTACATACTACAGAAGCTTCAAAAAGCTTATTAAAACCAGCCGCAATTTCATCTCTTATTCTTTCTGCCTCAATTCTTTTATCCTCTATAAGTCTTTCTCTGTTTATATCTCCACGTTTAGCAGCAACAATTCTTTCAGATTCTAGAGAAACAATGATTTTATTCAAACTTGTTTGTGAAACCGCTTCACTAACTGGATTTATAAATACTGATGTGTTTACATCTCCAAAATTATACATATCTCTTAAGAAATATGGAAATGTTGCCATTCTTGGCAAACCTGAAACATAATGACTTCTTGCATATCTAGTTATACTAGATATAATTGCTAAATGATTAATATTTGAAGCATCTATACCAGAAGGTGCAATCAAATCCTTAATCGTCTTTTTGTTTTTTACCAAAATATTACGAACATCATCTGAAGAATTTTGCTCATTCACTTCTAAATCTGCACTTTTTACATTTTCTTCAGCTTTCTTTTTTCTACCAAAAGCCATCTTCTTCCCTCCTATTCCTCTTTATCTCTTGTTTGTTCTAATTCTTTCACCGGGTCAACCTCATTATTAGGCTTTTCGCTTAATTCCTCTTTAGGAATCAATGGATCATACATTTGCGAATTCAAATCATTTAATGCTCCGTCAACAACTTCTGGATCAAATTGATCTCCATTATCCAAAATAAGTTGCATTGCTTGCCTCTTAGACGCATCACTAAGTTCTTGTTCATATGTTAATCCTGTTCTTTCTTTTAGTGCCTCCATAGACTTCTTAAGCGCAAGTTCTGCTTCTGCAAGAGCTTTTTCTTTAACTGCATTATCAATTGCTTCTCTCTTCTTTTCAACAACATTTTTCGAAGTTGAATATAGTCTATAGAAACCACTATTAAGAGCTTTTCTGATATTATAAATATCAGCATCATCTTTGTTGTACGCAATATACAATAGCTCTGCTAGTTCTTCAGAATTCAATATCTTGCTGTCAACACCACAAGGAAGAAGAGCTCCAGAAATACTTCTACATCTTGTATAAAGTTCTGAGTACGCTAAATCATGTGCTTCCTCTTTTGTAAAGTTAGTTGCAAGTCCAAGCTCCGAAGTATAATATGAAACAACAACGTAATATCTTCTTTGAAGAATATTTTTATTTAAGCTCATTTTTTCAACATAATTAATTATATCCGCACCATAATCAGCAAGAATTTTTTTCTTTTTAACCTCAAAATCTATAGCATCTCTTTCTTTTTGAGAAAGTTTTTCGTTTTTCTTTCTTGTGTATGCCGCAAGTTCAGCTTTATCATAATCATCCTTTATAACTAAAAGTCTTTCTTTATACTTGTTTATCTCATCCTCCAAGTTTAAAGATCTTGATTGAACATATAATTGAATAGGATACTTTAATGTATTAAGAAAATTAGAGAAACCTTCTTCAACAGCAAGCATCTCAGTCTCAGACATAAGATCATAATTAATTCCTTGGCATTTTATTACCATTACATATTTTTCGCCATTTTCTTGAATAATCATGTCATCTTCAATCTTATCAAACTCCATAAATTTTGATATATCCTCTTTAGGGCAAGCGTCTGACGCTTTAACAGTAGTATTCTTTTCGCTATTATCTTCAAGTTTTTTGCTGACTCCTTTTCCTTCTCTGTAGATAAGTACAACAATAACGCCAAGAATAAAACCTAAAAGTACTATCGCCACATTAATAAACACGTCCAAATTATCCACGTTTTCTCCTCCTTTATTCTTTTGTTAATAATCATTGCTATCAAATTTATTTTTTCTTGCCAACTTCAGCATCATAAACATAATACTTTTTATTGCGTTTAAATTTGTAATAATTTGCAATAACTGTTTTTATGTATTCTCCGCCTGTCTTCCTAAATAAATCAAATGCTCTCGACTCTGGCATTTTCACTTGTCCAATAACAAAACCAATTACCGCACAAAGTCCAAGTAGCACCCATGCAAGAATGGTTGCCCCAAATGCGGCACAAACTTGATATAAAATTATACCAGGAATAAAACCTAATAATATACCTAAGAAACCTTTAGGCGTGAATATAAGCAAAATTCTAGCATCACCATCAATTTCTCTCGGAATTAAATGTGTTCCCATCTCAACACCTCCTAATCATTTGTGAATACAATACACCCAATAGTATTATAACATAGAGACATATATTTTTGTAAAAAAATATCAAAAAGAATACTTTTTAACAAAAAAATAATATTTCTGTAACAATTTTGTAAAATGATGTGCTACTACAAATTAGTACCAGTGTTTATCACCTTTTCCGCATCATCATTTCCCGCTATATTAACAACAATCTGTGCAATAGAAGAGCAACATACAATAAGTGCGATACCTATAAGATATTTAGGTAGCATTCCTTTAATTTGTGCCCTCTCATTAGCTCCACTCATCACATACTTAATACCAACAAAAATAAGTGTTCCAACTGCTATAGCATAGCCAAACCAAGCAACAACATTAATAATATTTCTTAATATCGTTTTTATAGTAGTCTCAGCGCTCCTTGCTCCCACACCGCCAGCAAGCACTATACTTCCAATAGCGATTAAAACAATTAACAAAACAAAAAATATTCTTTTCTTTAGATCTCTTCTCATCGTATCCCTCCAATACTAATTTCATTATAGCACAAAAACCCCTCTAATTCTACATATTTATGCATTTTATGGAGTTTTATATTTGGGTTATTTTGCTATAAAAGTAAAAAAATCATGTCGAAACATGATTTTTTATTTTTAACAACTATTAATTGCCTAATTCTTGACCAAATTCAGCTAACCATCCACAGATTGTAGCCGCACCAGCTATAATTACAGCGCCTATTACGAAGTTTATAAGACCTCTCTTTAGATCTGCTTTTTCGTTGGCTGCTGACATTGTATATTTAATACCAATGTATATTAGCATACCTATTGCAAATGCATAGCCAATCCATTGAATTGCTCCTAATATTTTTGATACTGCTCCAGACCCTTGTTCTAGCTTTGGATCCACACTTGTCAAATCACCTGGTAAAGCAAAAACCGTGCTGAACATTGTTGCCAACATCGCCAATGTCAATAAAACACTAATCACTCTTTTCATAATATCATCCCTTTCTATATTTTCCGCATCTTAATAACTTAGAACATCACTCGGTAGTACACCGCCTTGCGTAAATATCTTTATAACTGCACCACCAATAGTCGCAGCGCCAAAACATATAATTGTACCTAATATCCAAGGAAACAAAGCTTCCTTCGCATGGCTTTTCTCAACAGCCGTCGCTGTAAGATACAATATTCCTATATGTATAATCTTGCCTATACAAACAGCAGAGCCAATAAGAAGCAATATTCTTGTGATTTCCACCAAGGTCTTTCTAACATCGTCTGGCACAGTAACGCCTCCACCCGCAAATACGAAACTTGTAAAACATAGTATAAGTGCCATATTAAAAAGAATATTTAAAATTTTATTTTTCATACCGTGCCTCCTTTCTATCATTATACAATAATTTTAGCTATATTTCAACACAAATCGTCATGCAAATGACAAAAGAAAAGCTGTCACAATTTCAAATACCATTGTGACAGCTCATAAAAGACATATCAACTAGTTGCCTAACTCACTTCCAAAGCTTGCTAACCAACCACAAATTGTAGCAGCACCAGCTATAATTACAGCACCTATTACAAAGTTTATAAGACCTTTCTTTAAGTCTGCTTTTTCATTAGCCGCTGACATTGTATACTTAATACCTATGTATATTAGCATACCTATTGCAAATGCATAACCTATCCATTGGATTGCTCCTAGTATTTTTGATACTGCAGTACCTCCATGTTCTAATGTAACAGCTCCGATTGATACAGGAACAGCAAATGCAACACTCGCCATTGTTGCTAACATTGCTAATGTTAATAAAACGCTAACTATCTTTTTCATATATTTCACCTCACTTATTTTTATGAATATGTATATAATATTGAAATCTTTTTATTAGTTGTGGACACAATCACCACAACCGTATAATATGATTTTACTATGTAATTAAGTATTTTTCAATAAAAAATTACAATAATTTCACTTTTTTGTTTTAATTTTTGAAAAATAGGGCTATTTAAACTTGTGTTTATGCAAACTATTTTTGATTTTAGGTATTGACAACCTTTTGTATTTAAATTATAATGAACATGTTCGTTATGGCGGATTAGCTCAGTTGGCTAGAGCGCCCGGCAATCACTAATTATTCTTCGAAAATTTGAACATATTTCTTTTCTGGCAATTCCTTCTTTTCTTCTTTCTTAGGTATATCCAAGCTCAATATACCATTTTTGAATGAAGCTTTAACATCTTCACTCTTAATTTGTTCACCTACATAAAAACTTCTTGAACAACTTCCTGTATATCTTTCTCTTCTTACAAATCTGCCATTTTCTTTTTCTTCATGATTTGAATCAATTGTGGCTTGAACTGTTAAATATCCATCATCAACTGAAATTTTAATATTGTCTTTATTGTAACCTGGCAAATCAATGTCTATCAAATATTTATCTTTCTTTTCTCTTATATCTGCTTTCATAACTCTTGTTTCATGTTCTGTAAAGAATGGATCTCTAAACATTTCTCCTATCAAATCAAAATCATTTCTTCTTGGTATCATCATCATATAAATCTCTCCTTTTTATCTTTATGTGTTGATACATACTTAGCACATATAATTTTTTATTTAAACTCTATAAAAAGTATCTTTTAACTTTTTACAATTTATATTATATCCCTCTTTTTAGCACTGTCAATACGAGAGTGCTAAAATTCACATAATATTCACAATTGCAGTCTATGTTATTTACATAATACTTGACAGTTTTTAATTATTGTTGTAAAATGGTCGAGCAAGTTTATTATTATATATGTCCTACGAATTGAAAGGAGGAGAAATATGCGACTTTACACACCTGTGGCCACAATTTCAGTTGAGCATTCAGTTTTGGATGAAAATAGCACTTCATATCGGTTTTCAACCGAACTTGGCATGAACAATTCAATGATTGCAATGCGAAAATTCTTGAAGGAGCTTCCATCCACTAAGTTAGTGCGAATCCGCGAGTGTAACCACGACCCCTATGACAATCTGAGATACTCAATAAGTGATGTCTTAATAGTCCAAAAAATGAATGTACTCATCCGCAGAGATGAGCTTGAAACACTGGAGGACCTAACCGATAAACACTTCTTTTGTGTTACGTATGGTTTTCCGAAAGCAAGAGACGAGTTAGCTCGAATCTTGACTCACGATTTTTGTATAAAGTAAAAAACACCTCATATCAATTGCTTAAGCCTAAGCTTTTGATATGAGGCGTTTTTATATTTCATCTAAATTATTTTTCCTCCACCAACTACTATGTCATCAACATAGAATACTGCTGATTGTCCTGGCGTTACTGCTCTTTGTGGTTCGTAAAACTCCACTTTTATCTTATCATCTTCTTGCTTTATTCTCGCTTTAGCCATCTTTGCTGTGTAACGCGTTTTTACTTCAACTTCCATCCAGTCTTTTATCTCGTCTACTAATATTAAATTTACTTCTTTTACTTCTATCTTGTCTGTATATAGGTCTTTTTCTTCTCCAACTATTACTTCGTTTTTTGCTTTGTTAAAACCAACAACAAAAAGTGGAACTTTATTTGATATTCCAAGGCCTTTTCTTTGTCCTATTGTGTAATTATACAGACCTGTATGTTTGCCTAAGACTTTTCCACTCTTGTCTACAATATTGCCTTCTACTGGCTTTATATCTGAATTGTTTTCTAAGAATTTTTTATAATTTCCATCTGGCACAAAACATATATCTTCACTATCTGGTTTGTTTGCTACTTTTAAGTTATTTTCTCTTGCTATTTTTCTTATTTCTTCTTTTTCTTCATAGTCTGCAAGCGGAAACAATACATGTTCTACCAAATCTTTTGGCATATTCCATAATACATAACTTTGGTCTTTTCCTATTGATTTTGATTTTTTTAGAACCCATCTACCATATTTTTCACTATATTCTGTTTTTGCATAATGGCCTGTTGCTATATAATTGCAACCTAACTCTTTTGCTTTTTCGTACATGAAGCCGAATTTCATATATTTATTACATTCTATGCAAGGATTTGGTGTTCTACAATTTGCATAGCAACAAATAAAATCATCTATTACATGTTTTTTGAATTCATCTTTGTAGTTATATGTAAAATGCGGTATTCCTAATTGATTACACACATTTTTAGCATCTATATAAGTTTCTATATTGCAACAACTACTACCCGAAAAAAGTTCAAGAGTCGCCCCAATCACTTCATATCCTTCATTTTTTAGCAAAAGTGCAGAAACTGAGCTATCAACTCCTCCACTCATGCCAAGTAATACTCTTTTATTTTCCATTTATTCTTCCTCACTTCCAAGACATTCTTCGATTGTATGCCAAGCAAGGAGCGCACACTTTACTCTCGCAGGCATATTAGATATATTCTTAAAGGCTATTGCATCCTCTAGCTTTTTTAGTTCGTTTTCATCTTTTGTTTCTCTTTTTATCATTTCGATAAATGTTTTTACAATTTCTTTTGCTTCTTCTATTTTCTTACCTCTTAATGTGTCTATCATTATAGAAGTTGATGCTTGAGAAATTGCACATCCATGACCTGTAAAAGCTAAGTCTTCGATTATATCACCGTTTATTTTTACTTCTAATTTTATTTCATCACCACAGTTTGGATTATGTCCCATTTTACAACATGTAGCACCTTCTAGTTCTTTTTTGTTGTAAGAGTTCATGCTATGTTCCATTATTATGTCATTATATACATCTGATAGTTCGTCCATATTTTTCTCCTAATCTTTAATGTATTTTCTAAACATATTATACGCCTTATTTAAGGCTTTAACAAGTCTATCAACATCTTCTTTTGTGTTGTAAAAATAAAAACTTGCTCTACAAGTAGAATCTATTCCTAAAAATCTCATTAGTGGTTGTGCACAGTGATTGCCAGAGCGAACGCATACATTTTCTGAATCTAATATACTTGCAACATCATGTGGATGTACGCCATTTATATTAAAAGAAATTACTGAAGAATGATTTTCTCTGTTTGGTGTCATATAAATGGTTAAGAAGTCTAATTTTGAAAGCTCATCTATCGCATAACTTACAACTTCTTTTTCTATTTTATCAATCTCTTCGTATCCTATTTTTTCAATGTAGTCAATTGCGGCTGAAAGACCTACAACGCCTTCTACATTTTGTGTGCCTGCCTCAAATTTATTTGGAAGTGGTGCAAATGTTGTGTTTTGTTCATACACATATTCAATCATATCTCCGCCCATTAAAAACGGATTCATTTTATTTAATATTTCTCTTTTTCCGTAAAGTACGCCTATTCCAAGTGGTGCAAGCATTTTATGACCAGAAAAAGCAAGAAAATCTGCATCCAAATCTCTAACATCAACTTTCATATGAGGAATACTTTGTGATGCATCTACTAACACTTTTGCACCTTTTTTATGTGCATATTTTATTATTTCTTTGACATTATTGATTGTGCCTAAAACGTTTGAAACCTGCGTAATCGCAACAATTTTAGTCTTATCTGTTATCTTAGATTCTATCTCTTCTTTTGAAAGTTCAAAATCCTTATTTATATACATGTATTTTAAAGTGCTTTTTGTTTTTTTAGTAACCATTTGCCAAGGAACTAAGTTAGAATGATGTTCCATTATTGATAAAACAACTTCATCTCCCTCAAAAAGGTTATCTAGTCCATAAGAATATGCAACCAAATTTAGGCTTTCACTTGCATTTTTAGAAAATATTATTTCTTCTGGATATTTTGCATTTATAAAGTTTGCAATTTTAGCTCTTGCACCCTCATAAAGTTCAGTCGCCTCAACACTTAACGAGTACGCTCCTCTATGAGGATTAGCATTACTTTTTTCATAATATTCATTTATTTTATCTAATACATATCTAGGCTTTTGCGTGGTAGCACCACTATCTAAATATGCGATATTTTTGTTTTCAAATATCGGAAAATCCTTTTTTATTTCTTCTATATTCATACTAATCCCTTTTTAATTCAATTTTTCATCAATTTTATTTATAATCTCGTTTCTCAACTCTTCATCATTTATTCTGTCTATTATATTTGAAAAGTTTGATTTCACAAGCAATTTAACAGCTTCTTTATAACTTAGGCCTCTAGACATTATATAAAATATAACTTTATCATCTACTCTACCAGAAGCAGTTGAATGATTTCCGTGAGACATCATCTTCACTGCATAAAAGCATTGGAAGAGCAATTGATTTTGCATCTTTTGATAAAAGCATGCAATATTCGTTTTCGTTTCCTTTAGCCTTTTTCGAGCCCTTTTTAAAATCTATCGTTCCCTTAAAATGCTTTTTAGCTTTGTCTGAAAGCGAACCTTGAACATCAATATCTACATTTGTTTTCTTTCCATAAAGTTCAACTATATAATTCAAATCTTTTATTTGATTATCTGTTCCTAAATAAACTGTCTTTATATCATTTGTTGAATTCTCGCCATTTACACTCGAATAATAATTGCTAATACTTGTTTTTCCGCCAATATCTATAATTGTATAATTTACATTTGAGTTCTTTTCTAAAACATTTTCAATTGTTTCGAAATTATCCGAAGTCTCATTCATAAAATTTATTATATTAACATTTACTTTCGCATTTTCACTTGCAAATAGCTTTATTCCACTATTTCTAAAGCACTTTCTAGCTGTACTTGCTCTATATTCTATCGTAATTGTAGAATCTCCCATCGCATTTATTAAAATTTGATTTATAAGTGATAAATTTTCATCGTCGAAATTATATACAATCTTTTCTTCACTATTATTTAAATCTATTTTGATTTTGTTATTCGAATTTTCAAAACCAAGTCCAACCCCAAATTTAAAACTTAAATCTTCTTTTAGTAGCGAGACACATTGTGGCATCTTCATGCCTTTAAAATCTTCTGTAACTTGTGGCATTTCAACATCTAATTTAATATTATTTATATTAAAATTTTTAGAAGTTCTAATCGGTGTATTATTAAATTCCATATCTATCCAATGCTCCCTTCTAATTCGAGATTTATAAGATTGTTCATTTCAACTGCATATTCTATAGGAAGTTCTTTCGAAACAGGATATGCAAAACCTCTAACAATCATCGCTCTCGCATCATCTTCTGAAAGCCCTCTACTCATCAAATAAAATATAGCTTTATCGCTTATTTTACCTATCTTAGCTTCGTGAGAAAATTCAATTTCATCATTTCTAATATCGTTTACAGGAATTGTATCAGAACGAGAATTATCATCTAGCATAAGCGATTCGCAACTTACGCTACACTTTGAATTTGTAGCATTCTCCATAATTCTAACAAGTGCTCTATATGTACACGCACCACCATTTTTCGAAAGCGATTTAGAATTTACAACTGATGATGTATTAGGTGCATTATGAACAACTTTAAATCCCGTATCAAGATTTTGCCCCTTGCCGGCAAAAGTAATTCCTGTATACTCTGTTTTTGCTCCATCGCCATTTAAAACGCTCATTGGATATAGCATTGAAACCTTAGAGCCAAAAGAACCTGTAACCCAATCAATCTGTGCGTTTTTGCCTACAATAGCCTTTTTTGTATTTAAATTCATCATATTCTTTGACCAATTTTCTATTGTCGAATATCTTAAATAAGCATTATCTTTTACGTATAACTCAACACATCCAGCATGTAAATTAACTTTGTTGTATTTAGGTGCAGAACAGCCTTCAATAAAATGAAGACTTGCTCCCTCATCAACAATAATTAGTGTATGCTCGAATTGTCCAGACTCAGGCGAATTAAGTCTAAAATATGATTGCAAAGGAATATCTACTTTCACTTCCTTAGGAACATAAACAAATGAACCTCCAGACCATACAGCTGCATGAAGTGCAACAAATTTGTGTTCACTAATCGGAACACATTTCATAAAATATTCTTTCACAATCTCTGGATATTCTTTAACTGCTGTTTCCATGTCAGTATAAATTACACCCTGCTTTAGCAAATCTTCTTTCATGCTGTGGTAAACAACTTCAGAATCATATTGAGCACCAACACCACCTAAAGATTTTTTCTCTGCATCAGGTATACCAAGCTTATCGAATGTGTTTTTAATATCTTCAGGAACATCATCCCAACTAGAATTTAGCTTAGACTTTGGCTTTACATACGTTGCAATATCATCCATTCTAAGCTCTGAAAGGTCTGGTCCCCATGTTGGAAGTTTTAGTTTGTCATACATTGCTAAAGCATCTAATCTGATTTTTCTCATCCAATCAGGATCATTTTTTTGTCTAGAAATTTCTTCTATAATCTCTTTGTTTAAGCCTTTTTTCATTTTAAATTCGTAGTCGTCTTTATTTTTAAAATCATAAATATTTC
>JABLTK010116167.1_pt1 | contig 12154 bp, 9 predicted proteins | sample 7160131 | NCBI WGS metagenome assembly JABLTK01 (sample SAMN14651221, study PRJNA627086) | human gut metagenome | isolation source: feces | host: Homo sapiens
GAACCTTTGCTATTTTTCCTAAGCTCTTGTTCTCCTTTTCATCTATTATTATTTCTCCATCCGGCACACCCAAATTTAAAAGTTCTTTATCTTCATAATTAGTTATTATCGCAAAATCTCCTGCTTCTCTAACAATCTTAGCAAAGACATCTTGTGTATAGCTAGATTTCTTTATCGTTACTTTTGGAACAATTACTGTATCTCCACTAATACCTGTTATTTCGCTATATGTTATTGCTTCCTTATTTATTTTTAATCCTTTATCTCTCCACCAAACAACATCTAAATTTATCTTTCTATATTTAGTTAATTCCTCAACATTTGACTTTATTTTAAGAACTATAATCCTCTTATCATCTTCTTCTGATATGTACTCTATAGTAGCATTGATAAATTCATCTCCAGTGTTATCAAATCTCAAATAAATATTATCGTTTAGCTTCGCTTCTTTACTTTCTTCCGATTTCATTGGTATCGCTATGTAACATTCAAAATTATTAACAATCTTGACTTTTGAAGGACTTATCGGAATAATTTGATTATTATTTATCTTTATTTTCTCTAATTCTGCAAGTGTCAATTTTGATATCACTGATGGCGACAACACATTTTCATAATTATCTACCCTAAATGAAACTAAACCTGCTTCTGGTGTTTTTAGGCTCTTTTCTGAGTCATTTATTTGTTTTTCATATGAGGTTCTTTCTTCTATTAAACTTTTTAATTGTGAACCCACAGGGCTTAAATCTCCTGCTATTTTGGCTTTCTTTTCGATTTTCTCATTAATCAAATTTTTGCTTTCATAGATTGAATATACATCATTATTTTCTTTTATATTTGTATACAAATATATTTCAATTTCTGAATCAAGCACCTTAACGTCATTGGGAAGTATTGTTTGCTTGCTTTCCATTGCCTCCTGAATTTTATTATCTAGTTTAGCTATTTTCTCAGTCAATTGTTCTTTTTCCCTTGACATATATGCAATAATCTCTGTTCCTTTTGAGACTTTTGTTGCATCATCAACATTGGCCTTAGGAGTACCTTCATATGATGAAGTGTCTAAAACTTTTTCATTTCTTATTATATATCCAACAACTTCTTCATACTTTATTACCTCACCATTCTTTATAAGCACTGTATCTGCAGGTTGCCTAAAAAAACTAACTATGCATATAACAAAATATATCAATATAATAATTAAAATAGATAATAATACAAATATCAGGTTTTGATTTTTCTTTTGTTTTTTCATCCAATATCCTCCCAAATAATATGTCTTATTTGTTTTCCATTATTATTTTGTCTGCTATATTATTTATGTCATACCATTTTATGTCCTTGTTTCTTCTAAACCATGTAAGTTGCCTTTTGGCATATCTTCTTGTCTCCATTTTTAACTTGTCTACCATTTCATCATATGAAATATCATTATTCAAAAACTCGATTACTTCTTTGTAGCCTAGTCCTTGAATTGCCGTTTTTGATATGGTGTATCTGCTCATTACATTTTTTACTTCTTCTACTAGTCCCTCTTCAAGCATTATATCTATACGCTTTTCTATTCTTCTATAAAGCTCCTCTCTACCCCATTCGATGCCATATACTCTATAATCGTATTTAGTTTCTTTTCTTGATTCTTCATCTAATTTAGTTTTTGTTTTTCCTGTAATTTTATATATTTCCAAAGCTCTTATTACACGTCTTACATTATTCATATCTATTTTTTCTGCTGCTTCTTTATCTATCTTTGCAAGCTCATCATGAAGAGCTTTGTTTCCTTCTTTTTTCGCTCTTTCAAGCAGTGCATTTCTATATTCTAAATCTTCTTTTACAGAGGCAAATTCTACTCCATTAATCAATGTATCTATGTATAAACCTGTTCCTCCAACTACTATAGGGACTTTATTTTTACTCAAAATATCTTCTATTGCTTTTTCTGCCATTTCTTTATATTTAGCAACGTTAAATATTTCATCAGGAGATACAATATCTATCATGTAATGCTTTATACCTTCCATTTCTTCTTTCGTTGGTTTAGCAGTTCCTATATTCATATCTTTATATATTTGCATTGAATCAGCAGAGATTATCTCTCCATTTAACTCTTTTGCAACTTTTATTGATGTAGCCGTTTTTCCTGACGCTGTTGGTCCAACAATTACAATAACTTTTGGTTTTTCATTTTCTTTTATCATCTTCGCCTCATTTCGAGCAATTAAATTACTCTTATCTTCTCCCAAATTTCTTTTCTATTTCTGTCTTTGTAATCCTTATTGCAGTAGGTCTTCCATGTGGGCATGTAAAAGGATTGTCAAGCAATAATAATTCATCTAATAGACCTCTTATTTCTCTTTCATCTAACACCATGTTAGCCTTTACTGCTGCTTTACAAGCAACTGTTGCTATAAATTTTTCTTCTATGTCTTGTTTGTTAGTTCTGTTCGTTATATCAATGCCATCTAGGATATCCATAAATAAGTCTTTTGTATTCATTTCAAAACAAATAACTGGTACGCCTGTTATTTTTATTGTGTTCTCGCCAAATTCTTCTAATGTAAAACCTGCTTGCTCAAACAAGTCCATGTGGTCTTTAACTATATGCATATCTCTTTTTGATAACTCTAAAACATCTGGTAATAAAAGCATTTGAGCTTCTTTGCCACCAGCTCTATAGAAATTTTCTTTTACTTTTTCATAAAGAACTCTCTCATGTGCAGCATGTTGATCTAATATGTATATATCTTCATCCAATTCCAATATAATATATGTATTAAACGCTACACCTAAAATTTTGTACTCTGGCACAGGGGATTTTTCTTCAATATCTTGATCATATATAGGTCTTATGTCCTCTTCAACCTTGCATTCAATATTATCTTCCTCTGGCTTATAATTTTTTTCAACTATCTTTTCAAATTCTTGTTCTTCAGATTCGTTTGATTCTTTTTTTGGCAAATAAGTAATATTTTGTAACGGTTCTTCCAATTCTTCTAATTGTGTTTCTTCTGCAATTGGTTTCAGATATTGCCTTTCCTCATCAAATTCTATTTTATCTATTACAGAGTTCTTGGCTTGATTATCCTTGTTCACTTTTACTTCTATTGTAGCATATTTTTCATCTGGATTTTTAGGTGTCTGTTCTGTACTCTTATTTCTAAAAATATCAAAAAGTCCTCTTCTTTGTGGCGCTGTCTCCTCTACATTTTTTTCTATAATTTTAGGTTCTTCTACTTTCTCTTTTTCTTCATCTCTTGTTATGTCTTCACCTAGAAGTGCATTTTTTATTCCATAATGTACCGCTTTAAAAACTTTACTTTCATCTGCAAATCTAACTTCTAATTTAGCAGGATGAACATTTACATCAACAAGTTCAGGATTTAACCTTATATCTATAATGCAAAATCCAAATTTACCATGTGGTATTAGTGTTCTATATGCTTCTTCAACAGCTGCAGATAAAATTTTGTCCTTTATATTTCTTCCATTTACATAGAATAATTGGTTAGTTCTGTTAGAGCGTGCTATCTCTGGCTTTCCAGCAACACCTCTTACCTTTACTCCTTCATATTCATTATCTACATTAACTAAATTTTGCGAAACATCTTTTCCAAAAATATTGTATACAACTGTTGTTATATCGCCGTTACCGCTTGTTTGCAAAATAGTTTTTCTATTATTAACTAACCTAAATGATATGCTAGGATTTATTAAAGCTATCTTTTCAACAGCCGATTCTATGTATCCACCTTCTGTAAAATCTTTTTTTAAGAATTTATATCTAACTGGTGTATTATAAAATAGTTCTCTAACTATAATTGTTGTACCATATGGAGCTCCGCACTCTTCTTTAGAAATAATATCTCCACCCTCAACAATTACTTTAGTTCCTATCTCTTGGTCTCTAGTTCTTGTTATTAGTTCAACTTTAGCGATTGCCGCAATACTTGCTAATGCCTCACCTCTAAAGCCCATCGTCATTACTTTTGTCAAATCTTCAGCCGAACGTATTTTACTTGTAGCATGTCTTTCAAATGCAAGAGCAACATCATCTGGTGCTATACCCTTTCCATCATCTGTAATTCTTATTGATGTTATTCCTCCGTTTTCTACTTCAACAGAAATCTTTGTTGCACCAGCATCAATTGAATTTTCAACAAGTTCTTTCACAACATTTGCTGGTCTCTCAATAACTTCTCCTGCTGCAATCTGATTTATTGTTAAATCATCTAATAATACTATATTTCCCATCTTGGTGTCCTCCTTTGTATTTTTATTTTTTACACATGCTCTGCTTATTTTTTTAGCATTTCTTTTAATCTAAGTAACTGTGTATATACTTCCTCTTTCGCTCTTTCATTTACAATTCCATATGCTACAACTGGTGGATTGCCTATTACTGTTCCAACTTTTATTGTGCCATATTCTAAAGTAACTACTTTTAATGTTTTTGATTTTTCTAGCAATTTACTTAAAAATTTAAAATCTTCTTCATTCATTTTCGAATGATTTGCGACTAATCTTCCCTTAGAATTTTTCATACAACCAGATAAATGAATTTCTTCGATTTTATTCATTGGAAGTCTATTTACATATTCATCAAACGGAATATTTAAAACCTCTGAAGCTACTCTTGCATGACCTATATCGAATAAGAAACCTGTGTTTGTTTCAGCTATAACTTTTGAAATAAACTCTGGTGATGAATAAAAATTCAAATCGCCTCTTCCCCATATTCCTGGTATATTCTCTAAAAGTACTTTTTTGTCAAATTCTTTTGTTAGTCTACTAACATTTTCTTTTATTACTTTTAGAGCATCTTCTTCGTTTTGTGGAATATCTGATAATGCATTTATATGCATTGACATATATGGAGTTCTGCTAATTTCAAAATATCTTTTTTGAAGTTTAATATCTCTATCTTTGAAGAAATCAATGTCTGCAACATTTGATGCCTTTTCACCAACTAAACCATGAAACATCACATCTTTTTTACTTGCACACCAGTCTAATGGTGATAAATCTCCATTTATACTAAACAATTTTATATAGTCTATAAAACATATTTTTCCTTCTTCAACTAGTTCTTTCACTTCTTCTAAATAATTAACACAAAGTTTCATCTTTCACTCCTTTTATAGTTTGCTTTTTAATTTCACAAGTACATTCAATGCCTCGATTGGTGTAAGCTCATTTACATTTATTTTATCTAATTCATTAGCTATTTCACCAACTTTATAATTGAACAAATCCACTTGTGGAAGTGCAAAACTTGCCTTTTTAAGTTCTTTCTCATGTCTGCCTATATAGTTGTTTTCTTTTAATGTTTTTAATATTTCATTTGCTCTCGATGTTATTACATTTGGAACACCTGCAAGCTTAGCAACATGTACGCCATAACTTTCATCTGCTCCACCTCTTATTATTTTTCTTAAGAAAATAACATCTTCGCCTTTTTCTTTTACTGCTATACAATAATTTTTTACTCCTGGTACTTTTCCCTCTAATTCTGTTAATTCATGATAATGTGTTGCAAATAATGTTCTTGCACCTATTTTTTCATTGTTAGCTATATATTCAATAACAGACCATGCAATTGAAAGTCCATCAAATGTCGAAGTACCTCTACCTATTTCGTCTAGTATCAAAAGGCTCTTTCTTGTTGCATTTGAAACTATATTTGCTACTTCATTCATTTCCACCATAAATGTTGATTGGCCTGTTGATAAATCATCTGACGCACCAACTCTTGTAAATATTCTATCTACTATTCCTATCTTCGCATATGAAGCTGGAACAAAGCTACCTATTTGCGCTAAAAGCACAATAAGTGCAACTTGTCTCATGTAAGTTGACTTACCAGCCATGTTAGGACCAGTTATAATATTTACTCTATCATCAGCTTCATTTAATGTCGTATCATTTGGTACAAAGCAACCTGCTGGTATCAATTCTTCAACTACTGGGTGTCTGCCATCTTTTATTATTATCTCATCTGAATCATCAACATCAGGCATTATATAGTTGTTTTTGTCTGCTATTTCTGCGAATGCGCAAAGCACATCAAGTTTTGCAACTGCATTACTACTTTGTTGTAATCTTTTGATTTCTTTTGCAACATCTTCTCTTACTTTATTAAATATTTCTGTTTCTAGATTTACAACTTTATCTTGAGCACCAAGTATTGTATTTTCAATCTCTTTTAGCTCTTCTGTTATATATCTTTCACCTGTTGTTAATGTTTGCTTTCTTATGTATCTATCTGGCACCATTCCAACATTTGATTTTGAAACTTCAATATAATATCCAAAAACTTTGTTATATCCAACTTTCAAATTCTTTATTCCTGTTGCTTCTCTTTCTCTTGCCTCAACGCCTATTACCCAATTTTTGCCTTCTGTCGATGCTGTTCTAAGCTTGTTTACTTCATCATTAAATGTACTTTTTATGATTCCACCGTCTTTTAATGTAAGAGGTGGGTCATCGATTATAGCATCATCAATAAGTTTTGCAATATCATCTAAAGTATCCATTTGATTATATATCTCATTTATTATTGGTGATGTGCAATCCTTTATCAAATCTTTAACAGCAGGAAGCTTTAAAAGTGAATTTTTTAAAGATACTAAATCTCTTGCACTTATACTTCCATATGCAACTTTTCCTGTTAGTCTTTCTATATCATAAACATTTTTTAATGTACTTAATATATCGTCTCTTTTTATAATGTTTTCTTTTAGTTCTTTTACCCCAACATGTCTATAGTTTATTTCCTCTACATTTATTAAAGGTTTTTCTATCCATCTTCTAAGAAGTCTGCCACCCATTGATGTTGATGTTTTATCTAATACCCATATTAAACTTCCCTTTTTGTTTTTATCTCTCAATGTTTCTGTAAGTTCTAAGTTTTTTCTAGCAATGCTATCTAATACCATAAAATCATTTATTTCATAATTTTGGATAAGATTTATATGTTTTAAATCTATTTTTTGAGTTTCTTTTATGTATAATAATAATAATCTTGTTGCATCTTTAGCATAAACTAATTTATCTAATTCACTAAAACCTTGAATATCTATTTCTACTTCACTAGGTTCCCTAATTGTTATATATGAATTAAATTTGTCTTGTATAGTTTTTATTCCTAATGCATCTGCTGCCATCTCTTGGTTTACAACAATCTCTGCTGGCATAACTCTTGCTATTTCATCTAAAATTTTTGAAAAATTGTTTCCTGTAATTGCTTCTGTTGTGCAAAACTCTCCTGTCGAAACATCTGAATATGCAAAGCCATAATATACACCAACTCTATAAATTGCAGCGATATAATTATTTTTCTTGTCATCTAGCATATTAGACTCTATAACTGTTCCTGGCGTTATTACTCTTGTTACATTTCTCTTTACTAAACCTTTTGCAAGTGATGGATCTTCTAGTTGTTCACAAATTGCTACTTTGTATCCTTTTCCAATTAACTTTGCTATATATCCCGTAACACTATGATACGGCACTCCACACATAGGCGCTCTTTCTTTCATTCCACAATCTTTACCTGTTAATGTAATCTCTAATTCTTTCGATGCTGTAAGAGCATCATCAAAAAACATTTCGTAAAAATCGCCTATTCTATAAAATAATAATGAATCTTTATATTCATTCTTTACATCCATATATTGCTTCATCATAGGTGTCATTTGTTCTTCCATTTATTCCACATCCTTCAAAGCAAATTTTATCATTTTATGGGCTTAAATGCAAGAAAAAGCATGTCATCAAACATGCTTTTTCCTCAATTATTTAGTCTCTTTTGAAGCTAAAATTTCCTTTATATTCAATCTTTTATTTTCAGCATTTGGAGTTTTATACTCAACAATAGTTTTTAAATTTACATTCCAATTATTCTTAAATTCTTCAACTATATTCTTGGCTATTTCTTCAAAATTTTCACACTCATCAAGCTTCAAATTAATTGTACTTCCTCTAATCTCAGCTACCGCTATTTTACCATATCCATCCTCAATCTTTTGTTCGCTACCTTCTATTGTATATTTCATTTTCTTGTCTTCGTTTTGATAAATGATTAAAGATTTATTACCTGTGGCATGCAAAACTTTGTCATCATATAATGCACATGTTCCTCTACCGACTCCACCATAATTGCCATCCGAATCAGGATAATTCGTGATTAGCGAACTTATATTATGTATCTTGCCTAGTGAAAAAGTTATTTTCTCTGCCTCTTCTATTCTTGCCTTAGGCTCGTTTGATTTATATAATACTACATCTTTTTCAGATTCTGTAGGTCCGACATACTCCTTTATTTCCTCAGTTTCCGGATTAAAATCTGGTGAAACAATATAAGTTCTTTCTGTTTCATTTATTTGCAAATGAGTTCCAAAAGGTTTTAGTTCATCTGAAATTGTATCTTCTGTTTTTAACTTATCAACCGTATAAATCATTTTGCTATTTAAGATTTCGTTCTTTACTGTATCAGGTGCAAAACAATTAAGCTTAATTGTTCCAGCATCGAATCTCTTTTTCATTTCTTCTTCATTTAAAGAACGCTCAATAGTCTTTCTTAAATATGATTTATTATCTTTAAAATAAGTTATCTCTTTTATTCTAGGTGCATCAACGGCTTGCTTATATTCCTCTTCATTTGGATAAAACATTCTAGTTTGTTCTACTGTTTCGCCCTTTTCATTTTTCTTTTTCTCAACAACTTCAATAGAAATAATCGCCTCTGTTTTAGCACTAGTGCTTATCTTTCTTATTGCATACTCTGTCAAAGAATCATCTTCCTTACTACCTCTCTCTTGTGTAATAAGTCTTCCCATTGAGTCTATATAACTAACCACATTTCCTTTAGTCCTAGGATTTGATTTTGTACCATACCTAAAACCGGCCAATTTTTCTTTTATATATCTCAACAATTTAGAACCTTCATATATAGTTAAAGATTCTGAATATTCAATAGCTTTATCATACTCGCCAAGTGGCATACTCGTCATATCCAAAACATTTCCCCCTATCATTAGTATTTCGCTCATACTTAAATCGCATAGAAGTCTAGTACTTTTATTGTATATTTTAGTAAGTTTTCTGTCAATACTATAAAAAAGAAAAATACCCATAATTCAATTTCTATTTTTAGATAAAATAAAATAACCAACATTAGAAATTTGTTAAATATAGAATTTCCTAATTCCATCTCTATTTTAAGTTAAAATAAAATATTGTTAAAAATTAATACCATAATGTAAAAGACCTTCCTTATTGCATCATAAGGAAAGTCTCTTAGTAATACTACTACTATTGAATTGGTGATGAATCAATATTTTCATCTACATTTGCTTCTGTTATTGGCCCTTCTTGCTTATTAGACTCATTTTCAATTACTTGATTAATTCTTTCCTCCATAGAATTATCATTATCTTTTAATATGCCTCTGATGCTTTCATAGAATGTTACCATTAAAACTAGTGCATATGGGATGAAAATAAAATACATAACTAAAATTGAAACAATACCAAGCACAGGTACACTAATCAATGCACCTAATAGTAAATAAATATCAAATACTATTAGGTATATTAAAAACAAATTGCCTTTATTTCCTTTCATATACATAGCTGTATTTTCTACTATTTGCTTTGGAGTGCTATTTCCATTATCGTAAATTAACTCATTATTTACGAATGCATAATCAAGCATAACTATTATATTTAATACTCCAGTAACAATATATCCAATACCGCCCTATTAATGCAAGTAAAGAAATATTAGTAGCAATCAAAATAAGGCTTACAAGTCCTATACAAATCGGTGTCAAATATTTTAGAAAAGTATAAAACGCAACCTTCCATGACACTAGGAAAAGTCCTTTTACATCTTGTGTAAAACCAAAAGCACTTATATCTTCGCCACTACTTGCTTTAATAACTTGTTTTAAATAAGCATTTGCCAAAGGCAATTCAATAATTGAAAATGCAAGATAAATTACTGGTATAAAAAAGCGAATTACTGATATTCCCCCAAATAACAATGAAAGCAATGCTAATACAACACCTAATCCAATGTTAATCACAGAAAAAGCTAAAAACGTTAGTATTTCGTTCTTATAATTGTCTTTTAATCTTCGTGCTGATACTTTAAAAACCTCACCTATTCCCATACATATCTCCCCTTTATATTTCTCAAAAACTTATAAATATTGTTATTAAATCGGTCGATTAGGCAAATAAAACAATATCCCCTCTTTTTTTATTTTATTTAAAATATGGTTTAAAGTCAATACTTCTGGCAAATTTAGTAAAATAGCCATATTTAAAAGTTGCTATTCAGACTTGCCTTAAAATATTTAATTATTCAATGTGGCTGAAGGCTAAAATTTTATAAAAATGCTTTATAACTGATTTTTAAGCATATAAAATTTCAAGACTGAATAGTAACCTTAAAACCTCATTGTTAAATCAATCTCAAATAACGCAAAAAGAGGAAACTTTCAAAATTAAGTTTCCTCTTTTAATATAGCAAAACTATGCTAATTCAACTGTAGCACCAGCTTCAGCAAATTTAGCTTTCATTGCTTCAGCTTCTTCTTTAGCTACGTTCTCTTTAACTGTCTTAGGAGCTCCATCAACTAAGTCTTTAGCTTCTTTTAATCCTAATCCTGTAACTTCTCTAACTACTTTGATAACAGCTATTTTGTTAGCTCCAGCGTCTTTTAATACAACGTTGAATTCTGTTTTTTCTTCAGCTGCAGCTGCACCAGCAGCAGCACCAGGAGCAGCTACAACAGCTGCAGCAGCTGCTGATACTCCAAATTTTTCCTCAATTGCTTTTACTAAATCAGCTAATTCTAAAACTGTAAGTTTTTCGATTTCAGCTATTAAATTTTCGATTTTTTCCATTTTAAATTTCTCCTTTACTTTTAAATTCTGGCTATCGCCATTAAATTTTCTAGATTGCCTTTGTGGCAAAGCCTATTCTACACATATGTAGAAACGTTTGCTGACAACTATTCAGCAGTTTCTTCTTTCTTTGCAACTTGATCAAGTACAACTGCAAGATTTCTAATATTAGCAAGCAATACTGTAGCAAGTTGTGTAAGAAGCATTTCTTTTGATGGTAATTTAGCAAGTTTGATAACTTCTTCTTTAGAAATTACTTTTCCATCCATTATTCCGGCTTTAATTTTATAAAATTCTGAATCTTTTGCATAATCATATAAAACTTTAGCTGGAGCAACATAATCATCATAGCTAAATACAACAGCTGTTGGTCCTTCTAAGTATTCAGAAACACCTTCAACTTCTGTTCCTTTAACAGCAAATCTTAATGTTGAATTTTTAGCGACTAAATATTCGCTATCTGTTTTTCTTAAATCAGCTCTTATTTTTGTAATATCATCAACATTGATTCCTCTGTAATCTGCTAATATAACTAATTTTGATTTTTCAAATTTGTTCTTTAGTTCCTCTGCATCGCTTTGCTTTTTAGCAAGTACTTTTGCGTTTGGCATTATTACACCTCCCCTATCTTTATTATTTAATAACTTTTACAAGTCTTAAATTTTGTTATAAGAATTCTATTTATACATCAAACATTCAATGTTCTAATGTTAATTTGAGATATGCCTATATTACTAAGCTATTAAGGCCTCAATACTTTAGAATATAAAAAGCCTGATGTTTACCTACCTTCGATAAATAAACATCAGACTTTAATCCGATTCATTTACCTCGGTAGGAATTTATGCGTATTAAAACACACCTACTGTCTTAGGTTATATTAATATATAAAACTAAGCTTTGATTGAGATACCAGGTCCCATTGTGCTAGAAACAGATACACTCTTTATGTATTGTCCCTTTGAAGCAGCTGGTTTAGCTTTAACGATTGCATCATATAAAGCTACAAAGTTATCATTTAGTTTTTCTGGGCCAAATGAAACTTTACCAATTGGGCAGTGAATAATATTATTTTTATCTAATCTATACTCAATTTTACCTGATTTGATTTCAGAAACAGCCTTAGCTACATCCATAGTAACTGTTCCTGATTTTGGGTTTGGCATTAAACCTTTTGGTCCTAATACTTTACCAAGTCTACCAATTATACCCATCATATCTGGTGTTGCAACGATTACATC
>JABLTK010117700.1_pt1 | contig 12148 bp, 12 predicted proteins | sample 7160131 | NCBI WGS metagenome assembly JABLTK01 (sample SAMN14651221, study PRJNA627086) | human gut metagenome | isolation source: feces | host: Homo sapiens
AATTCTCCCCCGCTCCCCCACTTTTTCCCCCGTCCCTCTTTCCAAGCAGGGAGAAACTGTTTATAATAGTGGTATTTTCAAACCCAAGCAAGGAGGTTCTCTATGAAACAGGAACTGGAATCCATCCTCTCCTTCGGCGCACAGGCAGTGTCCGGGGAAAAGACCATCTTCGACCAGGCCGCCCTGCGGCACCTGGATCGGCTCATGGAGGGCAACAGCGGCTACAAGACCATCCCTGCCAATCCGGCGGTGCTGAGCCAGGAGCTGCGGGAGGGCACGGCCCAGAACGGTCAGTCGCCCCTGGCGGTCATTGTCTGCTGCAGCGACTCCCGTGTGCCGCCGGAGCATATCTTCCACGCCGGCATCGGAGAACTGTTCGTCATCCGCAACGCAGGCAACCTCATCAGTGACTTTGCCCTGGGCAGCGCAGAATACGCCGTAGAGCACCTGGAGACGCCCCTGGTGGTGGTCATGGGACACACCGGCTGCGGCGCGGTGGGGACAGCGCTGACACCGGCACAGGAGAAGGGCGGTTTGGCCGCCATCCTGGCTGAAATTCGGGACGCCATCGCTGGTGAGTCTGACCCCCACCAGGCCGTGCGCAAGAACACCCTCCACGCCCTGGCCACGTTGGGGCGCAGCCCCATTTTGAAGGAGCTGCACCAGGCGGGCAAGGTGGAGTTCGCCGCCGCCATTTATGACATCCACAGCGGGCATGTGGACTTTTTGCAGGATTGATGTTGAAAAACCGGGAATGGCTTGCCGTTCCCGGTTTTGGTCTGGATAAAGAAGAATCCCATGGATGAGACATCCATGGGATCTGGTGCGGATGATGAGACTTGAACTCACACGTCGGTTGACACACGCCCCTCAAACGTGCCTGTCTACCTATTCCAGCACATCCGCAAATTAGCGTTATTTATTATAGGATGAGACGTGGTTTTTGTCAAGCGCTTTTTTGAAATTCCCGCAAAAATCCGCCAAAGAAAAAAATTCTAAAAAAATCGAAAATAGTTGTTGACAATCGGGGAAAAATGAGTATAATAGTAAAAGTGTTCCGCAGGGGACACAGCCAAATAGCGGAATTGTGTAAGGGTAGCACAGCAGACTCTGACTCTGTATGTGAGGGTTCGAATCCTTCTTCCGCTGCCAAAAAGCCTGTGATTGGCTTCAATCACAGGCTTTTTTCTAACTTTTTACCCATTTACAAACAGCTCACATTTGGCTTGGCGCACAAGTCGTGCATAACTGCTGCACAAAAACTTCTGGAAAAAACTGCGTATGACTGACCCCATACGCAGTTTTTTTCTTTTCACTTGAGTACCCGTTTCAGCAGTGCCAGCTTTTTCTCCCCATAAGGCGGGTACCGCAGGGGCACATCCACCTTCGTGCTCTGCCGGAACACGCTGCGCTGGTGGGTGAAGGTGTCAAAGGTCTGCTTGCCGTGGTAGCTGCCCATGCCAGAGTACCCTACCCCGCCGAAAGGCTGGTGCTGGCTGGCCAGGTGGAGGATGGTGTCATTGATGCAGCCGCCGCCGAAAGAACAGCGGTTCAAAACCATCTCCATGACCGCCTTGCGCTCGGTGAACAGGTACAGCGCCAGAGGCTTCTCGTGGGCGGTGATGTATTGGATGCACTCCTCTAGGTCATCATAGGGGAACAGGGGCAGGATGGGGCCAAAGATCTCCTCCTGCATGATGGGCGCGTCAAAGGTCAGCTGGTCGATGATGGTGGGGGCGATGAACCGCCGGGCGTCGTCGCACTGGCCGCCTAGGAGGATGCGTCCCTGGGTCATCAGCCCTTTCAGGCGCTCATAGTGGCGCTGGTTGACGATGGTGGCCATCTGGCTCAGGTCGCCTTGTGGGAAAAAGACGTCCAGTGCCTGCTGATAGCACGACAGGAAGTGGTTTTGCACAGCCCTGTGGATAAACAGGTAGTCCGGCTCCACGCAGGTCTGGCCGGCGTTCAACACCTTGCCAAAGGCGATGCGCTTGGCCGCCAGGGGGATGTTGGCGCTCTCGTCCACGATGACCGGGCTTTTGCCCCCCAGTTCTAGGGTCACTGGCGTCAAATGCTTGGCGGCGGCCTCCATGACCACCTTGCCCACGGGCACGCTGCCGGTGAAGAAGATATAGTCCAACCGCTCCGCCAGCAGCGCCTCGTCCACTTCCCTGCCTCCTTCTGCCACGGCGATGTACTCCGGTGGGAAGCAGTCCGCGATCAGGTCAGCGATGGCTCGGCTGGTGGTGGGGGCATCGGCGGATGGCTTTACGATGGCGGTGTTGCCGGCGGAGATGGCGCCGATGAGCGGAGTCAGGCACAGGTTCACCGGGTAGTTCCAGGGCGCCATGATGAGGGTCACGCCGTAGGGCTCCGGCACCGTGCGGCACCGTCCCGGCAGCTGGCCGATGGCGGAGGGCACCCGCTTGGGTTTCGTCCACTTGCGCAGGTGCTTCTGGTGGTAACGCAGCTCGCTGCGCACCATGCCTATCTCACACAGGTGGCTCTCACAGGGAGTCTTGTTCAGGTCGGTTTGCAGCGCCTGGTAGAGCGCCTCCTGATGGGCGTCCAGTCCACGAGCCAGCTTGGCCAGCGCTTCCTTGCGGAACTCGCAGCTCCGGGTCGCGCCAGCGGCGTAGTACGCCCGCTGTTTTGCCACCAGTTCCGAAATCATAGGCCCCCTCCTCTTTTCCACAAGCAATCTAGTCTCACAGAGTTTCGTCACCTCCGGTGACGAAATAAAGTCAAATCCATTTTTTCTGGCGGCGTGTACGTCAGAAAAAATACTGCTCAGTTCGGACAGGGCGACCATTGCGCAGCAATCGAGCCCTGTCCGAACTGCAAACTCCATGGAAAAGCTTGCTTTTCCATGGAAGAAAGATAAAAGTCTGCTTCGTGAAAAGCAGACTTTTATCTTTGCAACCTATTTCGGAAGGCGAAATTATTCCACCTCAGCATTGGCCTCAACGCTCGCATAGGAACGACCGTTGTACATACCACATGCGGGGCAGATACGGTGAGGCATACGGTATGCACCGCAGGAACACTTGACCAGGTTGGGAGCCACCAGCTTCCAGTTTGCACGCCGCTTATTCCGTCTTGCTTTCGATACTTTACCCTTAGGGACTGCCATGAAGACACCTCCTTATTCCACCTTTTCAGGCAATTCACTCGTGTTCTGTCGAATCTAACAGCTGCGCCAGCACTGCCAGGCGGGGATCCGCAGCAGGCTTACACTGGCATGGACCCTCGTTCAGGTCCGCACCGCAAAGGGGACAGCGGCCTTTGCAGTCTTCACTGCACAGATGTTTGGTATCCATCGCGAAGATGAACTCGTCGGTCATCGCCTCGTCGATATCCAATTCCGACCCGGACAGCAGGATGATCTCATCATCCTCCTCGTTCTCCAACTCGGTCGCCAGCAGACGCCGGACAGGTACGGACATCACCCGCTCATAAGGCTTCCCGCAGCTGTCACAGTGCAGGTGAAGGTTACTGGAGAGAGTGGCCTCCAATTCCAACATTCCCGCACGGTTGCGAACCTCACCCACCACCGTCACCGGCTCACAGATGGGATAGGTACCGTAAAAGTCCAGGTTAGAGAGATCCATTTCACAGGAAAAGGATTCTTTGGCACCGGGTACATGGATAATATCTTTTAGATCTAGACGCATAGCACACCTCGCATAACGACACAAGTTGTATTTTACCCCAATATATTGTATCTGTCAATGACTTTTTACGGAGGATTGTCATATTCCTCATTTATTGTTATAATGGAGAGCGACATCTCCCCTGAATCCAAGGAGTCATCCCATCCATGAAAGAATTTACGGGCGCAAAAAACGACGCCAACCAGCGCTTAGACCGCTGGCTGTCCAAAAACCTCCCCCTCCTCCCCGCTCCGCTGGCGCAGAAGTACATCCGCCTCAAGCGGGTAAAGCTCAACGGCAAGGGGGCGAAGCGGGACACCCGTTTGCAGGTGGGCGACCTGCTGCAATTATACATCAACGACGAGTTTTTTGAAATCCCTACGCCGGAAAATGCCTTCTTAAAATTGTTCAAGCCCAAGCTGGACATTTTATATGAGGACGAACACATCCTGCTGGTCAACAAGGCCCCCGGCATGGTGGTGCATGGAGATGAGACGGAGCGCGTGAACACCCTTATCAACCACATCCAGGCGTACCTGTACCAGAAGAAGGAGTGGAACCCCTTCCGGGAGCACGCCTTCGCGCCGGCGCTGTGCAACCGCATCGACCGGAACACCGGCGGCATCGTCATCGCCGCCAAGACCGCCGAGGCGCTGCGGGTGATGAACCAGAAGATTCGGGATCGGGAGCTGGTCAAGTTGTACCTGTGTGCCATTGTGGGGCAGATCCAGCCGCCGGATGGTACGCTGAAGGGGTATCTGTGGAAGGACGAGGCCAAGAAGCAGGTCTTTGTCAAGTCCCGTCCCGTGCCCGGCGCCCGGACGGCGGTGACCAAATATCGGACGCTGACCAGCGGACGGGGTCTGTCCCTGCTGGAATGCGACCTGATCACCGGCCGCACCCACCAAATCCGTGCCCAACTGGCTGCCGCCGGTCATCCCCTCCTGGGCGATGGCAAATACGGCAGCGAGAAGCTCAATCGCCGCTACGGGATGCGCCGCCAGGCCCTTTGGTCCTGGTCGTTGGAGTTCCGGTTCACCACCCCTGCTGGGGAGCTGGAATACCTCAACGGACAGCGCTTTCAGGTCAGCGCCGTGGATTTCGCGGCGGAATATTTTCCTGATTATCCCCTGGCGCAGGCGGCAGATTACACCTGGAACTGAAAGGAGTTCTTTATGAAGCGAAAACCCATTGCACTGTTACTGATCCTCTCCATGCTGCTGGCCTTGTCCCTGACCGGCTGCGGCAAGGACACCGCCCTGACGGTCTACGCCGAAGGCAATTTCATCCGTCAGGATCTCATCGACGCCTTTACGGAAGAGACCGGCATTGAGGTCAACTACATCATCGGCACCCGCTCCCCGGCGGAGACCAAAGCCAAGACCGACGACGCCAATACTGACAACGACTCCAGCGCCGACGAGACGGTGGTGCTGCCGGAGGAATCCCCGGTGGATGTGCTGTCCGAAGTACGGGCGTGGAAGGAGGAGGACACCCAGGCTCGCGCGGAAAGCTCGGAGTCTGACGGCACCGTGTGCGAGTATGACGTGATCCTCACCGACCAGGACATCGTGTCCCAGCTGAAGGAGGAGGACTGTCTGATGGAGCTGGACACGAAGAAGGTGTCCAACTATGAAAACGTCTCCAAAAAGTATCAGAAGCTCAACGGCGACGGTGCTCTGTATGGCATCCCCGCCCTGTGGGGCATCGCCGGCATCGTCTGGGACACCCAGCTGGTGGACGCCCAGGTGAGCAGCTGGGACATCCTGTGGGATGAGGCTTACAAGGGCAAGATCGTCATGCCTGCCACGGCCCGGGAATGTGCCGCTGTGGCGCTGAAGCGTCAGGGCAAGGACGTGAACACCACGGACAAAACCGAGCTGGAGGACGCCTACAAGCTGCTGGAAGAGCAGAAAGATCTGGCTGCCGGGTACACCAGCCGGGTGGCCTACACCATGATGACCAACCAATCCGCCGCTCTGGCTGTGGCTGACTCCGGCGCCGCCATCGACATGATGAGCAACAACGCCAACCTGGCCTTCGCCCTGCCCGACGAGGGCAGCTGGCGGGTGTGCTACTCCTACTGCGTCACCGCCGGGACGGAGTGGCCGGAGGAAGCGCAGAAGTTCATCAACTACATGTGCTCCGCCAACAACCTGGCCAAGAACGCCGTGTACAGCAAATACTCCACCACCTCCGGGGCAGCGCTGAAGAAGATGAACCAGAGCTGGCATGACAACCCGCTGGCCTACCCGGATGAGTCCATCCGCAAGCAGTCCCCCTTCCTCACCGGCCTGCCTGCCGAAACCGAAACGCTCCACGGTTCCCTGTTCGCCCAGCTCACCGGCGCGGACAAAGCCGCAGACGACACCAACAACCCTCAGTCCTGATGAAAGGAGTAAATTGACTATGACCATGGAATTAGGCTGCAAAGGACGGGCAGAGACCGTCGTCACCCCGGAGAAGACCGCCAAAATCGCCGGTTCCGGCGCCCTGGACGTCTTCGCCACCCCCTTCATGGCGGCGCTGATGGAGGAGGCCGCCTGGACCTCCATCCAGCCCTATCTGGAGGACGGTCAGGGCAGTGTGGGCATCGCCCTGAACCTGACCCACGACGCCGCCACCCCCGTGGGGATGAAGGTGTGGGCGGAGAGCACCGTCACCGCCATTAACGGCCGGAAGGTGTCCTTCTCCATCACTGCCTACGACGAGACCGGCGTCATCGGCACCTGTGACCACCAGCGTGCCATCATCGACAACGAGAAGTTCTTCACCCGGTGCCAGAACAAGCTCAGCCACTAAAATAAAATCCACCCCATGACAAAACCGCCAGCACGATGCTGGCGGTTTTTGCATTTTCCTGACTTCAGTTGAATTTGTAGATCTTCTGTGCGATATGGTACAAGCCGATGCTCAGCTTCCGCCCACCCTTCCCGGGGAAGGTGCCGGCGATGGAGAGGGCACGGTAGTGGAGCTTCTTGTACATGGCCGGGTCCTTGGCCTTCAAGTCCTTCCACAGCTTGTCCTTCTTCTCCAGATTCTCCGGTTCCTCGGACATGATGAGGAAGATGGAACTGATCATCATCATCATAGACAGGTAGCGCAGCATATAGGTGCCCAGTTTCGGCTCAAAGCTGCGCAAGGTGTCGTAGGAGTAGAAGTCCAGCATGAGCCGAGTCACTCGGAGCTGCTGATCCACCCGCTTGATCATGACCTGCTCGTTAACACTCTGGTCGTCTCGGCCGATAAAGTAGCGGTACAGGTCTTCGTTCATGTAATAGATGGACTTCACCTGGGGCAGGGGCTGGTAGACGAAGATGTTGTCCACATAGAAGGTATGCTTGGGCAGCTCCAGACCGCAGTCCCGCAGCATCTGGGTGCGGTAGATGACCGAGTGCATGAGCAGGTATTCCGACGGCTTCCAGTGCCCTAAGTCCGCCCAGGTGAACACCTTCCCTTCCGGGAACACATCGGTGTAGCGGATGACCTTGCTGACGCCTTCCGCCACGTGCTCGTAGACGTAGTTGCAGACCATCATATCCAGCGGATTTTCCCCCTGGGATAGTTCCCGCAGCTTGGTCAGCACCCGCTGCAAGGCATCTTCGTTCAGCCAGTCGTCGGAATCCACTACCTTGTAGTACATCCCCTGGGCGTTGCGCAGCCCCTGGTTGACCCCTTCGCCGTGGCCGCCGTTAGGCTGATGGATGGCGCGGACGATATTGGGGTAGCGCTGGGCATATTCATCTGCGATGGCGCCCGTTTCGTCCGCGGAGCCGTCATCCACCAGGATGATCTCCACCTGATCGCCGCCGGTCAGCAGAGTGTCCGCACAGTGGCGCATATAGGCTGCGGAATTATAGCAGGGCACCGCAAAAGTAATCAGTTTCATAGTTGTTACACGCTCCAAAAATCACGATATTATGCTTCACTAGCTTGCCCTATTTTAACACATCCACCAGATAAATAAAACCTTTTTGCAAAAAGCTTTGCCGTTTTTTAATCAAACCTTAACCGCCCCGTCCAGACAAAAAACAGGAGCGGACTCCCTTTGAGTCCGCTCCTGCAAATCTGTTTGATTGGGGTTGATGTCCGGTCAAACGTCCTGATTAAGCCTTGATATACTTATCAACGATCTTCTGCAGGGTGCCGTCAGCCTTCAGTTCAGCCAGTGCCTTGTTGACCGCCTTGGTCAGGCCAGCGTTGTCCTTGGAGATGCAGGCTGCATAGTCTTCGTTTGCAAATTCAGCATCCAGAATCTTCAGGCCGGTGTTGGCTTCCACAAAGGACTTAGCAGGTTCGTTGTCGATGATGACAGCGTCCACCTGACCCTGAGTCAGAGCCATGACAGCATCGCTGCCCTTGTTGTACTGCTGAACAGCGTCCTTGCCATATTTTTCAGCTGCATAGAGGTCACCAGTGGTGGACAGCTGGACGCCGATCTTCTTGCCCTTCAGGTCGTCGATCTTGGCGATAGTGGAATCTTCCTTGACGATGACGGACTGTACGCCATTGGCATAGGAGTCGGAGAAGTCAACGTTCTTCTGACGGTCGGGGGTGACGGTCATGCCAGCCAGACCCAGGTCAGCTTTGCCATTCTGGACGGAGGTAATGATGGAGTCGAATTCCATATCCTCGATCTTCAGCTCCAGCCCCATCTTGTCAGCAATGGCCTTGGCGATGTCAGCGTCGATGCCGATGATGTCCTGGCCATCATAGTATTCATAGGGGGGGAACTGTGCGTTGGTAGCCATGGTCAGGGTGCCTTCCTTGACCAGCTTGTAGCCTTCGTCAGCGCCTGCTTCGGAGGTAGTAGCGGAAGTGGTGGGTGCGGGTGCAGCGCTGCCGTTGGAAGCGGTGGTGTTGCTGTTGCCGCCGCCGCAAGCGGTCAGCATGGCAGTGCACATAGCCAGTGCCAGAATCAGTGCAGATACTTTTTTCATTTTCAGTAGCTCCTTTTGAATAATTATACGAATCAACCCTAATTATTCGGATTTAACTCCCATGATAACAGCTCTCGCCTGCAAAATCAAGGGGTTTCCTTTGGTGATTTTGCATAACTTCCCACGATTTTCCCTCAGTCCTTTGCGATAGAACGCATCCAACGGTTGGATTTTTCGTACCAGAACCCCAGAGGAACGGAGACAAAGGGGGCAATCATGCAGGCCCAATACAGTCCCATGAGGCCAAAGAAATGGTTAAACGTGACGGCCAGGATGAGCCGTGCCAGGATACAGTTGCAGAAGCTGCTGAAAAAGACAAACCAGGTGTTGCCCACGCCCACGGCCAGGCCATGGTAGATCATAAAGATAGCGAAGAACAACTGTCCCAGGATGTCGATGCGGACGTTGATGGCGGCATAATATTGCGTCTCCGGATCAGGGGTGAAGATGGCCACCAGGCCGGGAGCGGTCAGCTCCACGATAACCACCAGCACCACCGTGACACTCAAGGTGATGGCGATGGCACGATGAACCACCTTGCGAATCCGGTCATAATCCCTGGCGCCGGCGCACTGAGCCACGATGCCACTGACGGCACTATACATGGCGGCGCTGAACAGCTGCGCCAGCTGGGAGATCTTCATGGTGACGCTGCTGGCGGCGGAAACGTTGACATCATAGGAATTGACCAGGGTGGTGACCACGATCCAAGCGATGCTGACCACGCTCATCTGGACAGCACAGGGCAGCCCCACCTTGAGTACGCCCTTCACCTTGTCCCTCTGCATCTTCAGTGCCTGGACGCACAAGCCGAACAGCTCCTTCTCCCGCCATAGATAGTAGACAGACAGGAGGGCGCTGACGATCTGGGCGATGACAGTAGCCCAAGCGGCGCCGGCCACGCCCATGTTGAGACCGGCCATGAACACCAAGTCCAGGATGATATTCAAGACCACGCTGACCGCCACACAGATAAAGGGACGTTTGGAGTCCCCCACCGCCCGCAGAGCGGCACAGGCAGCGTTATAGACGGTGACAAAGAACATCCCCACGGCGCAGATGCGCAGGTACTGCTGGGACTGTTCCAACGCAGGCGCATCCATCCAGATCATAATTTGGTTTGCCATCAGGAAGAGGACGATGGCGACGCCCAGACCGATGAGCAGACCCATGGTGAACAGGGAGCCGGTGGTCTCCTGGCACTCCTTTTTCTGCTTCGCGCCATAGTACTGGCCGATGAGCACGCCGCCGCCGATGGTGATGCCGATGATGACCTGGGTGAGCAGGTTGATGACGGTGGAGCTGTTGCCGATGGCGGACTGGGCATAAGAGGAGCCGCCGTAGTGGCCTGCGATAATCATATCGGCGATGTTATAGGTGGCCTGCAAAAAGTTGGAGACCACAAAGGGGCCTGCGTAGCGCAGGAGCATACTGGTGATGTTGCCTTGGGTGAGGTCGTTCTGACCGGACATTTCATCCGCTCCTTTCTCTCTGAAAATTTTGGGCGTCACCCCTCGGAAAAAGCCGCGTCCGGTATGGGACGCGGCTCAGCCTGTCGGAAAACGGCAGTTCTATGGCCTCGCAATGCAAAGTCTCATAGAGTTCCGGCATCTCTGATGCCGGAAAAAAGTGCAATCTGAAAAAACTGGCGGCATGTACGTCAGTTTTTTCTCTTCTCAGACGGGTAAGTGTGCGAGCAAGGCGAGTGCATGCACCCGGCTGCAATCTTCGCCAAAATGCTTGCATTTTGGCGAAAGCTTACAGTTCGTCAATATCAATAATGGTGCCGTTCAGCTCTTCCCCGCGCAGGTCGGTGCCTGCCAGATACCAGCCGTTCTCATCCTTCTCCAAGGTGGTCTTTGCCCACCGGAAGGTGCTTGGTCGGTCGATGTCGGGCTGAATCTCGTAGGTGATGGGCTGACCGGGCTGCAGGCCGTGGCAGTGCCAGCCGAAGCTGCGCACTACATTCACCTGATCCTCGTTTGCGCTGTACCACAGGCTTCCTTTTTTCATGTCTCTTTCCCTCCTGCATTCTACCGCCCTCAGTCCTCTACGGGCGGCGGGCAGTGGATGTTCTCATTATAATCTTTCGATACTCCAATTATATGGGAAGGCAGGGAGGGTCTCAATAGTCACTTTCGCTAAAAGTCCACGTTCTATTTTGGTCATATCGTCCTGTTTTCAGAGAGATTTTCCGCTTTTTTCGTTTTTCTGCCGAGAATTTCAAGAACCGCTTCGTTCATCTGGCCGGAATCTTCTTCCGGATGTCCTCCAAACGGTTCAGCGCAGCGTTCAAGGTCTCGTCCTTTTTTGCAAAATGCAGCCGGATGAGGTGGTTCACCGGCTCCCGGAAAAAGCTGGAGCCGGGGACGGCGCCTACCCCCACTTCCCGTGCCAGCACTTCGCAGAATTCCAGGTCGCTGGCGTAGCCGAACTCGGAAATGTCCAGCAGGACGTAGTACGCGCCCTGGGGGTTGGTGTGGGAGATGCCGATGGCGTCCAGGCCGTTCAGGAACAGGTCTTTTTTGGCGGTGTACTTGTCCTGGAGCCATTTATAATAGTCGTCTCCAAACCGCAGGCCGGTGACCGCTGCCTCCTGGAGGGGTGCGGCTGCGCCTACGGTCAGGAAGTCATGGACTTTTTTGGCCACGTCGATGATGTGGGGCGGTGCGATGATGTAGCCCAGACGCCAGCCGGTGATGGAGTAGGTCTTGGAGAGGGAGCTGCAGGAGAGGGTGCGCTCCCACATACCAGGGAGGGAGGCGAAATAGACGTGGCGGTTGGGTTCATAGACGATGTGCTCGTACACTTCATCGGTTATGACGTAGGTGTCATATTTCTCCGCCAGGTCGGCGATGATCTTCAGCTCGTCGTAGGTGAACACCTTACCGCAGGGGTTGGAGGGGTTACACAGGATGAGCGCTTTGGGGTCCTGCTGGAAGGCTGCTTCCAGCTCGTCCACGTTAAAGTGGAACTCAGGCGGGTGCAGGGGCACGTAGATGGGTTCCGCGCCGGAGAGGATGGTATCCGCCCCGTAGTTTTCATAGAAGGGAGAGAACACGATGACCTTATCGCCGGGGTTGGCCACAGTCATCATGGCCGCCATCATGGCCTCGGTGCTGCCGCAGGTGACCACGATCTCTCCGTTGGGGTCGATGGTGCGCCCCATGAGCTTGGACTGCTTGGCCGCCAAGGCTTCGCGGAAGTTCTGTGCGCCCCAGGTGATGGCGTACTGATGGAAGTCCTCGTGGGACACCTCTGCCAGCCGGTCTAAGATGGCCTTGGGCGGCTCGAAGTCGGGAAAGCCCTGGGACAGGTTGATGGCGTTGTATTGGAGCGAGACCCGAGTCATCCGGCGGATGACGGAATCAGTAAAGGTCTTGGTACGTTCAGATAGCTGTTTCATCTTGTCCTCCTACCAGATAGGATTTTTTATCGTTTAAAATGTGGAGCGGATCCAGGGCGTCCTTGATCTGATTCATAGCACGCAGGTTCTCCCAGTGGGTCTCCCGCAAAAAGTAGCGGCGCTTGCTGATGCCAATGCCGTGCTCGCCG
>JABLTK010089836.1_pt1 | contig 12144 bp, 9 predicted proteins | sample 7160131 | NCBI WGS metagenome assembly JABLTK01 (sample SAMN14651221, study PRJNA627086) | human gut metagenome | isolation source: feces | host: Homo sapiens
TTATGCAACTTAACTGAGGATGACTGCCAAAGATTCATAAACGAATATGCAGGATGGAGTAAGACATTCGCATCAAAGGTACGCATGGTGTTAAGGCGTATACTTACAAAGGCAGAAAAGCAAGAACTCATCAAAACCAATGTGGCAAAGGACATCGTCCTGCCAACTGTTTACGAAAACAAGCACAGACCAATCACTGATGATGAACGCCGAATGATACTTGAAACCATACCAAAGCACTATGCCGGAACAATGGTGCTTACAATGTTATGCTGCGGACTTAGACCGATAGAAATCCGAAGAATGAAGTGGGATTGGATAGATTTTGAAAACGCAATTCTAACAGTCGGTAAATCCAAAACGGAAGCAGGAACAGGACGAAAGATACCAATTCCGCCTGTACTTTTAGATGCATTAAAGGAACATAAAGCAAAAGAACTCAACAACGAATATGTATTCGTAAAGTACGAAAAGCACACACGCATGGATGACAATGCCTTTTATCAAAGCTGGAAAAACTTCGTAAAAGAAATGGACTTAGCAAACGGAGCTCACCTATATCGCAATCAAGTAAAGAACTCAATCATAGCACCCGACTTCGAGCCATACCTACTTCGACACACCTTCTGCACCGATTGTCAAGCAGCCGGAGTACCAATCAATGTGGCAAAAGAATGGATGGGACACTCTGACATATCGGTAACCGCAAAAATCTATACACATATGGTAGACGAAGTATTCGAGCAGAACCGAATGAGAATGGCACAGTATGCAGTAACCAAATCTCAACAAGTTGAAAGTCTGACCGCAGCGAACTGATGTGTAAAAAAAGAAAAGGATAGTCGAAAATTAACTCGGCTATCCATCATCATTTTATATTACTGTATTAATATTTCAAAATTACAGTTTTGCAATTCTCACAAATTGAAGCGGCGATATTCGTTCTGTGACTCGGTTTAACTTCGGTAATTTTAACAAATCCGTCAGCTTTTTTCGCATCCGTAAAGACACCGGGTACTTCGTTTGCAAAGCTGAAAGCACCGTCTTTACTGCAAAACAAATAACCGTTTCTCATTTCTTTACCACAGTCCGGACATTTCATAGTTTTCACCTCCATTTTGTTATTCGGCGGAGCGTTGCGAACGCTCCAACATTTCTTGCATTTGCTTTTCAAAAATTTCTGCTTTGATTAAAGCGATACCCTGTGACTCGTCTCCAAGCACAACAAGACGGTCACCCTCTTTCATATCAAATGTATCTCGTGCATTTTTTGGTATTACAATTTGTCCCTTGCTTCCGATAGTAACTGTTCCCCAAAGATGCTTACCGATAGGTGCAGGTGCTATCTTTGTTTTGCCTATTTTTTCATCAGCGTGAATCAGTGAGTCAATTGTAACGCCATAAAACTTTGCCAGCTTATCGCATTTATCAATATCGGGAAAAGTATCTCCTTGTTCCCATTTGGAATACGATTGACGAGAAATTCCGACTGCTTCGGCAACTTGTTCCTGCGATAAGCCTTTAATGCTTCTTAAGTATAATAAATTATCCGAAAACATAAATACGCCCCCTTAACTATAAATTATTATAGCATTGAGGGAGTGTACTTTCCACCATATAAACTTGTCAGATAAGTAATCCTTTTGTTAAGTTCAACTGCATCGGTTTAGACAGCAAGTTGTTCACGATTTTTCCTCCTTGACAATATTTCTTAATTGAATTATACTTTTTTACAGAAAGAAAATCAACAACTTGTTCGATAACTAACTGCGTGTTAGAGAACAGATAAGACGGGAAGTGTTCGATATAGATATAAGAATTCAAAGAACAAAAGAATTAATCAATAATGCAATGCTGGAATTACTCAAGGAAAAACCGGTTGAAAAGATAACGCCAACCGAACTTTGCAAAAAAGCGACCATCAACAGAAATACATTTTATTCTCATTATAAAAGCACAAGCGAAGTGCTTGAAGGTATTGAAAACGAACTTTTAGAGACTGTGGACAACTCAATCTACGAAAGTGAAATACCTGATGACGCCATTACGGTTCTTTGCGAATTGTTAAAATCAAATCCAAAAATGTCAAACCTGGTGTTTTCCAAAAATGCCGGTGCGAGAATAATGAACAGGGTTTTTGAAATAGCAAATAAATTCAATATGTCAAAAATGAATGGTGAGAAAAATAATTTAACCGACACCCAAAAACAAATGCTGTCCGCATACACAATTATGGGCAGTGCGGCAGCACTTGAACAATGGGTGAAAAACGGTATGACGGATAATCCGGAGGATGTAGCGAAGTTCATTTATACTATTTCAAAACACGGCTCGTCATCTGTTACAAAATAAATGCAGCTTTTACGCAATTTGAACATGAAATCAAAATAGGGGGAGCATTCATGAAACAAAAGCAGTTAACACATCAACAACTGGAGAAAAAAGCACTTCGCAAGCAAAAAGAAATTGCAAAGTGGGAAAAAGAAAAGGTAAGACCTAAAAGAAGCTATTATATTATCTATTTGATTTTCATAGTCAGTCTTATCTATGTGACGGATGAAATCGCTTCGCAAATCGGCACTTTGATGAAAACGGAAATTGCAAACGATTTGATGTCAAAGTTTGGAGAAAAAAGCGTCGGTATGCTTGATATAGTCAGCTTTATTGCCATTCCTTTTCAGGCTTTGTCCATTTTTTATAAGCCGTTATCAGACAGATTCGGCAGAAAAATATTTCTTGTTATCAATACGCTCGGCATGAGCCTTGGTATGCTTGTGATTGCTTTGTCGCACAATCTGGCGCTTTATGTTGTCGGTGCGGTCGTTATATTCTTCTTCGTTCCGCACGATATGCAGGTCGTGTATGTGATGGAATCGGCTCCGGCAAAGCATCGTGCAAAAATTTATTCCACGGTAAAATGTATTGCAACCATCGGAATTATGCTTGTACCGTTGTTCAGAAAAGTGCTGATGACAGACGCTTCTCAGTGGAGACGGGTTTATTTGATTCCTGCAATTATCGGCTTGGTTGTATCTTTTGTGGCAATGCTTTTTGCAAGAGAAACCGATGCATTTATTGATTCAAGACTTGCTTATTTGAGAATGACGGATGAAGAAATAGCCAAGTCAAAAGCAGACAAAACAAACAAAGACGCTCAAGGCGGATTTATTAAAGGATTGAAATTTGCATTCAGCCATAAGCAATTGCGTTGGGTATTTATCGCAACGGCTTTGTGCAATTTCGGCGTTATTATAACCATGCATTATCAGGTTGTTATGTCTTACGGCTTTGCAAAAGGCATTATGGCATCAAGCAATGTTGACTTGACTGCCGCTTTGAATTTAGCAAGCGTAGGTCCTGTTACAACGGCGCTGTTTATGTTCCCTATCGGCAGTGCTTTGGCACAGCTTGTTGTTGGCTTCTTGGCTGATGCAGTAGGCAGAAAAAAGAGTGCAATATTTATGACTGTGCTCACAACAGCCTCCTTTATTCTGCTTACCGTTGGTTCTAATTTCGGCTGGTCTGCCTATATTGTGGGCATTTGCTGCGGTGCCGCAGTCGGCGGTTATTGGGGCACTTCCGACCTTACCGGAATTATGATTTCGGAATCCGCTCCTACCAATTTGCGTTCTTCCGTTCTTTCGGCACAGTTTTTAATGATGGGTGTCGGATACATAGTGGCATACGGTATCGGATTGCCGCTGATCACAGCTTTGGGCAATACTTATGTTCCGCTTATTACGCTCTGCCTTGCCGTTCCGGGAATGGTTGCAAGCTTGATTGTAATGATGACCAAGGTGCATGATACAAAAGGCATAGACCTGGATACGGTTACAGGAACGGAGTGGGATTGATATGGAAATAATTATTGAACAAAATACACCGCTCAAGCCTTTTAATCATCATTGGAAATTCTGTGTAGGCTCTGCGCATGCATCGTATGCTTTGCGCCACGATTATACCAAGCAGTTAACCCAAATTCACAACGATTTGGGTATTGAAAGAGTGCGCTTTCACGGCATTTTTGACGACAGTATGCACACGATTGTAAAAGCCACAGATATTATTCCGTTCCCGTTTGGAAAATCATATATAGAGCAAAGCTTTCGCCAATGTGCAAATGCGTATGACAATATCCTTGAAGCCGGTATGAAGCCCTTTGTGGAATTGAGCTTTATGCCGAAAAATCTTGCAAAATTTAAGTTTGCAAAAGGCAGTTTCTTTTACAAGCCGATTGTCTGTATGCCTAAAGCTATGGAAAAATGGAAGCAGTATATTTCAAGCTTTGTTCGCTTTTTAATCAACCGTTACGGTAAAGAAGAAGTTGAAAGCTGGTATTTTGAGGTTTGGAATGAGCCGGATATTCCGGTGGTGTTTTTTGACGGCACAAAAAAGGATTATTTTAGATTATACAGTGCAACCGTTGAAGCAATTAAATCTGTTGACGGCAAGATAAAAGTCGGCGGTCCGGCTACATCGGGAAGCAAATGGATTCAGGATTTCTTGGATTACTGCAAGAAAAGCAATACGCCTGTTGATTTTGTTTCTACGCACCAATATGCCGGGGACCCGATCGGCGGTATTGAAAACACGGAAAAGGGTATCAGCCTGAATACAGATTTATTTGCAGGATTAAAAGGCAAAAACACAATTCGCCACGATAATGTACTGGATTTGTTCCGTTCATTTATGGGCGTTGCCGATGCACCGAAAACATTAAATAAAGATGTGCTTGTTGAAAGCGCAAAAAATGTTAAGCGACTTATCGGTAATTTACCTCTGTTTTACACCGAATGGAATATGTGTGCCTCTTTTTCCGCACCTTGCAATGATACTTCCATGCAGGCGTGCTACCAGCTTCACAGCATTATGCATTCACAAGACAGTATTGACGGTTCGTCTGTTTGGTGCTTTTCCGATTTGTTTGAGGAATTTCATCAATTTCCGGAGGAATTTCACGGTGGATTTGGCTTGATGACGCAATCGGGAATTAAAAAGCCGTCCTACTATGCATTGCAATTTCTAAACGAAGCCGGAGACCGTTGCTATGATATTTCAAATACGGGAAAAGCGGATGTTGCCGTGTTCAATAAAGACGGTGAAATTCATATTATTGCATCTCTCCTTGATTTTGACGAAACGGATAAGACGGAAAGCATCACGCTGAAAATCAAAGCGGATAAACCGAAATCCATTACACAGTATGTAATCAATTCCGATTTATCAAATCCGTACGCATTATGGAAAAAAATGGGATGTCCACAAATGCCGACGCCGCAACAGATAAAACGCCTAAAGGAAGCCTCAAAACCCACGGAGAAAAATGCGGAATTTGCGTATGATAACGGATATATAACCGTTGAGATTTCGCTGTCTGCAAATGAAATTAACAAAATGATTATTAAAGGATAAACAAATTTAGGCATATATGTCGTTCACTTTCTTGGCAAAATTAAAACCTCCTACGGTTGCTTTTATTCTACCGTAGGAGGCCTTTTTTCTGTTATACCGTTTTTACGGACTTGTTCATTTATTATTTTAAAGATTGGACGTTGCAACCCTATCAAAAGAATGTGGATTATCCGAAGATTACTTATCATATTTATTCAAGAAGAACATAGGAATCAACCTGTCAAAATATATTAAAACGCAAAAACTGCAAGTCTCAAAGAAAATGTTAAAGGAAAACGATTCCGTATCTGATATCGCATATTATCTCGGCTTTTGCTCGGAGAGTTATTTCATATCCTGCTTCAAAAAAGAATTTGGCAAAACCCATAAGCAATTTAGAAATAATATTGCCTCATAGCAACGTAAAAAACACTTTGAATAACAAGAAAATAAAAACGAACAAAAACGGCAGGTAGCATCAAGCTACCTGCCTAAACTACTAAAATGAAAAAGAAACTCTAAATCCGCATTGTTATTCAAACTACCATTAAATAATAATTCATCTCCGAATAAAACAAGATTTACTTCAGTTTTGTCATACTCTTTAATGTAAAAGCAAGAGTAGAAGCATTGTGCAAAAAAGCCGAGGTTGTCGGAGGGATTACTCCAACAACGCCAAGCACAATTAATGCAGAGTTAAACGACATAATAGAACGGTAATTCGACCTGATTCTTGCCATCAAAAGATTGCTTATTTCTTTAAGCGTTACAAGAGAATTCAAATCATCACTTGAAACGGTTATATCCGCAATTTCCCTTGCTATTGCAGCACCTGAACTTATTGCTATTCCGACATCTGCTTTGCTCAATGCCGGTGAATCATTTATGCCGTCGCCCACCATAATAACAGAATTGCCGTCAGTTTGCATTTTTTCAATAAACATAGCTTTGTCCTCGGGCATAACTTCCGCATGGTATTCATCGATTCCCAATTTTTCTGCAACAGCCTTTGCTGTGCGTTCACTGTCACCGGTCATCATAACAATTTTGTCTATGCCGTTTGTCCTCAAATCGTCAAGCGTTTGCTTAACATTGTCTTTTATAGGGTCCTCAATGCAAATTACGGCAACAAGTGTGCGGTTGATTGCCATATAAAGGTGTGAATATTCGTTTGGTATTGTATTGAATTTGTCTTGTTCATCTTGCGGCACGGTGCAGTTTTCGTCCTCAAAAACAAAATGATAACTGCCTATAACAACCTTTTCGTCGCCGACAAGGCTCGAAATTCCATGAGCTACAATATATTCAACCTTTGAATGCTGTTCTTCGTGGTCAAGACCTCTCGCCTTAGCTTCGTTAACAACGGCATTTGCAACCGAGTGTGGGAAGTGTTCCTCAAGGCAAGCGGCAAGTCTAAGCATTTCAGCCTTGTCGTTGTTGCCGAATGTAATGATGTCTGCAACTTTCGGGTGTGCGTTTGTCAGCGTTCCGGTTTTGTCAAAGACAATAACATTTGCCTTTGAGAGCGCTTCAAGGTATTTTCCGCCTTTAACGGTTGCGTTATAATTACTGCATTCGTTGATAGCAGACAAAACCGCAACGGGCATTGTAAGTTTTAATGCACAGGAATAATCCACCATAAGAATAGACAACGCCTTTGTTACATTTCGTGTAATTGCATATGTAAATATCGTGCCGAACAAACTAAACGGAACAAGCCTGTCCGCAAGGTTTGATGCTTTACTTTCAAGTGAAGATTTTAGTTTTTCCGAATCTTCAATCATTTTTACAATTCTGTCGTATTTGCCTTGACCATTAATCTGCGTAACTTTTATAATACACTCGCCACTTTCAACAACCGTGCCGGCATACACACGAGAACCCACCGTTTTGTTCACGGCAACACTTTCGCCCGTAATAGCTGATTGGTTAACCGTTACACCGCCGTCGATAACCTCACCGTCAAGCGGTATCATATTGCTTGTGCGCAGAACAATTTTGTCGCCTACATTAATCTTGTTTGTAGAAACTAAAACCTCTTCATCATTTTTATTCTTTAACCACACTTTTTCAATTCCGAGCGACATTGTGTTTGCAAGGTCACTGACAGATTTTTTGTGGGTCCACTCTTCAAGAATTTCACCGATTTTGAGTAAAAACATAACGCTTGAAGCCGTTTCGAAATCACCTCTTATAAGCGAAACCGTAATTGCAACAGCATCAAGAACCGAAACGTTCAGCTGTCCCTTGGCAAGCGACTTCAATGCCTTTAATATATATTTTATAGATTTAATATAAGCAAGTGCAATTCTTAAAGGTAAAGGATAAAATATTTTTCTGAAATAGCGCAAAGCAATTGTCATAATAAGCTTTTCTTCATATTCACGCTGAACAAGCCTTGCTGTGCCGACAATCTCAATGTTTTTCACTTCATCATTTTCAAAGCTGAAGTGAGCAAGAATTTTAATCAGTTCGCTCCTGTCAAAAGAATAATAAATAATCAAGTCGCCGGTTCTTTCATAAACTGTAACATCATCAATTCCGCTGATTGATTTCAAGTAAGCATCTGCCTTATCCGCTTCTTCAATTGTCATATTTTCTTTGCAAAAATGCACTCTCATTCTGTTTTTTGTTTCGTGCAAGATTTGACATTTCATAATATTTACCTCAAATTGATAAAAGGCTGCCAATTTGACAGCCTTTTGATAATTTATGCGTTTGCAACAGCTGCGTTTTCAATTACGCTCTGTTCTGCTTTTTCCTGTGCTTCGGCTGCTTTTTTCTCGTTAATTTCTTTAGCCTCTGCCAAAATATCGTTTGCGTTTTCTTTAACCTCTGTTATTGTTTTCATCACAGAGTCTTTAACTCTCAAACCAAAAGCCGCAGTGTGAGCATACGCTTTTTTTGCATCCTTGCTTCCCAAAGCCTTAACTCCTGCCGTACCAAACAGCACACCGCCTGCAAATGCCGCCAATTCACTAATCATAATAAAATCTCCTTTCAAACCCGTTTTCGGTTTGTTATATTTATAAGGTTGGCATTACCTAACCCAATTCTTAACTTTTATTATATTCAAAAAATGATTGATGTCAACAATTCTTGATGCTGTTCGGCAAAAATTTACAAAATATATTATATTGCTTGAAAAATCGAACCATAACGCTTGACAGAGTAATATAACAGTGTTATACTTAACACGATATAACAGTGTTATATGAGGTGGAATAATGTCTAATGAGGAATCAACAACTCTAAAAAAAATATTATCTGCAGGCAAAGCAGAATTTTTGGAAAAAGACTTTAACTCGGCTTCGCTTCGCAATATTGTAAAAACCGCAGGTGTAACAACAGGTGCATTTTATGGTTATTTTTCAGGTAAGGAAGCGCTTTTTGCCGCTCTTGTTGAAGAGCACGCAAAAGCTATAATGAACATATTTATGTCTGCACAGGAATCCTTTGAAAAACTGCCTGAAGAAGAAAAAGCAAATCATATGGGAGTTGAAAGCCGAACAAGCCTTAACGAAATTGTTGATTACATTTACGAACATTTTGACGAATTTAAGCTAATCATTTGTAAAAGCGAAGGCACATCATACGAGAACTTTATTCACAATATGGTGGAAATTGAAGTTGAAGAAACCTATCAATTCATTGATGCTTTGCGCTCGCAGGGCAAGGATGTTCCAAACATAGAAAAAGCGGTTTGCCATATGATTGTCAGCGGTATGTTTTCGGGCATATTTGAGCTTATTGAACACGATATGAAAAAAGAAAACGCGAAAAAATATGTAAGCGAATTCCAGGACTTTTATATCGCAGGTTGGTCAAAAATTTTAGGGCTTTAAGTCCTTTAATTTTTAGATATGAGTTAGCGATGACTAACTGAATACTTATATAGGAGGAATTAAATTGAAAGAAAAAAAGGAGTCAAACTTTTCAAGACTGATGGACTATGCCGAAAATTATAAGTATTTCACTTATATATCTTTGGCGCTCAGTGCAGTCAGCAGTGCGCTTGCTCTTCTTCCGTTTTATTATATATGGAAGATAATCAAAGAAGTGCTTGAGGTTATGCCAAATTTTGAAAACGCTGCAGGTGTTGTAAAAAACGGTGTGATTGCGGTTGTTTTTGCTGTGTTGTCTATGATAATTTACATTGCGTCATTGATGTGTTCACACACAAGTGCATTTAGAGTTCAGGCAAATATGCGAAAACAGATGATGCACAAAATTGTACAATTACCTCTTGGGGAAATTGAAAAATTCGGAAGCGGAAAACTACGCAAAATTGTAAACGATTGCTCCGGAGCAACTGAAACCTATCTTGCCCATCAGCTTCCGGATATGGTTGGTTCGGTTGTAACGCCTATCGGCTTGCTTATATTCCTGATTGCGTTTGATTGGCGATTTGGTTTAATTTCACTTATTCCGATTGTCTTGTCATTTGTCGTTATGATGACATTTATGACAGGCAAAACGCTTCAGCAGAAAATGGCAGAATATCAAAATGCGCTTGATGATATGTCAAACGAAGCAGTTGAATATGTCAGAGGTATTCCCGTGGTAAAGGCATTCGGTCAAAGCGTATTCAGTTTCAGAAAATTTAAAAAATCTATTGATTCCTACAGCGAATGGGCAATCGCCTATACAAAAAATCTACGCTTGCCAATGGCAATGTTCACTATGCTGATTAACGGCATTTTTGCGTTCATTATTTTTGGCGGATTGATTTTTGCAAAAGGCGAAATAACAAATGAGTTGATACTTAATATTTTGTTCTATGTAATTATCACTCCGATTTTAACAGTAACAATGACAAAAATAATGTTTCAAAGCGAAAACAAAATGATTGTTGCCGATGCATTTAAGAGAATTGATAGCGTTATGAACATTTCACCTTTGGAAGCAACAAAATGTCAAAAACCGACAGATGCATCTGTTAAACTTAAAAATGTAAGCTACAGCTATGACGGAGAAATTAAGGCAATTAACAATGTTTCGCTTGATATTAAATCAGGTCAGACAGTTGCATTTGTCGGTCCGTCAGGCAGCGGCAAAACAACGCTCGCAAACCTTATTACAAGATTTTTTGACGCAGACAGCGGTGAAGTGCTTGTAGGCGGAGTTAATGTTAAAAATATCGCAAAAGAGGATCTGACAAACGCCGTATCGTATGTGTTCCAGGACAGCAAGCTAATCACAGGCAGTATATTTGACAATATTCGCCTTGCAAAGCCGGATGCGGATTTGGATGAGGTTATGTCGGCACTCGAAAAAGCTCAATGTATGGATATTATCGAGAAGTTTGACAGCGGAGTTGATACCGTTATCGGTTCAAACGGTGTATATCTTTCCGGAGGAGAGACACAAAGAGTAGCCATTGCAAGAGCAATTCTTAAAAATGCACCGATTGTTATTCTTGACGAGGCAACAGCTTTTGCCGACCCCGACAATGAAGTTAAAATTCAAAAAGCTCTTAATGAACTTTCAAATAACAAAACCGTTATTATGATTGCTCATCGACTTTCTACCGTTAAAAATGCGGATTGCATATATGTTTTTAAGGACGGCAGGTTGATTGAACAAGATAAATCGGGAGAACTCTGCAAACAAAACGGTGTGTTTGCAACAATGCTTGAAAATTATCTCACATCGGTTAAATGGAAAGTAGCAAAGGAGGAACTGAAATGATTGAAAAACTTATGCACAAATATGCACTTTCAAGGCAGGGTGCAAAAGACTTAATAAAAGGTATTGTCGCTTGTACCTTGCAAGATATTTCATTTATGCTTCCCGTAACCTTGTTATATTTATTTGTTAAGGCATTATTGAACGGAAATGTAAGAAACAATACGACTTTCTTTGTCGGCGGAGCGATTATATGTTTGTTTGTCATTTTTTGTATAACGCTTTGGCAATATAATTCAACATTTCTTGCAACTTATGTTGAAACAGGAACAAGAAGACTTGCTCTTGCCGAAAAGTTGCGTAAAATTCCGCTTTCTTTTTTTGCAAAAAAGGATTTGGCGGATTTGACAAGTACGATTATGGCGGACTGTACTTATCTTGAAACAGCGTTTTCGCACTTCATTCCACCGTTTGCAGGTTCGCTTATTTCAACGGTTATCATCGCAATCAGCCTTTTCTTTTTCAATTTTAAAATGGCACTTGCTTCTCTTTGGGTGCTTCCGGTTGCGTTTATCATAGTCGGTTCATCGGCTAAGGTTCAGGAAAAGCTCGGTCAAAAATCAATGAAGGCAAAAATAGACTGTGCAAACGGTATTCAGGAATGCATAGACACCGTTGCAGATTTAAAATCAAACAACGCCGAGGATAGATACCTTGCAACACTTGACAAAAAGATTGAAAAGGTAGAAAGCAGAGCACTTAAAAGTGAATTCGGTACAGCGATTTTTGTGTCAAGTGCTCAGATGGTGCTCAAACTCGGTATTGCAACAACCGCACTCGTCGGCTCGTTGTTACTAGTAAAAGGTGAGCTTGATGTACTTACATTCTTTGTATTTTTGCTTCTTGTTTCCCGTCTTTATGACCCTATGCAAGCTGCACTAATAAATCTTGCCGCAATCATCAGCACAAAGACAAATGTTGCCAGAATGAATGAAATTTTGGACCATGAGGTTCAATCGGGCGATACAAAAATCAACAACAACGGATACGATGTTGTATTCAACAATGTAAGTTTTGCGTACAATGACGATAACAAGGTGCTCAATAATGTAAGTTTTGCCGCAA
>JABLTK010023226.1_pt1 | contig 12140 bp, 14 predicted proteins | sample 7160131 | NCBI WGS metagenome assembly JABLTK01 (sample SAMN14651221, study PRJNA627086) | human gut metagenome | isolation source: feces | host: Homo sapiens
AGCTTTACGGGCATCGCGGTATGCATCATGTTTCAGGCGAACATGTTCAACATGGCGGCGGAGGGTGCAAATTTCATCGGCGCAATGGCGGCCGCGGTCGTCGCTTCCTCGCTGAAGCTGCCGCCTGTGCTGTGCCTCGTTCTGCCGATGCTGGCGGGCATTATCATCGGTGGCATCATCGGTTTGATTCCGGGCGTTCTGAAAGCCAGATTAAACGCCAACGAAATGGTATCATCGCTGATGCTGAATTACGTACTGCTGTACTTCGGCCTGTACATTTTGAAAAACTTCTTTATTGATCGAACGGCCGGGCAGGTGGCGACGGCTACGCTCCCTTCGGGCAGCAGATTGCCCAAGATCATCAAGGGCACCGGCGTACATTCGGGCGTAATCATCGTGGTTTTTGTCATCATACTGGCGTACATCTACTTATACAGAACCCGGCGCGGACATGAGCTGCGCGTTTACGGCCAGAACCCAAGCTTTGCCAAATACACAGGTTACGGCGTAGGCGGCATTATCATATCTTCGCAGGTAATCGGCGGCGCAATCGCCGGATTGGGCGGTGCGGTAGAAGTAATGGGCATGTATCAGCGCTTCCAGTGGACGGCGCTGCCCGGCTATGGCTGGGACGGCATCATCATCGCAATTCTCGCCCGAAACAAGCCCCAGTTTGTGCCGCTTGCTTCGCTGTTCATCGCCTATCTGCGCACGGGCGCAAACTGTATGAACACCTATGCGGATGTTCCGAAGGAGCTGATCACGGTGATCCAATCGATCATGATGATTCTTGTAACGGCGGCGGCGCTTACCGGCGGATTGAAGCAGAAGATGGCGGAAAAGGAGGCTTTGCGCAATGACAGGTAACTTTTTCGCGGATCTCTGGGCAGGTCTTCTGCCGATTCTTCAGGTAATCGGTTCCAGCACATTCCTGTATTCCGTACTTCGCCTGACCACCCCGATTCTGTTCGCCACGATGGCAGCGCTGGTCTCCGATCGCGCGGGCGTTACGAACATCAGCATCGAAGGCGCCATGCTGTTCGCCGCACTGATGGGCGTGGTCGGCAGCGCCTACGCGCAAAGCTGCTGGGTGGGTCTGCTGGTTGCAATTGCGGCGGGCGTTGTGTTTTCACTGCTGCTCGCATTTTTCCATCTGTGGCTGAAAACCAATCTGGTGCTGACCTGTATCGCCCTGAACAGCCTGTCCAGCGGGCTTACGATCTTCATTCTGTACATGCTGACCGGCGACCGCGGCGTTTCCACCGCGCTTCATTCGATCAACATCCCAAAGGTAAATATCCCGCTTTTGAAGGATATACCATTCCTGAGTGAGGTTCTTTCCGGGCACAACGTGCTGACCTATATGGCGGTCGTCGTTGTCGTTCTGGTTGCGATTCTGCTGTATAAAACGAAGCTGGGCATCTATATACGCGCGGTCGGCGAAAGTCCGAAGGCCATCGAAACGGCGGGCTTTTCTTCCCGCAGGATTCGCCTGTACGCGCTGATCATCTCCGGTGTGATCGCAGGCATGGGCGGCGCCTTCATGTCGATGGCGTATGTATCCGGTTTTACAAAGGATATGATATCCGGGCGCGGCTTTATCGCGCTGGCGGCGGAGGCGATGGGCTGCGGAAAGCCGCTGCTGTCTTCGCTGGCGGCATTGCTGTTCGGCTTTACCGATTCTCTGGCGAACAATCTGCAGGTGCTTGGATTGTCCAGCGATCTCGCCCGAATGTTCCCGTATGTGATCACGATCGTGGCGCTATCGATCTACGCGAGTAAGACCGCGCGCGGCATTCGCAAAACGAAAAAGCGGCACGCCGCAAAATAAAACGGTTGAAATGCCAGAGTCCGAGGATTTGCTTCTGAAGCAGCTCCTCCCCTACCTGAAAAAGCGAGTGTGAACTGCGCGACAGCGGTAAAGCGCTCGCTTTTTCGCATCCGCGTGTTCTGTAACGCTTTCTCCAATCGTTTCCGCGCGCGGCATAACCGAAATCTAACCCGCGCATCCTGCCGCGCAAAACATTGACGCGCTATAATGCCTGTATCAAACGAAAGGGACGATTCCTATGAAATACAAGGCTGTTATCTTCGATCTGGACGGCACAGTGCTGGATACGATCCGCGATCTGGCTTCCGCGGCGAATTACGCGCTCGCGCAGCACGGCTATCCCACGCACAGCGTGGACGGCATTCGCCGGCGCGTGGGCAACGGCGTCGCCAATCTGATCCGCCGCGCCGCGCCTGACGGCACATCCGAAGAAGAACTTGCGCAGATTCTTTCGGAATTCAAGGCGTACTATCGCGATCACATCGATGATACCACGAAGCCCTACGAAGGCATTCCGGAGCTGATGCGCGATCTGCGCGCGGCAGGAATCTATGTGGGCATCAATTCCAACAAATTCGATGCGGCGCTGCAGGCGCTTTGCCGCATTCATTTTCCGAACCTGTACGATTACGCCGTGGGCGAATCGGAACAGACCCCGCGCAAACCCGATCCCACGGCGGCGGAACGCATCATCGCCGCAGCGAACGCAGGCAAGGGCGACGCGATTTACATCGGTGACAGCAGCGTAGATATCGAAACCGCGAAGAACGCGGGCGTGGATGCAGGCTGGGTTTCCTGGGGCTTCCGCACGCGCGATGAAATGGCGCATATCGATATTCCGCACACGTTCGATCACGTGGACGATCTGCGCGCGTTCCTGCTGGGCGAATAATCGCCGACGATTTTCTGATTTCCTTCTCCGTGATTTGAACGCGGAGGAGGATTTTTTTGCCATTTTTATCATTTTTTCCAAACATCGATCAACAGAAATTGGCTTGCAAAAATATCGATCGCGGCGCGCAAACTATGCCTGTCGAATCAAACGCACGGAGGCCGAATATGCGAAAGCTGCGAAATCTGATCGGAATGCCCGTAATTTGTGAAAAACAAAAGATCGGAACCGTTATCGGCGCGGATCTTTCCGATGATCTGCGGCAGCTGGAGGGCGTCTGGATGGATTGCGGCCTGCCGGGCACGCGATACATCCCCAGCGATCTGCTGGTGATGATCGGCAGCGTGGCGGTAATGACCGACGCGCGCGGCCAGCGAAGGCGGATGCATTCCAAAAAGCTGCTCTACCGCGCCATATCCACGGATGGACGGCGCATCGGCGCGATCACGGGCGCAGAAATCGATGAAATCAGCTTTCTGGTCACGGCGCTGGAGCTCGCCCGCGGACTTTGGGATGATCTGATTTCCGGCAGGGATCGCGTGACGGATTATTCCGTATCCCCCGATGCGCTGGAGGTCATCGTGATCGATTCGACAAAGACCGATGATAAGGAGGATGAATTCTCATGAAGCGAGGAACGATGCGCGGCATGATCGCCGGTACGCTGATCGGCGGCGCCGCCGCAACCGTATTCGGCATTGTGAACTGGCAAACCCATCGCAGGCTGAATCAGCAGATGAAGCGCGGCGGCCGATGGCTGTCCGAAAAGACCGAAGAACTGATGAAGAAAATCTGACGATGCATTCCCGGAGGCTGAACATGGAAGGACATGGCGTTTTCGATAACCGGATCATCCATCTGATCGCGGTACTTTGCGGAATCGCGGCGATCGTGATCTTTTTCGGCGATCTGGTTGCCGACGCCATCGCCATCCTGTTCGGCGCGGGCGTAATCTGCTTTCTGGCGTCGCCGCTGGATGCATGCATTTCCCGCCGCGTTCCCCAGCCGTACAGCGCGATTCTATCGCTCGCCGCAATCGGCGTCATCGTAATCGGCGTGTTCGCGGCGGCGGTTCCCATGGTCGCCGGTCAGATTTCTGACGGCGCGATTGCGCGCGCGGCGGATCGAATCACGGAAATGGCGGAATCGATCCAAAATATCCTGCAATCGAGGCTTCCCTCCGTTCAGCTTCCCGATCTTTCCCAAATTGGCGGTAATTTTTCGCAATTTGCGAAGAACGCGGTGGATTATATCGGCGAATTTTCGGACAAAATCTATAAGGTGCTGCTGATGATCGCCATGAGCTACTTTTTTCTGGCGGATCGTCAGCGTTCGCTGATTCGCCTTGAATTGATGGTGCCCGCAAAGATCCGCCGCCATGCGGTGCGGTTTGGCAGATCGCTGATGCACGAACTTCGGCTGTACCTGCGCGGACAGGCCACAATTGCGCTGGCGGTGGGCGTGCTCGCCTGGATCGGGCTTTGGATCATCGGCATCGCGGGCGCGCCGCTGCTCGGTCTGATCGTGGGCATATTCAACGTAATTCCCTACTTCGGGCCGGTGCTGGGCGGCATTCCCGCCGTGCTGATGGCGTTCGGCATCAGCTGGCAGCGCGCGCTGATCACCATCGGCGTGCTGTTTCTGGTGCAGCAGATCGATGGGCTGGTGATTTCGCCGCGCGTCATGGGCAGCGTGACCGGTTTTTCCCCCGGCACGGTGCTGCTGGCGCTGTACTTCGGATCAAAGCTGGGCGGCATCGGCGGATTGCTGCTGGCGGTACCCGCGCTCACCGCGATTCGAACGTTATATAGAGTTTTTGTACAAAGGTACGAAAAGAATTGAAATTACGCGAGAACTGTGCTATAATCCATATGTGTATGTATTTAGGAAAGGCGGTGCGCTATGAACAACAAACTGGGGGAAACGCAGAATTTCCGTTTGCCCGAGAATACACCGGAATCCGCCGCAGAAATCATCGAGGTTGTGTATCAGGCGCTGAAAGCCAAGGGACACGACCCCATTCTTCAGATGGTCGGATACCTGATATCGGGTGATCCCACCTACATAACGAGCTATAACAACGCCCGTTCGCTGATCCGTCGTCTGGAACGCGATGAACTGCTGGAAGAATTCATTCGTTTTTACGTCACCGAGCACGATAAAGGCTAATGCAAATCGTAAAACTGGGCAAATCGGGGCTGAACGTATCCAAGCTGTGCTTTGGTACGCTCACCATGTCGCCCCTGCAACAGAATATGTCGCCTCGCGAGGGTGCAAGGCTGTTGATCCACGCGTATGAACGAGGCATCCGTTTTCTGGATACCGCGGATCTGTATGATAATTATCCCCACATTCGCGAGGCGCTGAAATCCGCGCCCGATTATGTAATCAGCACGAAGGCGTATTGCTGGGATCAGGAAACCGCGCAGGCGGCGCTGGAGCGCGCCTGTCGCGGACTGGACAGGGATTATATCGACCTCTTTATGCTGCACGAGCAGGAATCGCTGTACACGCTGCGCGGTCATGAGGAGGCGCTTGTTTTTTTGGAACGTCAGCGCGAGCTGGGCAGAATCGGCGCGGTTGGCGTCAGCACGCATTTTTCGGGATGCGTACACGCCGCGCCGCGGTTTCCCCAGATACAGGTGATTCACCCGCTGATCAATGCGGGCGGCATCGGCATTCAGGATGGCACGCGCGCCGATATGGAAGCTGCCATCGCGCACGCGCGCGAATTCGGCATCGGCATCTTTGCCATGAAGCCGCTGGGCGGCGGGCATCTGATTTCATCCAGCCGCGAAGCGATGGAATACGCGCTGAACAATCCCCTGATCGACAGCGTCGCCGTGGGGATGCAATCCATCGAAGAAATCGATGCAAATGTGGCGCTGGAGGCGGGCGATCCCACGGCATGGGATCAGCTGGAACGGCTGCGCCACCGCGCGCGGCGCATGATGGTACACGATTACTGCGAGGGCTGCGGTCGGTGCGCCGAGCGCTGCCGCCAGCACGCGATTGCCATCGTGAACGGAAAATGTACGATCGATCCGGCGAAATGCGTGTTCTGCGGCTACTGCGCGCGCGTTTGCCCGCAATTCTGCATAAAGGTGGTGTGATCGAATGCGCGTAATCTGTCTGGACGTCGGCGACCGCCGCATCGGCGTGGCGGTATCGGATCCGCTGGATATCACCGCGCAGGGCGTGGAAACGATCTTCACCAGGGGCGCAAAGAAGGACGCGGAGCGCGTAGATCAGCTTTGCAGGCAATATGAAACCACACATATCCTTTGCGGGCTTCCGCTGAACATGGACGGCAGCGAGGGCTTTCAGGCGCAGCACGCGCGCGCGATGGCGCAGACGCTGGCCGATATGGGCTATGAAATCCGATTTCAGGATGAACGGCTGACCACGAAGCTGGCGACCGGCGTGCTGCTGCAGGGCGATGTGCGGCGCGATAAGCGCAAGCTGGTGGTGGATAAACTGGCGGCGACCTTTATTCTGCAATCCTTTCTGGACGCGGGCGGCTGGAAGGAGCCGGTTCTCGATCCGGAAACACATAAAAAAGTATTTCAAAGCGAGGTTTGGCACATGAGCGATAATCAGAATTTCGACATGGAGATGGATCCGGAAAACATCGTGGAACTGGTGGACGACGAGGGCAACGAGGTAAAATTCGAACATTTGATGACGCTGGAGCACAAGGGCGGCATTTACATCTGCCTTGCGCCCGCGGAGCCGATGGAGGATGTGGAGGACGATGAACTGGTGATCATGCGCATCCAGCAGGACGCAGACGGCAACGATTTCTATTCCACCATCGAATCCGAAGCAGAGCTGAACGAGGTATTCGAAAAATACTGCGAACTGGCGGAAGCGGACGACGAGGAATAATTCTGCAAAATCTCACGATTAAGGAGCCTGTGAACATCGCTCACAGGCTCCTTTTCTTTTGCAGATTGCGTTTGAATGCGATCATCAGCGGCGGGTGGTTGGTTTGATTTAGGTAGGCTTTGAGCATGACATCGTACTGCTTTTCATCGATGGTTTTCGCCCAGTTCAGCAGCGCTTCGCGCTCGCGTGCGCCCTCGGCGTGGCCGGGATAGACGCAGACGGTCATCACGCCGCCCATTTTCAGCGCGCGAAGCGCCGCTTTAACCGCCGCCAATGTGGTTTCGGTTTGGGTCGTTACGATGTGATCCGCGCCGGGCAGCCAGCCCAGATTGAACATGACCGCATCCACGGATTCTTCATCGATGTAGGCAAGCATATTCTGGTGCCCATCGCAAATCAGCGTGGCGCGATCGGACATACTGTTTTCGGCAAGGCGCGCGGCGCTGCGGTCTACAGCTTCCCTTTGCACATCGAAGCCGTACACATGGCCGCGCTCCCCCACCAGATTGCACAGCCAGAGCGCATCATGCCCGTTGCCGAGCGTAGCATCGACGGCGCGCGCGCCGGGTTGCAGGGCGTTTTCGATGATCTCCGCCGCCCAGAATCTGGCGGATCTGAAATCGTTGGACATGCCGCCTACCTCATTCCACTCCATAGAATTCATACAGATATTCCTCCAGACAGAGATTGTTCTGCATGATGTACATCGCCGCATCCACGCCCACATAGCGGAAATGCCACGGTTCATGGGATATTCCGGTGATTTCCACCTTATCGGGCGGATAGCGCCGGATAAAGCCGTATTCGGCGCAATGCGCCAGCATCCAATCCCATACCTGCTGGTTGCTGCATTTGGATGTATCGGCGGAATCGATATCCACCGCCAGACCCAGCTGATGTTCGCTGTAGCCGGGATACGCCGCCCATTTGAGCGCTTCCTGCTGCGCATCCTCGTGCGAATAGCCCTGATTGATGAATTTATTGTATTTGTTGATCAGCATCTGCTTCTGCTGATCATAGGTGCGAAAGGACGATAGTACCAGCGGCAAAAGTCCATCCGCGCGGCAATCATCAAACATCTGCTGCAGCGCGGGATACATGCGCGCATCTACGCTCTGCCCGCGCTTCAAATTCACCACTTCGATGTTCCAATCCTCCGGAACGGCGTGCGACGCGTTCACCAGCGTGAGCTGCCACGGCAGCTCTTGCGCGGTAATCTGAACAATATCGGGCGCTTCCGCGACCGGCGTGGGCGCGGGCGTAGCGATCGGCGTATCCACCGCCACATCCATCGCGGCTTCCATGGCCTCGCACAGCGCGGGCGATGTAAGCATCATGGCAAGCAGGAAAAGCGCAAGTATTCGCTTCAGTTTCTTCATGATCATCCTCCGTTAGTTCCACTATCTGCATTATACACGCCCCGAGCCAAAACTGCAATGAACAATCTATAAAATAAAAAATGACAACCGCAGGGATTGTTTCGATTTGTTTCAATCCATGCGGTTGTCAGATAAATCAAATGTTCGCGATCAGCGCTTGCTGTTTTTGCTCAGCAGTTCGGGCAGCTTCGCCACGGCGGGGATGAACGCAATTGCGGCACACGCCAGCATTTCCGGCCCGATGTAGCTGATATTATAGGCCAGCGAATAGAGCAGCGCGCCCTGATCGCCTGCGGAATCGGCGAAGAATATCACGCCGGACAGCACCGCCATCAGGAATTTGCCCATATAACCCAGAATCACACCGACGGGCAGGCGCAGCACCTTCGGCAGCGGCAGCACCTTCGCCACGCAGCACAGCGCGATCGCGGCATAGCTCATCGGATAATCCACCAGCAGCTGGATCGGATGAATGACATAGGGGTCTACAAACAGCTGCAAAAGACCGGCGGCGCAGCCGACCAGCACGCCCTCCTTCGCGCCAAACGCCATCGAAAACAGGATCAGCGGCAGCAGGCTGACGGGCGTGACCGATCCGCCCATGGACATACGGAACAGGCGAATCGTGCTCAGCAAAAAGGACAGGGCGATGCAGACCGCCGCCTTCGCGATCATCGAGGCATTCCATTTGACGCGCTTGGCGGACAGGATCAGCAGCACGATCATCAGCACCGCCACCGCCGCGATGGCGATCAGGCTGGAGGTCGCAGTAAGCCCGGATTCTTCTTCCTCGGTTTCTTCGGTTTCAGCTTCCGTCTGGGCAGTTTCCGTTTCCGCCGCTACAGCTTCGGTTTCCGTCTGCGCGGCTTCGGCTGCCGGTTCCACAGCGGCAGTTTCCCCTTCGGCGAACGCAAACACGCACGCGCACATCAGCACCATTGCCAACAGAACACAAATCAGTTTCTTCATTTCCTTCATCTTGCTCTCCCTCATCTTTCAGTTCGATTCATACGAAGCTCAAATAAAATCGCGATATATGGCGAGCAGATTTTTTGTCAGGCGCGTTTGTATGAATCGACGGAATAGCAGCGCTATTTCCAGATGCATACAAACAGCGTATGGCGGAAAAGATGCCGCCAAATGAAACGATTTTATGCAGAGGTTCGTATGGTCACCGCCAAAAGGAAACCCGCATGTCAACGCGGACATGCGGGAAACAAATATCTTCTTCCAATGCTATGATTTTGAAATCAGACGTTCGCTTCCCTACGGTGGGATTATCCACTTCAGGTTCCAAGGGACCGAACGTTTGCACGCTCATCTCAGCCAATCGGCGCCCCCAGCGTTAACGCCTACATTATAACCGACCTGTGCGCCGCCGTCGCGATCATTTCTGTTAATTTTGATCATATATTCTGTGCCACTGCGCGCTGTGATTTCCATCGGCGTCGTAGAGAATCAGCGGCTCCAGCCAGTTCAGCATACTGCCGCCGCCCTTCACCGCTTCGATCAAAATCAGCTTCGGCGGGCGATCCGCGCGGGCGTGCACGGTCTGCACGCGCTTGGGCGCGAGATTGTGCCTCTGCATCGCGGACATCATTTCAAAGGCGCGCGGCGCGGGGTACACCACGCAGAATCGCCCGCCGTATTTCAGGATTCGCGCCGCGGACGCAGCCACATCATCAATCGATAGATCATCCATCTGCCGCGCGATCCGCGCGCCGCCGTCCCGCGCCGCGGGATCGGTGCTCTTGTTGTAGGGTGGATTGCACACCGCCAGCGATATGCAGCCGCTGCCGATCGCACGGTGCGCATCGCGCATATCAATATTGTGTACGCGGATTCGATCCGTTAAATCGTTCAACGCCACGCTGCGCGCCGCCATTTCCGCCACATCGCTTTGAATTTCCACCGCTTCTATGGAAATATCCGGCCGGTGCGCCGCCAACAATATCGAAATAATTCCATTGCCGCAACCCAGATCCGCCGCGCGTTCCTTTTTTCGCGGTGCGGCGAAATGCGCCAGCAGCACCGCATCGGTGCCAAAGCAGAACCCGCCTGGGCGCTGAATCAGCCGGTAGCCGCCGCATTGGAGATCATCCAGCCGTTCGTCCGGCCTCAATTCCACCATGCTAAGCCTCCGCTTCGGGCGCGCGCCAGTGCAGAATGCGCGCATCGCTGATCATATCCAGATAGCTCATCACCACATAGCCATCCGCGCCGCAATAGATAATCGCGCCGTCCGCCGTGGCGATGCCGTACACCTGCGCATCCGATACTTCCACCATCACCACATCGCCCGCCTGAATATCGGCGATATCGGCAATTTCGACCATCTGCATCTGATCCGCGCTCATCAGCGGTACGCCCGCCTTCAGATATACGTATATGCCCAGCTCCGCCTGCGCTTCAAATTCCATCTTCCTGCCCAGAAGCGCATCCGCAATTCTGGATACCAGCGCAATCTGTTCGGGCGCTGCGGCGGGTTCAACCTCCGCCGTCATTTCCTTTGCAGCGCCGCCCTTGAGCGTTTCCTGCGTCTGCGCGTCCAGCGCGCCCGTCACGGCGATTCCATTGCACAATTGAAACTGCATCACGGCGATTTCGGTGTGCGCGTTCAGCGTATCCCCTGCGGGATAGTTCAGCGCGCGCAGTTCATCCAGCATCTCGTGCACGTCATCCGAAAGTCCTTCGCGATCCGCGTTCAGCGTAGCGTTGGTCACGGCGGCGCGATTTGAATACAGGATTCGGCAGGTAGCTTCGTTTGCCACGCCGCTGCCGTCCAGCGCGTTATCGATCTGGAAATTCTTCACCGCTGTCTGCGTACCTTCGCCGTAGGTGCCGGTGCAATCGCCCTGAAAATAGCCCAGCCGCTTCAGCCGCATTTGCAGCATCCGCACGTTGCTGCCGCTATCGCCGGATTTTGCCGCCGCGGAAGCAATAAAACCATCCCATGCGGGCGCTTCGCTTTCGTACAGGCGCAGCAGCGTGGATCCATCCGCAACGCCGTTGGCCTGCACGCCCACCGCCAGCTGGAAGCTGTAAACGGCGGTTTCGGTGCCATCGCCATAGGTTCCATTGCATTCCCCGCTGAAATAGCCCAGCTGCTTCAGCGCGTTCTGGAGCTTTTTCACATCATCGCCATAATCGCCCCATGCCAGCACGGCGCTGCCGCTGTATACATTGGCATACGTTTCCAGATACGCCTGTTCCGGCATCGCGGCATCGCTCATCAGAAGATCGACCGTCGCAGCATCCGCCTCGCCGGTGACCTTCAACCCGTTCGCGGTTTGAAAATTCTTCAACGCGCTGATGGTTGCATCGTCCATCTGTCCATCGCAGTTTTCATCGCGATAGCCAAGTTCGTACAGCCTGCGTTCCACCTTCAGAATATCCGCTTTATTGCCCTCCGCCGCCGCAACGCCGGTCGCCAGCGCCGCGCACAGAAGAACCGCCATGATCTTTTTCATATGTACTCCCATATCAATTCACAATCCGAAGATATTTGTGCTGCACGAAGCCGTAGCGCCCGTTTAAGCATATGTACGCCCAGGTCGCATCGAACGCGCCCACCTGCACGGTAACGCCCGCGGGCAGGGTGCCCAGCGACGCGCTGGATGTGGAATTGCTCTTGCGCACGCGAACGGCGGTGGTCGTCACCGCGTACACATTGCAGAAGGTAACGTTGGTATCCTTCGGCGTGCAATCATCAATGATCGGCGTGCAATCATCAATGATCGGCGTGACCGCACGTTTGGTCGGCGCTTTCGTCGGCGCGGGCGTGGCGACCGCCGACGCGGTCAGATAGCGCTTCGACACATAGCCGTTCTGCCCGCCCTCCGTCGTCACATAATACCAGTCGTTTGACAGCGTGCGCGCGTACACGCGCGTTCCGCGCTTCAATCGCGCCAGTACGCGGCCGTTCAGCGATGGCGCGCTGCGCAGCGCAAGGCTGCTGCCGGAGGATACGTTCACATACATGATGCGGTTAATTTCCGTAGATTTCGGCGTGGACGTGGGCGCGATGGTCGGCGCAGGCGTAAATATGGGCAGCGTGGGCGACGGCGTTCGTGTCGGCTTCACCGTCAGATCGGGCAGGGTCGGCGCGGGCGTATCATCGCCAAAGATCGGCAGCGTCGCGCCCGGCGTA
>JABLTK010004328.1_pt1 | contig 12128 bp, 8 predicted proteins | sample 7160131 | NCBI WGS metagenome assembly JABLTK01 (sample SAMN14651221, study PRJNA627086) | human gut metagenome | isolation source: feces | host: Homo sapiens
ATGGTTCAGGATTCAGACGGCCCGGAACTCAATCAGTTCAAAGACTCACACGGTTCAAAAAAGACTCAGGAATTCGAGCCGGAAGCGTCAGGCACGTCCTTGAAGACTTCGTGGTGGTCATCAATCGCACCAAGCCGGTCAAGCGGCCAGTATTTCGCGATTCCGACTCCGACCACATCGGAGATGGGAACCAAGCCGCGATCGCCGTCATCCTGATGATAGCGGGAGTCGGCGGAATTGGCGCGATTGTCGCCCATGACGAACACGTGGCCCTCGGTCACGGTCACCGAGAACGGGAAAGCGCTCGGGTCCACGCCGGGGCGAATGTAGGAGGTCTCATTGATGGCCACGCCGTTGATGGTCACCGGCTGGCCCGCGCCCTTGCATTCGACCACGTCACCGGGCAGGCCGATCAGTCGCTTGATGAGGTACCCGCCACCGGGAGCGCTGCTCTGCTCCTCGTTCAACCAGTTGTTGGGATCTTTGAATACCACGACGTCGCCGCGCTGCAGATCGAAGATCTTGGGGGTGAGCTTGCTGGTCACCACGCGATCGCCGGGCACCGTGGTGTCCATCATCGAGCGCGAAGGAATCTCGTAAAAGCCGACGGCGAAAATGCGAATCAGCAGCACGATAAGCACGGGAACGCCGCACCACAGGAAAAAGTCGCGTAGGGTGAAGTGGTCATCATCCATCGATGATGCTGCCGCGGCATTCGCGCCAGCGGAAGAAGCGGCGTACGCCGGGCGCGCCGGTGCCGGGGGAACCGGGGACGGGGCGATGCCGTGGTCGGCGACTTGGAACGTACGGGAATCGCGGGCATCGGCCTCGTCATCATACGAGGTCTGGTTGCTCTCCGGATTGTCGGAAATCGGGAATTCGCCGTTATCCTGATCGTCCTGCATACCATCTCCTCGCGATTCATGCTGCCGGATATGAGGGGTGCCGGCGCCCGTCCATCATACGTGGAAAATACGGAAACAGCCCGAAACCGAAACGGTTCCGGGCTGAATTTCACGGTTTATTCGCGCACCTGCATCATCAGGCCCACGATTGCACCCGCGAATCGACTCACTTAGCGGAGTTGTCGCGGCGCTCGGCAATACGAGCGGCCTTACCGCGCAGAGCGCGCAGGTAGTACAGCTTGGCGCGGCGCACACGGCCCTTACGCACGAGCTTGATGGAGTCGATGGACGGGGAGTGCACCGGGAAGCGACGCTCCACACCAGTGCCGAAGCTGATCTTGCGGACCACGAAGGTCTCACGCACGCCAGCGCCCTTACGAGCGATCACCACGCCGGTGAAGGTCTGGATACGGGAGTTGTTGCCTTCCTGGATCTTCACGTTCACGTCGACGGTGTCGCCGGGACGGAAGGCCGGGATTTCCTCGGCCGGCTTCATGTGCTTGGCGTCAAAAGCCTCAACAGCGTTAACCATTGTTTTCCTTCAGTGCTGCCGCATATCAGCCACAGATCTGGGGCCATCCACGCGATTGCGCATCGCGCGCGTTGACCTGTTCTCGTTATCCCTCGAGTTTGCCCTTGGGAAGCCTGCCGATCCGCCGAAAGTCAGGCCTTGCGGCCGTTCGGACTGGACCCACGGAGACGCGGGCTTATGCGGCGGCCCACTTCTCGACACAGCAATCGATTATTGTACGGATTCTTGCGGACAGAATGGCTGTCGGATGGCATTCCAACACCAAGGCACTGCGACGTAGTTGACAGACCTGCAGGCGGGCTTTATCTTGGGAGCGTCGGTAGGCGAGGCTACCGCAGGGATATGGGTTGCTGCCGCTAACAGTGGAGACACTGCACGCAGGTCAGCAGTTCTTGTCGGATCAAGGCATGAACTAACGCAATTCCACCGCCCTGCGATGCTGAAGCTTGAACGATGGCACGAATCGGCGGATTCGAATACTTTCCGCCCCTCCTGCTGGTCGCATGGATACCGACGATGGTATTGATCTGGCGTTTCAGCGCACGGCTTGAAGGAGGTGAGAGTCCGATGGACGGTGATTATTCCAGTAGTTCCGCCGCCGGCAACAGTCATAGTTGCGGTGGTGATGACCATGTTTTCTTATATTCCGTTATCCGGAAGTCGGGCTCTCGCCTGTAGTGTTCCTTGGCTCCCCGGATAACCCTTGCATAATTCGTCTTTCCTATGCATAGGGAGGTCTTTTCATGACCATGTTTTCATTCAATCGCGTCGGCGCGCGTCCAAATGCGTCGGCCCGCAACCCTTCCACCGCCGCGTCCGACCGCCAACCATTCGCCGTGCGCCTGGCCTCCGACGTACTGGTCGCGGCCGGTATTCTGGCGCTGTTCGGTCTGATCGCTTGGATTCTGCCGGCGATCGGCGAACCGATCGGCCCGAAAGGAGTGCCGTCACAAGTCAGTACGAATCTCGCCGACCTGCCGTATTACGCGCTGCGCTCGGTGTTCCGTATGTTCGTAGCACTGTTCTTCTCACTGGTGTTCACGTTCATCTACGGCACGGCGGCCGCGCGCTGCCGCCGCCTGAGCCGCGTGCTGATTCCTCTGTTGGATATTCTGCAGTCGGTACCGATTCTGGGCTTTCTTTCGGCCACCATCACCATCTGGATGGTGCTGTTCCCCGGCTCGATGCTGGGCGTGGAGGCCGCGTCGATTTTCGCAATCTTCACCAGTCAGGCCTGGAACATGGCGTTCTCGTTCACCCGGTCCCTGACCAGCGAACCAACTGAACTCGACGAGGCGGCCCGCTCACTACAGCTCACACGCTGGCAACGATTCTGGACACTGGACGTGCCGAACGCGATGATTCCGCTGCTGTGGAACTGCATGATGAGCGTAGGCGGCGGATGGTTCTTCCTGACCGCCTCCGAGATGATCTCGGTGAACAATCGCACCTATGCGTTGCCCGGCATCGGCAGCTTCGTGGCACAGGCGGCGGCCGAGGAGAATCTCGCGGCCATCTGCTGGGCCATCGTGACGATGGTGCTGGTGGTGCTGCTTATCGACGTACTGCTGTGGAAGCCGCTGACCGCGTGGGCGGAGAAGTTCCGCATTACGCAAAGCGAGTCGGCGGTGCGCAAGACCAGTGTGGTGCTGACCATCATTCGTCAGTCACATATCGATGAGATGGTGGCCTGGCTGTTCAGGCCTGTCGACGACCTGTTCGACACGCTGACCCGCCCGTTGGGTCGGACCGGTGGACGTTGGGCGGCGGACGTGAAGTCCGCACGCAGCCGCGCGCTTGACGTGGTATTCACAGTACTGGTGTTGGCAGCGTGTGCGTTCGGACTGGTGCAGCTTATGCTGGTGATTCATCGCGATGCGGGATTCGGCGAGCTCGGGCAGGCGTTCGTGTTGGGCATGGTGACGTTCCTGCGCGTGGCGCTGCTCACGCTCGCCTGCTCGGTGATTTGGGTGCCGATTGGCGCGATGATTGGCATGAATCCGCGCGTTTCGCGGTTTATGCAGCCGATTGTGCAGGTGCTGGCCAGCTTCCCCTCGAACTTCACGTTCCCGTTCGTCACGCTGTGGTTCGTGGCGTGCAGTGTGGATATCAACTGGGGCAGTATTCTGCTGATGGCGTTGGGCACACAGTGGTACATCCTGTTCAATGTGATCGCCGGGGCCAGCCAGATTCCCGACGATCTGCGTGAGATGACGCGCAGCTTCCAGCTGGGGCGCTGGCAGCGGTGGCGCGATTTGATTTTGCCGGCGGTATTCGGCTCGTGGGTCACGGGCGGCATTACGGCGGCCGGTGGGGCGTGGAATGCCTCGATTGTCTCGGAAATCGTAAGTTATGGACGGCATACGCTGACCGCCTCCGGCTTGGGCGCGTATATCGCCGAGGCCACCGAAAGCGGCAACACCGTGAGGACCATCATCGGCGTGACCGTGATGAGCGTGTTCGTGGTGGCCGTCAACCGCCTGTTCTGGAACCCGCTGCAGCGCATGGCCGAGCGCCGTTTCGCACTGAACTAAAGACTTAAGGAGAATAATATGACTGTTGCAATGGAAACCATTCGTTCGCTGCGGGCGGTGACCCCGCAGAACACCATCATCGAAGCCCAGCACGTCGGCCAGCGCTTCACGGCCGACAACGGCACCGAACTCACCGTGTTCGACAACATCTCGTTCAACCTGTACGAGGGCGAGATCGTGGCCATTCTGGGCCGTTCGGGTGCCGGCAAGTCCACATTCCTGCGTGCGCTGGCCGGACTGGTCAAGCCGACCAGCGGCACGGTCAAGTATCGCGGCAAGGCCCTGACCGGCCCGAATCCCGGCATCGCACTCGTGTTCCAGACCTTCGCGCTGATGCCGTGGCTCACCGTGCAAGACAATGTGGAACTCGGTCTGAAGGCGCGCGGCGTACCACGTGCGGAACGCACCAAACTGGCTCTGGACGCCATCGACATGATCGGCCTGGACGGCTTCGAATCGGCGTATCCGAAGGAACTGTCTGGCGGCATGAGGCAGCGCGTGGGCATTGCACGCGCCTTGGTGCTGCGGCCGGACGCGCTGTTCATGGATGAGCCGTTCTCCGCCCTGGACGTGCTGACCGCCGAAAACCTGCGTCAGGAAGTGCTCAAGCTGTGGTCGAGCGAACAGCGCAGCATCAAGTCGGTGCTTATGGTCACACATAACATCGAGGAAGCCGTGGAGATGGCCGACCGAGTGGTGGTGTTGGGCTCGCACCCGGGGCATCTGATTGCCGATGTGCGGGTTGATCTGCAGCGCCCGCGCGACCGTCACAGTGTCGAATTCGAGGCGATGGTGGACCGACTGTACGCGATTTTGACCGGACAGGCCTCGCAGCCTACGCAACAAGCCGAGGCTCTATCGCCATCGGCATCGCTCACGAACGCATCTGTCACGGACGCATCTGTCACGGACGCATCAGACCTTCAGCCCGCCAAGACCATCGAGAAAATCAAGGAGCATCCGCTGCCCAACGCCACGCCGGGCGGGCTTGCCGGTCTGCTGGATGTGGTTGCCGAGCATCCTCACGGCATCGACTTGGCAGATTTGGCCTCGGCTCTTTCGTTCGAGGTGGACGACCTGTTCCCGCTGGTGGATGCCGGTACGATGCTGCGCGTCATCGTGGTACGCGACGGCCATGTGCAAATCACCGAGGCGGGCGACTCCTGGCATAAGGCGGACATTCTGCGCGCCAAGCAGGTGTTCGCCTCACTGGCGATGGAACACGCGCCGCTGGTGCACAACATTGAGCATGCACTGCGGAAGTCTGCGGAAGGCAAGCTCCGCGGCGAGCTCATGCTGGACCTGCTGCGCGCCCGTTACGCCAACGACGAGGCGCATCAGCAGTTCGCCATCGCCGTGGAGTGGGGCCGTTACGGCGAACTCTTCGATTACGATGCCGATGACGATCTGCTGAGCCTGGATGAGGCGAATAAGGGCGAATAAGCGAATCAGCCACGTGAGTTGGCTAGATAGTGCCTTTATGCCTGCAAACAGATGCCGAAGCGGAATATGACCATGTTCGACTCATCTGACTGACAGCAATCCGTATATGCAAAGTGCCCGGCATCCGAAGATGTCGGGCACTAGTCGTGAGAGAGACTCCCTCAGTCAGCTACACTGACAGCTCCTCTCACCCGAGGGGGCACCAGAGGAACGAATCAGAATTCGCGACGTGGGCAGTCGCCAGACTGCCCACCAGACAGCACAGCCGCGGTCGCGCGAATCACGAATTCTGACCGAGCAAAGCGAATCAGAATTCGCGATTTGCGCGGTAGAACTTGATCAGGCTCTGGGTGGAGGCGTCCTGGGCGGCGAGGGCGTCGTCGTCCTGGGAGATGGCCGGGGTGATCTGCTTGGCAAGCTGCTTGCCGAGCTCGACGCCCCACTGGTCGTAGGAGTCGAGGCCCCAGACGGTGCCTTCCACGAAGGTGATGTGCTCGTACAGGGCGATGAGCTCGCCGAGTGCGAACGGGGTCAGAGCCACACCGAAGATGGAGGTGGTCGGACGGTTGCCGGAGAACACGCGGGCCGGAACGATCTCTTCCGGAGTACCCTCGGCGCGAACCTCGTCAGCGGTCTTGCCGAATGCCAGAGCCTTGGTCTGAGCGAAGTAGTTGCCCAGGAACAGCTCGTGCACGTCCTGGTCGCCGTCCTTGGTCGGGTTCGGGGTGTTGACGAACGCGATGAAGTCGGCCGGAATGAGCTGGGTGCCCTGGTGAATCAGCTGGTAGAAGGCGTGCTGGCCGTTGGTGCCAGGCTCGCCCCAGAAGATCTCGCCGGTCTCGGAGGTGACGGGGGTGCCGTCCCAACGCACGGACTTGCCGTTGGACTCCATGGTCAGCTGCTGCAGGTAAGCCGGGAAGCGGTGCAGGTACTGGTCGTACGGCAGCACGGCATGGGAAGCAACCTTGAAGAAGTTGCGGTACCAGACGTTCAGCATGCCGAGCAGCACCACGACGTTCTTCTCGAACGGGGTGTTGGCGAAGTACTCGTCGATCTCGTGGAAGCCGTGCAGGAACTCCTCGAAACGGGCCGGGCCGAAGATCACGGCCAGGGAGGTGCCGACGGCGGAATCGACGGAGTAACGGCCGCCAACCCAGTTCCAGAAGCCGAACGCGTTGTTCGGGTCGATGCCGAACTCCTCGACCTTCTCCAGGTTGGTGGAGACGGCGACGAAGTGCTTCTTGATGGCCTCGGCCTTCTGAGCCTCGTCGCCCTCGGCGATGGCGCCGTTGGCGGTGAGCTCTTCGAGCAGCCAGGTGCGGGCTTCGCGAGCGTTGGTCAGGGTCTCCAGGGTGGTGAAGGTCTTGGAGACGATGATGAACAGGGTGGTCTCCGGGTCGAGGCCCTTGGTCTTCTCGGCCAGGTCGTTCGGGTCGATGTTGGAGATGTAGCGGGCGGAGATGCCAGCGTCAGCGTACGGCTTCAGAGCTTCGTACACCATGACGGGGCCCAGGTCGGAGCCGCCGATGCCGATGTTGACCACGGTCTCGATCTTGCGGCCGGTCACACCGGTCCACTTGCCGGAACGCACGTCGTCAGCGAAAGCGTAGATCTTGTCGAGTGTCTCGCGCACGTCCTTGACGGTGTCCTGACCGTCAACGATGTACTTGCCCTCGTCTTCGACCGGGCGGCGCAGCGCGGTGTGCAGCACGGCGCGGTCTTCGGTGTTGTTGATGTGCACGCCGGTGTACATAGCCTTGGTGCGCTCATCGAGCTTGACGGCCTTGGCAAGGTTGGCGAACAGCTGGAGGGTTTCCGGCTTGATCAGGTTCTTGGACAGATCGAAGTGCAGGTCGCCGGCGTCGAAGGACAGCTTCTCGACGCGCTCGGCGTCCTCGGCGAACCACTTCTTGAGGCTCACGCCTTCGACCTGAAGCTCGTCATAGTGCTTCTGCAGGGCAGCCCACTCAGGGGTCTGGGTGGCGTCAACGGGCGGATTGATGGCCATAGGATTCCATTCCTTTCATCAGTGACTGGAGCGCCCTTGCACACGGCTCGGATGCGCTCCGTATCACCAAACAGAATACTCACAAATTCGGACATGAACAGAACAAAATGAGTCAGCGATGTCGGATTGCCATCGTTTGCATTATCGAACAGTTCGTGGCGCGGCGCAACCGTCATCTTCGACTGAGCGGTCGCGACACAACCGCCAATCCGCCGATTGGACTTTTCGCTGGGATGTCTTATACTTAATTTCTTGTGCGCGGCTGGCGAAATGCCTTCCGCGAACCAAGCCACTTTAGCTCAGTCGGTAGAGCGGCTCACTCGTAATGAGCAGGTCGTCAGTTCGATTCTGACAAGTGGCTCGGATGCCCTAGGCTGGTCGGTCTGTAATGGCTGTCCGGCCTAGGGTTTTGCATATCTCCCACACCTGTGGAAACACGGATATGCACGCGCGAGTGGCGGAATTGGTAGACGCGCAGGATTTAGGTTCCTGTGTCTTTGACGTGTGGGTTCAAGTCCCATCTCGCGCACCGGCTTGAGCCTCTTGGAAGCATTGGATTGCCAACGCTTCCGGGAGGCTTTTCGTATATGCGCGCGGCAGCTGCAAGCCCTTGCGGACACCTCTACATATGGCAATGCCAAGGCGGCAAATATAATGGGCCACAGCATTGCGGGTCTGAGCCTGTGCGCCATGAGCCTGTGTGAGTCAAGGAGAGAAGTGTATGTCCGCCATTCTTACGCCGGTTGGCCTGTTGCTGATCATTCTCACCGGCTATCTGTTCAAGCGGTTCGGCCTGTTCGGGCAGAAGGATTATCGTGTGTTGCAAACCGCGGAATTCAACATCGTGCTGCCCGGTGCCATCGTATACTCGTTCGCCACCAATCCGCATGACATCTCGCTGCTGCTTATTTCGGTATTCGCATTCCTGTTTGCTTTTATCCCGGTCGTGTTCATCTTTCTGGCCACCCGCAAGCGCAATGTGACCGACCGCGCCTTCCTGATGCTCAACGGTGCCGGCTTCAATCTCGGCTGTTTTTCTTTCCCGGTCGTCCAGTCATTCTGGGGTGCGGGCGCGGTGGTGCCGGCTGCGATGTTCGATATCGGCAACTGCGTGATGGTGGCCGCCGGCACCAATGTGCTCACCCAGCAACTGCTGCATATTCAGCCCGGCAAAACACTTGCCGAACAACACGCCGGTTCGGCTCCCACCCTACCGTACGAAAAGCCCAAGGATCGCGACGCCAAACGGCTTGCCCGCCGCGCATTGCTGCGCACCATCGGCAAGAGCTTCTTCGGCTCGGTGCCGTTCGACACGTATCTGCTCATGATCGTGTTGACCGTCGCCAACGTGAAGATTCCCGATTGGATCGCCTCTATAACCCAGCCATTGAGCGGCGCCAACGCGCTGGTGTCGATGCTGATGGTGGGCATGCTCATGGACCTGCCCCAATCCAAGCATGACGTGAAGGAAGTCATGGCCGTCATCGCTTGGCGTATACCGTTCAGCGTCGCCTTCGCGTTGATCGCGTGGTTCCTGCTGCCGTTCTCGGCTTCGATTCGCGCCGTGATGGTGATCTGCGCGTTGGCTCCGATCGCCATTTTCTCCACGCTGTTCACCGACAAAGTACTCGGCAACGCCAAACTGGCCGGCTTCTCGCTGGCAATCACCGCGATGATTTCACTGGTGATGATGGCTGTGGCTCACGCGCTGATGGGCGTGTGAGCAAATGCGCAAGTAGGCACACGGCGGGTGCACGGCGGGCACACGGTCAGGCGAGACGCAGCCCACATAGGTTCGTCCCCCGGCCGCCAGCTGCTACCGGCGCAGCAGCTTGTGCGCCAGATTGCTCACGCCGAAGCGGAACTTATCCACCGGCAACGTGAATTTGCCTACCATCTGCTCGACGTAGCCGTTAAAGCCCTGCTTGAATTCCAGCACGCCGCGGCCCTCATCGTCCGGATCGTCGAACACGCCGGAAATGCCGTAGAAGTTGTAGCGGGGCACGCCCTTCTCCACACACAGATGCAGCATTGCTTCGTACTGAATCAGCGCCGAGGCGTAGAACGGCTTATAACGCTCCACACTGCCGGAGAAGAAGTACACCACTTCATTCGGATGCTCCACGAACAGCGATGCCGCAGCCGGTAGTACATCACCGTCTTTGGCAAATTCAGCGGCCTCCGCCAGACGCTTCTCAGCCGCCGCTAAATTACGGGTTTCTTCACCAAGCTGACGTTCGGTCTTGGTTGTCGGATGTTCGGCATTCTTGGCCTGCAACCGTGCAACCTTAGCGGCAAGGGCCTCACGCTTGGCAGTCATATCGGCCATATAGTCGTCAATGTGAATTTCAGCAAGCATAAAATGCGCCTTATCACCAAACGCCTGCTTGAACTGACGGAAATATGCAATGCCTCGATCTTGGAAATGGCGGCGCTGAGCCGTGGCTGTCTCAATGTCGGCAAACGACTGTAATTCGTCAATACCAAGCTCACGCACAGTGACGCCCATCGATTGCGCGCGCTTGACGCTCCACTGCGTGCGCTTGTCATAAGACTTGAGCAACGCTTTCTCATCGGCGATACCGGTCAAATCCTTGACGTATACCCACTGATTCACCACCGAACCATAGCCCTGGCCAAAACCCGCATGCCGCCAGCCCAACGATTCATAGGCATGCAGTGCTGCGGCATCTGGCTCCCCCTCGGGCGCACCCTGCGAGTCATGACGCTGATATACCAAATTCGGCCAACAGGTAACAGACATGGCACCATGACGACGCGCCGAATCGCTAATGCAGCCAGTCATCGCCTTGAGCATCGGCACGTCATGGGGATCACACAACGGGCCTAGCCAGACGGATCCCTCCAGGCCGAAACGGCCACGCGTGTAGGCGATGAAACAGCCCGCCACCAATGTGCCGTTCTCATCACGGATGCCCACCATATCGAACGAATCCACACGGGATCGAGCGACTTCCATCATTGCGGTCGTCTGTTGGAAACTGCCCTGTGGGTGGGAGTCGGAACATGCATCCAGCTCCTCTGGCGTGATGGTTACCGGCTTGAATGCCGGCTTGAATGAGCCGTGCGCCGACGGAGCAGACATATCAGTGTGAGGCATACTGCGAGACCTTCTTGTGTATAGGATTAGCGATGCAACAGCTTATGCGCCAGCTGTTTTGCGGCATACACAAGCGGCTTGACCGGCAACACGAATTCGCCGGGCATCTCTTCAACGAACCCATTGAACCGCTGCTTGAATTCAAGCACTCCGAATCCCGGATTATTCTCTGGGGTAAACAGTCCATTGATACCGTAGAGGTTGTAACGGGGAATGCCTCGTTCAATGCATTTCACCATCATCTCGTGATGCATCAAAGCGGGCGCGTAGAACTTGTCGAATCGCTCATCGGCACCACTCGTGGTGCACACCACTTCACGCGGATGATACAGGAACATGGAGCCGTCGAGCGGCACTACAGCGCCATATTGGTCAAGCAGATCATGCGCTTCTTGGACTCGCTTCACAACAGGAGGCATGTTCTTGTCGACAGAGGCAAGCTGAAGATTCAGCTGATTCGTACGCTTATCGGTACGCGAACGTTCAAGATCTTTCTGGATACGGGCCTTATCGGCATTCAATTTGTCGAGCTTGTCTTGCCAGGTTTTCAGATACTCGTCAAAGTGAATCTCGGCCACGCGATACTCGATGTTATCGCCGAACGCATCGTACATTTCCTCGAAGAAGCTCAGTGGGCGATTCTCAAAGCCCTGCTTCTCGCAGCTCAATTCGCACAGCTGATGAAACAGCGAAAGCTCATCACGTTCAAGACGACGGGTGTGTACGCCGGATTCGCGCGCGATGCGCACGTTGCGGCGACGGTATTTCGCATAGCTTGCGGTCAGCGCAGCCTCGTCCTTAATGCCGGTAAGGTCTTTTACCCAACGCCAGCGAGGCACGGACGTGTATCCCGTGGAGAAACCGCCAACATGGTCGAAGCCCAGAGCCAACAGGTTGGCAACCATCTCGTCGTCTGCGGAGCCTTCAAGTTCCCCTTTCTGAGTGTGCAGCTGATAGACCGCTTCGGGAGTGATGTCGAGCTGTGCCGCACCTCCCTGCTTGGCATACTCCTTGAGTTTGCCTACAAAGAACGCCAACAGTTCTTTATCGTCGAAATCACACATCGGGCCATCGTGAATCAGCGCGAATGTGGAACCACCGGCATGAATAATCTGCAATAATCCGGCAGCCTTAAGCTCGCCATGTTCCTTTACGCCAAGGTAATCAACGGTTTTGCCCTCCTCTTTACGCAGGGTTCCCATCGCTGAGGTCTGCTGAAAATTGCCTTGCGGATGGCACGCCGAAAACTTGTCGAATTCATCCTCTGACAGCTTCACCAATTCAAAATCACGCATGCCTAATCCTCATTATCCTCATGCCAACTCGCTATCCAAATCCCTCATGCTAGCATGGCCGCTCATCGGCCAAGAAGCAGTATCCATCATTCTCTATATATCATTTGCATACTGCGCACATCAGCATTCGCTATTGGAGCCTCGTATTCTCTTATTACGATTGCGTTCACCGTTATCCAGCTTGCGCCAAACTAGACGCAATGCTATATTCTCTACTTGGCTCTTGAAGCCACGCCACCTTAGCTCAGTGGTAGAGCATCCCCCTCGTTCGTGGGAAGGTCGGTAGTTCG
>JABLTK010096437.1_pt1 | contig 12124 bp, 15 predicted proteins | sample 7160131 | NCBI WGS metagenome assembly JABLTK01 (sample SAMN14651221, study PRJNA627086) | human gut metagenome | isolation source: feces | host: Homo sapiens
AATTGCTTATGTAAGTCCATTTGGTGCAATTAATTCTTGTTGTGTAAAATCTCTTTTTCTTGCACATTTTGGACATATTCTTCTTACAAGTCTTTGTGCTATTGTTGTTGCTAAAACACTTCCGATGTCGTAACTTGAGATTCCAAGTTTTCTAAATCTTGTTACAACCTCTATTCCATCTACGGTGTGGATTGTTGATAACACGAAGTGACCTGTTTGTCCTGCTTGTATTGCTATCTCGGCTGTTTCTTTATCTCTTATCTCTCCGTAGTAGTATGATGTCAGGGTCTTGTCTTAAGATTGTTCTTAGAGAGTCTGCAAAAGTAACTCTCTTATTTACTTCGACCTGATTTAATCCTGGTATTCTTATTTCTACTGGGTCTTCAACTGTTGTTATATTAACTTCTGTCTTGTTAAGTAATGCTAAGGCACTATATAGTGTTGTTGTTTTACCTTCACCAGTAGGAGCTGCTATAACTGCGATACAGTTCTTCTTATTGAAACATTTTTCCATAACTGTTTCATCATCTGGATAGCCAAGTTCATGTAGACCTTTAATTGATGCTTCTTTTTTCATAAGTCTTAGAACGAATTTTTCTCCGTATACATTCATCTGCGAAGATACACGGATGTTGTAATCTGGGTATGCTAAAATTCTACCATCCTGCGATAGCGTAACCTCTTGGTGCATGTTTGAAATCGATTTTAATCTACCTATTATTTGTTGTTGCTTTTCTTTTTCTATTCTAGCTATTTCTACTAACTCACCATCAATTCTAAACCTAACTCTTAATAAATTCTCCATCGGTTCAAAGTGAAGGTCACTCGCTCTTTTTGCCATTCCCGATCTTATAATGTTATCTACTAACTGAGAGACATCTCTTCCATATGTATCAAAAGCAGTATTATTGCTGGTTTCATCTACTTTTATCTCTAGATTTTTTGTTATTGCATCTATGTATGAAGCAAATGTAACATAAGGTTCCATTGATAGACCACCTTTACTTAAAAGGATAAGTCTTATCATCTTTTGCAAATCTTTATTTTCCGGATCTGCAAATGCAACTTTTATTCTATTTTCATTTATTTCAAATGGTATTACTTTATGTTGTTTTACGATATCTATAGATATGTATTGAGTAAATGGAAAGTTTAAAACAGGATCAAGTTGTACTGGTTTGAATCCTGTTGCTTCTCCAATTGTATTTAATAATGCTTGGTCATCGCATACTTTTAATATGTGAAATATTTCTCCAAGTTTCACTCCTTTATGTGCTTTCTGATACTCTATCGCCTTATCGATATCAGATTCTTTTATAAGCCCTTTTCTTATTAGCAAAACTCCAATTGGGGTTCTGTTTGAGCCACTATCAAATGCCATAATTCATTCTCCTCCTCATTAGTAACAAAAAACTCTACTTATCTAATATTTATTTTAAATATATTTAAAATACAAGTCAATATTTTTAACACAAGTTCATTTTTTACCTGTACTGCATTTTTATTCCAATGTTTCTACAATTTTATGTGCATTTTCAACATCTTTTGAATACACTTTTTGTATAGCCTCTATAGTTCTTGTTTGTCTTATATATGCACTTGCACTATTTCCATAAAACACAATACCATATATCGAAAAAATTAACATGGCTATCAATATTGCTATTGTAACAGAACCTTCTTCACTTTTCATATACTTCTCTCCCTCGCTTTAATATCCACGACCGACTTTAAAAAACTGCTCATCGTTTTTTATTATATCGTTATCATTATAGTATAGTCTCACTTTTATATACTTGTCCTCATTGTTATAATCAAAAAATACACCTGATATTTTATCTGTAATAAGTGCACTTCCTCTATTAATTTCGTACACATCATATTCTTGTTCTCCTACTGATTCTTTGTTTGAACGATACGTTACAGAATATTGTACTCCATTATCAAATTTTATATAGTTGTCTGAGTACTCTAAAACTTTACCAGCTGACTTTACATCTTCTACAAAAAATGAATAAAATTTCGTCATTTCATTTGTTATCTTACTTCTCTTCGTCAACTGCCCAAGCTCAGACATAAAATTTATATTTATAAAAGCTACTGTTCCTAAAAATATTGTCGCAACTATTATATATATTGTAAGTGTAGTTAAGGTTACACCTTTTTGTCCTCTCATAACTTTCCTCCTTACTTAGTCAACATTCAACGTTTTTAATGTTAATGTTTTTTCGCCACCAGCAACATTGCTTTTTATGTGATATGTTACGTTTGCAGTTACAATTTGAAGTTTTTTATTTCCATCTTTTGATAGCACATCTTCTAAATCAACTGTAACTTGCATATTGTTCTCGACTAATGCCTTCTTTTGAATATCATCTATATTTATACCAACATCACTTAGTAATGACGCTTCGATTGCTTTCATCGCATATGACAATGCAATACTTCTTTGTTCTATCATCCTGTAATTTTCATTACTCGCTGAAAGCAATGTTATGCAAGACACTGTAAAAATTCCTGATAGGACAAGTGCAATTCCTATTTCTATAAGTGAAAAACCTTTTTGTGACTTCACTTAATAATCACCCCCAACATTCTCTATGCATTTGACTTAGTGCAACAAAAAGCATAATTATTTTTAATGGAAACAATAGCACAAATGCTATGCTTATGTAATAACCGAATGGAACTTTTTCTTTTTTATGTATAAGTTTGCCAAATAGTGATACTATTTCTGCAATTACTATTATCACTAATTGCACATCAAATCCAGCAAACAATCCAATTGAAGCAACATACTTTATTAAATCCATTCTTACAATATCTTTTCCTTTTTTCTTTTTATAAATAATATTCATAATTACAAGTATTAAAGGAATTAGAAGAAAGCCAACCATATTTGGCAATAAACTGCTACCAACATACGCATTATATATTAATTTCATAATACCAATTACTATCGAATATAATATCATATTATTTGGTATCGAATTGTTTTCTTTATCTATTCCACCTATAACAAATATCGCAACCATATATAAGTATATCAAAAATAATTTTATAAATTCTAATAGCGAGCTATAAACCCCAATGTTTAAAGCTAGTGCTACTAAAACAAATGTAATACCTGAAGTTAGTTCAAGTAGAACGTACCTACTTCTTATCTTTTCGCCACAGTATCTACATCTGCCTCTTAAAAAAACATAACTCCAAATTGGTATTAAATCTAATGGACCTAATTTGTGATTACATTTTACGCAGTGAGATTGCACATACGTTATATTTTCTTTCATTGGAATTCTATATACGGCTAATGAAAAAAAACTTCCAAATACTGTTCCTGCTATAAATATCATTATATAAATAAAAATGTTCATCTTACTATTTCCTTTCTAATACAAAAGGGATATACATCTTTTATGCATACCCCTCCAATTCCGCAAGAATATTAAAGTTATTATTGTTTTCCAATTACGTCTGTAGGTATATCTGATGTACCTGGCTGACTTGTTGAAAATGGTTCTGTCGTACCAGAAATATATCTTAATTCAGAGCCATATATATCTAAATCTCCTGTTGTAGATTCATATATTACTGTTGCGCTTTGAGCATTTTCAATACCATCATTTGCAACAAGATAATCATTTTTATCGATTTTATTGCAATCATTAGCCTCTGGTATTGCAACGTCTATTGGCACCTTTGCTCTAAGAAATACGACCAATCCTAAAGAGACTCCTGCAAATAAACCTACTCCAATACCAACTTCTTTTAAAATTTTTAAAGCCTTTTTCATTTACATTCCTCCATCCAAAATTAAGTTGTTGGAACATTAGTTGTTTTTACTGTAATGCCATCAACAGAAAAACTTGCTTTTGTTGTATCTGCTGATGAACTACTTGCTAATTCTATTCCATTTAAATTAAATTTTAAATTCTTGTCATTTTCAATATCATAAATGAAGTTTATTATTGATATATAAGAACCTGTTATATCAAAGTTAATTCTTAAATTTACCTCATCAGTTGTCATCTTAAATCTTACGTTGTTATCATTTGCATAGTTACCTATTACAATCCACAAATAATCTAGCAAGTATTCTTGCTTTTTATTTGCTTCTGCAATTTCTTCCTCAGAAGCTTCAGCTTCCAATTTAGCATATGCCTCTCTTTTTTCTTCAAAATTTGCTCTTTGTGTGTCTAATTCATTATTCTTAAGTGCTACTTCGGTCGTATTTAATGTATTTATTCTTGTTATTTTAGAATTAAGAGTTGTGCCGTTTGTCATGATTTGCTTATAAGGTAACACTTTTGTACTAAATGGTAAGTTTAAATTTATATCTATACCAAACATAAATGCCACATATGTTAAATAACCAAACAAAACAGATAATACTATAAGTACAATTTTCTTTATCATGGCAACACCCCTCCTACTTTTATCTTTATGTTTTGTTCCATTTCAAGCACTGTCATGTTTACGTTTAACAGTATTTTTTCAAGTTTTAATCTAGAAACAAAATATCCAAGTTGTGCGTATTGAGAAGAAACTGCATAGATTTCAACCTCACCCATATCATTTATAACTATGTTTGTTATTGAAACACCTTGAGGTATAACAAACATTACTTGGCTCATAAAATTAGGAATATCAAAACTGCTTTTCCTCTTTTCTGTTGCTATTACTTCCATTACTTCTTCGAGTTTAGCAATCTTGCTCGAGTACTCTGCTGTTTTATTCTTTATATAATCAGCATCTGCTTCAGCTCTTTTTATATTGCTTTCAACTGTAGCTATTACTTTATCAGATTCCGCAAGTTTTGTTTCTAAAGCATGTGTTGTGTATGCTGCCAAAACAAAATAAATAAGAAAAACTGATAAGCACGCTACAAACAGCCTTACAAGCCATGTATCTATTGGTGAACTTTCTGTTACCTCACCAGAATCTATTCCACTATAATCGCCTTGACCTCTAACCTCTGCATCAAATGCAACTCTAACTTTTCCTTTACCACCTTTTCCTAATAAACCTTTGATTTTATCTAAAGCTTGTTGAATCGGTGATTGAGTACCTATTCCACCTCTTGCTCTTTTCGGTGTCAAAGCTTTACTTTTTATATTTTCACCAAATTCTTTAAAAGATGCTTTTATATCAGTTATTTTTGCTTTTAAATTTACTTTTTCAAAGACATCTTTTAATGGGTTAGCTCTCATAACTTTTTTAGCGGCTCCAGAAAAATCTATGTCTGGGTCAACCATTCCAAGCCCATTTAGTGCTATTGCTATTGCACTGTTTACCTCTATTATTTCATTTTGAGTCGCTTTGTCTTGTTGTGATAAAAAGAATGGTTTGACATTTTCAACTCTCATGCTTGGAAAGTTTTCTTGGAAATATAAATCTACATTGTTAATTGTTACTGCTGAACCTGATATATATACTGTTTTTATAAGTCTCTTGTAAGGAGCTATAATCTCATCAGCTCTTTGCCTTATATCATATAAAACTGGTAACACAACGTCTAGTATATCCCTGCTTTCTTCGTCAAGTGCTGTTACATCGTCTATATATACCGAAATTTTTTTGCAAGCCTCATATGCTTTTGCATATGAATTATATTTTTCAGCTAATTTGTCTAATATATCTTCCATTCCAAGAGGTATTTCTATAACATCTTGAATTTCATTTCTAAGAAGTATTGTAATTGTAGTTTTATTTTCTATATTTATTATAGCCGCTTCCTCATCTATACCTTTGTTGTTAAATAGATTGCCAACACTAAGTCCAAGTGGAGCAATTGAAGAAATCTTAAAACCTTCAAAATTTGTGTTTGAATTTGCAAGTTCACCTTTCGAAACATAACTGCAAAGAGCAACATACTTGTCAATATTTCCTGTATTGTGTACTAACTGATATCTAAGTTCCAGTGCTGTACTAACTAATCCTTTTTGTTCGCAAAATGTATCAAATTCACTTCTTACCAAATCATCTCTGTCTTTTGATTTCAATCCACTAAACACTTCGACTGCATGATACCCTTCATTCATCATTGTCAACGAAACAGTGCATTGTTCCATTCCAACTTCTTGTGCAATCTCATCTATTGTAGTAATTATATTATCGTAGAACTTAACACCATAGGCTTCTAACATGTACATACCTGAAGTCTTGTCTCTATTAACTTTAGCATACTTTATCATGTTCTTATCTGTATAGAATCCTAAACAACTTGGCATACCACTTGCTCCTTTTCTTTAGATTATATTTGTAATTATTCTTCTGTTTCATTACTTTCTGATGGATTAAAATCAAATGCTTCAAATCTATATAGGAAAGTAAAAATCTCTGAATAAGTAATTTCTTTTTGTAGCATCAAATCGCTGTTGTACCCAATTAGCACTCCTGACTCATTATATTGTTGTAAAATATCTTCTTCAGGTATTTTTTGATCTGACAATAAGCTAAACATCAATATTAAAAATTCTTTTCTTGTTATATTTCCATAATACGGTTTTATTCCGTAGTCTAATATTTCTGCAAACTTAACATTGCTGTTTTTAGCAACCTCTTGTGTTCTATACACTGTGTTGTCTATAAGCTTTGCTGCTTTATATCTAGCCAATGACATGTACAACTTGAAAGCCTTAATATCGTCTCTAGATATTAAATTTTGTTGTTTGTCAACAATTTCTTCCGCATGTTCCATATATGTCATTACTTGTCTGTACTCTAATGCTGTGAGAGAATCTTTAATTACATACTTATCAATTGTATTCATCATACCAAGCAAAGTGCTGTTCATTGATGAAACATCACCTACTGTTTGCATTACATTTCTACCAGGCTCAACACCTTTATATCTTAAATACTTTAAAACAATCGCATAAAAATCTGCTTGTGAAACCTTTTTTGTCATTTCCTTTTGTGTCATTATAGTAGTAATTCCTTTTGAAAAACACCATTCATATCCTGGTGTTCCCCACCACGCAGCAAAAGTAACTGTAGCTATATTTGCTAAAATTATTCCCAATATTAGAATTTGTTTTACCAATTTAGAAAAATTTTTCATAACTTCACACCTTTATATCTTAGTTTTTAAACATACTTTATCTGCTTATGCTTATTATTCCAATGTTTTTTTATTTGTATACTTTTCTTGGAAATAAATGCATTTTTTCTTATAGCCGTAATACTTCGAGTCTCTAAACATTTCATAATTATTCTATATAAATGTATATAAAAGCACAAGACTTGTTATCGATTTGTAACGAAAACGTAATATTTTTGTAACAATGTTTTTACTTATTTCTAAGCCTTGCAACAACCTCTGTTAACGATTTTACAATATATTTCACATCGTCAATCGTGTTTTCTTCTCCAAATGTAATTCTAATTGAAGAATTTGCTACTTCGTCAGGCAATCCAATTGCTTTTAACACATGTGATGCTGACTTTTGACCTGTCGAACATGCAGAGCCACCCGAACAGTATATTCCTTTTTCAGCAAGTAAAAGCATCAAAGTATTATTATTTACACCTTCGATTGATATATTGACATTTCCAGGTAATCGTTTATATATGTGTCCATTTAATCTTACAAATGAAATATTTCTTTGAATTTCAAAAATACAATAATCTCTCAAATACGCAAGTTTTTTTGAATATGCATCTATATTTTTACTTGCTACTTCTATCGCTTTTCCCATTCCGACAATTGCAGGTACATTTTCTGTTCCAGCTCTTATATTTTTTTCTTGATGTCCGCCTGCAATTAGCGGTTCTATCAAAATTCCACTTTTTATATACAAAGCTCCAATTCCTTTTGGTCCATAAAATTTATGTGCCGACATTGATAGCAAGTCTATGTTCATTTTTTTAACGTCAATTTTTACACTTCCGAACTGCTTGAACTGCATCTACATGAAAAAGTATATTTTTGCTTTTGGCTATTTTGCCAATTTCGCCAATAGGCTGAATCGTTCCAATTTCATTATTTGCAAACATAACAGAAATCAGTATCGTATCATTTCTTATAGTATTTTCTAATTCATTCAATCTTATAATACCGTCCGAATCCACACCAATATAAGATACTTCGTATCCTTCTTCCTCTAATTGCTTACACGAATTCAAAATTGCCATATGTTCTATTTGTGTTGTTATAATATGCTTTCCTCTATTTTTCCTAGACTTTGCAATTCCTTTGAGTGCTAAATTATCTGCCTCTGAACCACCAGATGTAAAATAAATTTCACTTTCCTCCTCTGCTCCTATCGCCCTTGCAACTTGCTTTCTTGCCTCTTCAATTGCTTTTTTATTTTCTATTCCATATTTGTACATCGTAGATGGATTTCCGAATTTCTCAGTTAAATATGGCATCATACTTTCTAAAACTTCTTTTTTCATTTTGGTAGTAGCTGCATGGTCAACGTAAATTTCTCTCATATATCCACAACCTCTCTTCTTTATATTCATATTATAATATGCACAAATTTCCAAATTTGATTAATCTTTTACTCGAATTTTTAGAAATTATGAATAATTTTTTCTTACTTTATCAACAATTCTTTTTTTACTTTTTCTACTTTTCTAATTTCATTGCACATTTCGTTCTAATATGATATAAATTTTTTTGAGGTGATTTTAAAATGGCAAATTCAAAACTAATTATTGTTGAGGGTCCACAAGGTGCTGGTAAAACTACAGTTACTGATTTTATAAGGTTTTATCTTCCATATACCAATCTTTATAGATTAAGTGGCACATCTGATAAAACTGTAGCAGGCAAAGAAAAATCTAAGAAGATGTATTTTGCTTTACTAGATTATATAAAAAACTTAGAAAACGATTCTATAAACCTTTTATTTGATAGAACGTTTTTCACAGAAGAAGTGTACTGCAGACTTGGATTTAAGGATTATTCTTTTTCTGATGTGTATGAAAAGTTGTTAGAGAGGCTTAGCAAATTGGATTTCGATATTTACTTTATTGCATTATATTTAAGCGATGAAAATGAATTTGAAAAGAGATTAAATAGAGAAAATAAGGCTTCTATAAAGTATGCAAAATTTAATAAAGAAAGTAGCGTAAATCAACAAAACGCTTATTTAAAGCTAGCTGATGAAATCTCAGAGAAATATAAAAATATCCATGTTGTTAAATTTGATAATTTAATTCCTCTAGATGAAATGAAAGAGAAAATTCAAAATATATTGGCATAAAAAAGAAAGCTCATGTTTTTCGTGAGCTTTCTTTTATTCTTAAAACAAATTCAAAATTTTTAATAAATTGTACGTTGCAATTTTCTTAAATTTATTTATGCTGGGTTTACATGCACAATTACATCGTACACATTCTTTTGTTCTAATATTTCTGCTTTCAATTTTCCTACAATTTCATGGCTTTCTTTTACTGTCATATTTCCATCAACAGATACTTTTACAATTACTATAAATGAGTTACCGACTGCCTTTGATGTCACTTTATCTATGTGGTCTATTTTTTCATATGTTTTTATTATATCCTTTATCTTGCCTATTTCTTCTTCGCTCATTGATACATCTAGTAACACGTTATAACTTTGCATAAAAAATTCTATGGCCGTGTATAAAATTCTGATTGCAATAATTATTGCAACTACTCCATCTAGCCAGTATAAGTTTACTAAAGCAGCAAGTATACCAACTAAAACTGAAAGTGTTGTGTAAACATCATTTATATGGTCTTCGGAATTAGCAAGGATTAGTATGTTATTCGATTTCTTTCCGATTTTCTTAGTATAACGATACAAGCTAAACTTTGTTACTATTGTCACAATGCACACAATAATAAGTGAAAGAGAAAAATCAAATTTTGCACCATCTATTAAAGAGTTTATACCATTCCATGCGATTTTTAGTGCTAAGTAACCCATTATTAAGCTTATGATTAGCGAGAATATGTATTCCGCTTTTCCATGACCATAGTTGTGGTCTTCATCTGATGGCTCGCCTGCTATCTTTCCACCTATCAGAGTCATAAGTGAAGACAAGACATCTGTGCCACTGTTTATACTGTCTGCAAGCATAGCGTTACTCTTACTAAATATTGCTACAATTATTTTTATTACAAACAAAAATACATTTCCGATTATTCCAACAATTCCTACTTTTTTAGTTTCTTTACTTCGTTCTTCTAACTCTTGTACTCTCATTTTTAATCCCCCTTATTAGTGGTGGTTGTGTTCACTAATTTATATATAAAAGGCCACAAGTTTTAATCTTATAGCCTTTCTTCTCATATATTTTTTAATCTATTTTATACTATTAACGTAAGAAACCTTTTATTATTTCTTCTTCTGCCTCTTTTTCTGTTAGTCCAAGTGTCATAAGTTTTGTTAATTGTTCTCCCGCTATCTTGCCAATTGCCGCCTCATGAATTAAGTTTGCCTCAACACTATTGGCTGTTATCTCTGGTATAGCCCTAACAGATGCTTTATCTTTTATAATTGCGTCGCACTCAACATGAGCAAAGCATTTTGTATTTCCATATACTTTTGACATGAATTTTTGTTTTGAATTTTCTGTTGCAACGGATCTAGAAGTTACGTGTGTACTAGAATTTTCGCCATTTAATTCAACATCAAACATTGTCTCTGCAATTTGACTACCATGTGTCATTATTTTTTCTGAAACGACAAAATTTGTATCTTCTTCTAATACACCTTTTGTTGTTCTGATTGTTGAATCAACGCCTTTAATCTGAATACTTTCCATCTCCATGTTGCTTCCTTTTTTCATATGAACTTCTGTAACTGGATTTAGGATTCTCTTACCATCGCCATCTCCCTCGCCATAATGCTTTTCAATATACTTAACACTTGCTCCCTCTTCTAAAAAGAAACGGTGTATTCCATCATGTCTGGAATCTTTATGATGGTCATTATGAATTCCACAACCCGCTATTATATATACTTTTGCATTTTTGCCAATGTAGAAATCGTTATACACTACATCAGTTAAGCCACTTTCTGTTATGATTACTGGAATATGCACAATTTCACCATTTGTATTTTCTTTAACATATATATCTATTCCTTTTCCCTCTTCTTTTGGAACAATATTTATATTTTCTGTTACTTTTCTTTCTATCCCTTTTCCGTTTTTTCTTATGTTATATGCTCCTTCTGGCGTACCAGAAATATCTGATATTTCTTTCAACAAATCTTTATCTACACTATCCATTATTATTCCTTTCCGCTTTATAAAATGCATTATTCTAAAGTTTGCAACATGTTTTTTTAGTGTTTAATGCAGTGCCTAAAACATCGTCTTTATCTCCGTATTTTTCAACTGTTCCATCATTCATCAAAATAACTTTGTCGGCTATATTTAAAATCTTTTCTTGGTGTGAGATTATTAGTATTGTGCTATCTTCTATAGTATTTCTAAGTTCTTCAAATACTTTTATAAGATTATTAAAACTCCATAAGTCAATACCGGCTTCTGGCTCATCAAATATTGTTAACGCATTTTTTCTAACAGCCACTGTTGCAATTTCGATTCTTTTTAATTCTCCACCTGAAAGTGATGCATTAACTTCTCTATCTATATACTCTTTTGCACAAAGTCCAACTTTTGATAATATATCGCACGCATCAGCTTTTTTTACATCATGGCCTGCTGATAATTTTATCAAATCATATACCGTTATTCCTTTAAACTTAACCGGTTGCTGGAACGCAAAGCCTATTCCCATTCTAGCTCTTTCATCTATTGTCATATTTGTTATATCAGTTCCATTAAAAATAATCTTTCCGCTGTCCGGCTTTTCAATACCCATAATCATTTTAGCAAGGGTTGATTTACCAGAACCATTTGGCCCTGTAATCGCAATAAATTTGTTTGAATCTATATCTAAATTTACATGTTTTAATATGTTTTTATTATCTCTACTAAATGAAATGTCTTTTATTTCTAGCATTTTTGACCTCCTATTTGTCTTTGTTCAATTATTTTACCACATTTTGTAGAAAAATACACTATTATTTTATCTTTTTCGATTGCTAGTAAAATAATGGAAGTTAAGGAATATAGCAAATGGTCAGTACTAGTGTATTAAAATAAAAACACATATATTTTTCAATTTG
>JABLTK010132546.1_pt1 | contig 12115 bp, 10 predicted proteins | sample 7160131 | NCBI WGS metagenome assembly JABLTK01 (sample SAMN14651221, study PRJNA627086) | human gut metagenome | isolation source: feces | host: Homo sapiens
CGCGGCGGTGCATGCGCTGCTTGCCCTGATTGCGCATGTGCAGGACAGCAATATTCTGCGCCGCGGGGGCGAAGGCGCGCTGCGCGCCGCTCAGCGCGACGCGCAGAATCTGCTGGATATGGATTATACGATGGATGATGTGCGATCCATGAACGATCGATTTGTGCAGATGAACATAAGCCCCGGCGGAAGCGCGGATCTGCTGGCGGCGGCGATGCTGATCGATTGGCTGAAGGTTGACGGATAACCGTTTTTATCGTATAATAATGGTAACAGATAATAATTACGATAGAGGAGGGAAATATCATGAGCGAAGATATGAGGCTGATTCTCGACGAAATGCGAGCGATGGAAGACCGCTTAAATGCGCGAATGGACAAACAATTTGGAGAGGTAAACCGGAAGCTGCAGGAACTGGATCAGAAGATCGATGCGAAGCATCAGGAGTCCATCAATGCGTTTGCAAATCTTGCCAACATGATCGATGATCTTGCGAAGAAAATCGATGATGTGGAAAAAGTCACCGTAAGAAATACATATGATATTGCCCTTTTGAAGGCGAAAGGGGCATAAAGACGAGAAACAAAATCCTGTTTCCCGATACCAAGTAAAACGGATGCACCCAGCGGGCGCATCCGTTTTTTGCTATCTGTCCTTCTTGTTAATTCGACACCGTTTCATTGTTATATTCGACTTCAGATTCTGTTTCTGCCGCGACGCATACGGGGCAGGGCTGCTTTCCTTCGGATATTGCCTGCTCCGGCGTTGTGGATTGGGCGTTATGCATATGGGAACAGAATTGGTCGGTGTGGTAGTATTGCCCATTCTTTGTACACCAGACGGTGGGCACTTCGATGATCCAATCCTCCAGGCAGAGTGGACAGGGGTATTTGCCCAGCGCCAGCGCTTCATCCTCGGATCCCTTCTGCGCGCCCATCATGCCGCCGCAGTCCTGCACGGCGTGATAGTATTTGCCGCCTTTGGTGAAATAGACGTTGCTTTCCGGCAGCGGTCTTTCTGTGTTGCCACCGTAGATTTCGTTATCCGCCGGAACGACTGCATCCGCAAGGCAGACCGGACAGGGAAATTTGCCCAGCGCGACTGCTTCATCCACGGTACCTGCGCGCGCGCCGATCATGCCGCCGCAATCCTGCACGGCGTGATAACAATTCTCTTCGAATCCGGTAAATCCCTCATCGGTGAAATATACGCAGGTTTCCGGCTGCGGGCTTTCGGTGTTTTCCAGAACCGGCGCGGCGAGCACATCCGGCTGGGGACTTGCATGATTTCCTGCCGCCAGCGCCACCGCGATCGCGGCAATCAGACAGGCGGCGATGGGCAGAACCATCATAAGCTTATGCCTCTTTTTCATCTGAACCTCTCCTTTCGCAAATGCGCGCTTAATCGCGCAATGTACTTCGGGCGGCGTGCTTCCAAACGCCTTATGCAATTCCGTAAGCTGCTTCACAGGTCGTCACCTCCATCTAAAAGCGCCCGCAGCGCCTTGCGCGCCCGATACAGGCGCGCGGTTACGCGCTTTTCCGGCAGGCACAGCATTTTTGCAACATCCCGAATGGAATAACCCTCCAGATGGTGCAGCAATAGAGGAATGCGATATTCTTCGGGCAGGCGCTTTAAACAGGCGCGCAGATGTACGTCCTCGCACAGCCGATCTTCCTGTCCCGTTTCAATATCCAGCGGCAGGGGATCGCGCTTGCGGCGGCGCAATACATCCTTGCATTGGTTAATCAGAATGCGGATCAGCCAAGTTTCGAAGTAGGCGGGTTCGTTGATCTGACCCTTTTTCATCCAGCCGCGAAATACCGCTTCCTGTATGGCGTCGGCGCAGTCCGCATCCCGCCAAAGCATGGCCTGTGCGATGCGGTACAGCCTGCCCTCCATGGCGCGCACCCGCGCCATGTAATCCCTGTCGTTCATAGCAGCACGCTCCAAGTTCGTTGTACAACGTTCTGTTTCCGGTCATGACGTCTATTAGACGAAGCTGGAACGATGAATATTGTGCGCGATCGTAAAAATAGAATGTTAAGTTTTGCAAATAAAAGATGCCCCCAGTGGGAGCATCCATATTGAGAATCGCGCGATTTTTATCTGCAATAGATAGCAATCGCATCGGCGGTGAACTGCGCCGTTCCGTTGCCGCCCGCGCGGTCGATATTATCGTGCATCTCACCCGACACTGCGTACATTGTGCCGAGCGATGCGAGTATCGGTTTCGTGCAATTGTAAAAATGCTTTGTGATGTATTGCTGCAGGCGCTGTACTTGTGCCTGCGCCGCTGCATCGGCGGGATTGGTGTCGCGAATTGCGCCGAAAGCGGTAAAGATTTCCATCAATCCCGCGTTGATCTGCCGACGATCATCATCGCCGCGCGATTCGTCCCTCTGTTCAAATTCCCGATACGCTTCGGTTTCGCCCCAGCGTTCCTTTGCCAGTCGGGCGTATTCATGCATCTTTTTTTGATCGAACACTGCAAAATCCATTTGTTTTAAACCTCCATTGTTTCGCATTTTTTGGGCGAGCGAAAGCAGATCATCAATGTGCGCGCGCTTCATTTGCAGAAGCTCGATCTGCTGATCCAGCGCAAGACCGATATCGTAATTCGGACTGTCCAGTATCTGCCCGATGTCCTTCAACGAAAATTCCAGTTCGCGATACATCAGAATCTGCTGCAATCGAATCAGCGCGTTTTCATCGTACAATCGATAGCCCGCCTCCGTGATCTGTGCGGGATGCAAAAGACCGATTGAATCGTAGTGGTGCAGCGTGCGCACGCTTACTCCGGAAATTCTTGCCGCTTCGCTCACAGTCATCATTTTTCATTCCTCCCTTGATCACGAAAAACAGTATAAACGATTACGCAGCGTCAGAGTCAATAGTTTTTTTGAAAAAAGCGACCGATTTTTTGTCGGTCGCTTCAGACCACTGACAAACCCCGCAACCGCAGAAATTTTCTGGAATACTTCCTGCAAAGTGAAAATTTCTGCTTACTGCGTCAACGCGGGCTGCAAAATCGGTTACATACGTCCGTGTATGCGCCCTCATTTGCAGCCCGCGTTTCCTTGTCTTGCGGTGTCTTCCAGCGTCTGTCAGTCTGTTGACTTTGTCAACATCCTGAAGCGACCGATTTTTGTCGGTCGCTTGGGAAACAGGTCAAATTCAGTTTTTCACCGAAAACAGGATATCGCCGTAGGTGGGGTACGGCCAATGCTTTGCATCGGTCTGCGTTTCCATTTCATCCACCACCACGCGCAGTTCGTTCATAGCGGCGAATACGCAATCATGGTAGTAACGCGCCTGATCCAGCGTGGAACGGCTGCCCGCGTTGATCAGCGCGTTCTCCAGCGCCTGCGTCTTGGCGAATGCGTCCGTCATCAATTCGGACAGGCGATGCGCGGTTTCGGATTCATATACCGCGGATGCGCCGATCTGGTTCTTCAGCGCGACGCTCTGCGCCAGTCCGCGGGTGTAATCGCTCACGGCGGGCAGAATATCGCGGCGCGCCATGTCCACCATGGTCAGCGCTTCGATGTTCAGCGCCTTGGCGTAGTACTCCAGCATGACCTCGTGGCGAGATTCCAGCTCCGTGCGGCTGAATACCTTGTGGCGGGCGAACAGTTCGACATTCTTAGCCGCCAGAATATACGGCACGCAGTCGGGCGTGGATTTCAGATTCAGCAGCCCGCGCGCCTCGGCTTCAACGCGCCATGCGTCCTCATAGCCGTTGCCGTTGAACAGGATGCGCTTGTGATCGATGATCGTTTCGCGAATCACATCGTGCAATTCCTTTTCGAAATCATCGGCGCCTTCCAGACGATCCGCAAACTTGCGCAGGGATTCCGCTACGGCGGTGTTGATTACGATGTTGCAATCCGCGATCGATGCGGCGGAGCCCGGCATACGGAATTCGAATTTGTTGCCGGTGAACGCGAACGGCGATGTGCGGTTGCGGTCGGCGGAGTCCTTCGGGAAGCGCGGCAGCGTATGCACGCCCACCTTCAGCACTTCCTTTTCATGGTTGCCGTAATCCGCGTCGATTTCGATCGCGTGCAGAATGTCCACCAGCTCGGAGCCCAGATACATGGAAACGATCGCCGGCGGCGCTTCGCTCGCGCCCAGACGATGATCGTTGCCCGCCGATGCGACCGATATGCGCAGCAGATCCTGATAATCATCCACGGCTTCGATTACGGCGCACAGCAGCAGCAAAAACTGCGCGTTTTCATAGGGCGTTTCGCCCGGCTCCAGCAGATTTACGCCGGTATTGGTGCACATCGACCAGTTGTTGTGCTTGCCGCTGCCGTTTACGCCCGCGAACGGCTTTTCGTGCAGCAGGCAGATCATGTTGTGCTTCTTGGCGATGCGCTGCATCAGTTCCATGGTCAGCTGGTTATGATCGGTGGCGAGATTGACCACGGTGAACACCGGCGCGAGTTCGTGCTGCGCGGGTGCGACTTCGTTGTGCTCTGTCTTGGCGAGTACGCCCAGCTTCCACAGCTCGTGGTTCAGTTCATTCATGAACGCCTTTACGCGGGGCTGGATCGCGCCGAAATAGTGATCGTCCATCTCCTGCCCCTTCGGCGGGCGAGCGCCGAACAGCGTGCGGCCGGTATAAATCAGATCCTTGCGCTTTTCATACATCGCCGCGTCGATCAGGAAGTATTCCTGCTCCGCGCCCACGGTGGTCTTTACCGAGGAAACCCCTTCGTTGCCGAACAGGCGCAGCACGCGCATCGCCTGGCGGTTCAGCGCTTCGGAGGAACGCAGCAGCGGCGTTTTCTTATCCAGCGCTTCCGCGCCGAAGGAACAGAACGCCGTGGGGATGCACAGAACTCCTTCCTTGATGAAAGCATAGCTGTTCGGATCCCACGCCGTATAGCCGCGCGCTTCGAACGTGGCACGCAGACCGCCGGACGGGAAGGAGGATGCGTCCGGCTCGCCCTGAATCAGTTCCTTGCCGGAGAATTCCGCGATAACGCGGCCGTCGCTGGTGGGCGAAAGGAAGCCGTCGTGCTTTTCGGCGGTCACGCCGTTGAGCGGCATGAACCAGTGGGTGTAGTGGGTTGCACCCTTTTCAATCGCCCAATCCTTCATGGCGTTGGCGACGATGGTCGCCACTTCGCTGTCCAGATGATGGCCGTCGCGCATGGTGTTTTGCAAACGCTTATAGGTTTCTTTCGGGAGACGCTCTCGCATCACATTGTCGTTAAACACATTGCAGCCGAATTCAGCGGATAGATGATTCATATTCTTACCTCCGAAAGAAAAAATAGCGGCAGGGGCATGCGAAACAGATCGTTTCGTGCGACGCCCTTGCCGCGATAGGCAAATTATAGTCAGCTGACGCACTCCTGTCAAGACAAAAATATGTTAATTTACGCATACATATGCGCCGTCAGCTGTCCCGATAGGAATTCTTCGGCATGTTTTCGGTGGACAGCCAGTTTTTCAGCAGCCGGTTTTCCGGCGATTGCGCCATCCATACCGGCGTGGGAATAAAGCCGTTTTCCCGCAGACTGACGGGCTTTGCATCGGCGATGATGATGTGATCCAGCATCGGAACGCCCAGCGCCTTCAGCGCGTGGATCGCATCCCGCGTGCAATCGATATCCGCCTGCGAGGGGCGAAGCGTACCGCCGGGATGATTGTGCGCCAGCACCACGGCGTTGGCGCTGCGCGTAACGGCGCTTTCCATCATTTTACGCATGTTGAAAATCGCCGCGTCCTCCGATCCTTCGTTGATCATCACGCGGTCGATCAATCTGCCGCGCAGGTTCAGGCACAGCACGTAAAACTGTTCTACGTATATGCCGTTGTATACGTTCAGAAGATACTGCGCCGCCAGCGGGAGCCGGCCGAGCTGCGGATGGTTGCCGAACTTTTCAAATTCGATGAACCGGTTCAGACTGCGCAGTTGGCTGACCAGCAGCGCATCGCGGCTGTTCAAGCCGGTGCGCTCCAGCACGTAGGGGCTTGCATCCAGCATCGCCGATGGCGATACAAAGCTTTCGCGCAGCGCCCTGCCCAGTATGGCGGGATCCTCCTTCGGATGGCATCTGCCCAGCATCCGTTCGATGGCGGCAAATGTCCGGTCGGCGCCGTCCGCGCCCTCGGTGCGCCGGTGGCTCATGAATTCGGCAGCGCGCCCGCTTCGATCAGCGCGGCGCGGATCGTTTCGGCGTCCTCAATGCGATCGCCCATGTAATAGCCGCGCTCTTCATCGCTGTAGCGCAGCTCTGCGGCGCCGTCAACGCCGATGCCGCCCTTGACGAACACGAAATTGATCGAAATCGGGCGTTCGATTTCGTATAAATCCAGAACGACCTCCCGCGCGGACAGGTATTCACTGTCCGGACATTGTTCCAGATATGCCTTCAGATGCGCAAGTTCTTCATCCTTTAAACGAAGCCGCATAGGTTTTTTCCTCCGTATCGCCAGATCAGTAAGATACCAATAGTTTACCCCAACGCCGCGCGTTTGGCAATAGATTTGGGGAAAAATGCATAGAAAAATGAACCGGCTTTCCGCGTGGAAGCCGGTTCGGCATAGGTAAATATCAGAATTGCATTCCGCAGTTCGGGCAGAAGTTCGGGATATCGCCTTCCGGCTGATAGCCGCAGCCCGCGCAGACGATCGTTTCCGGCTGTTCGGGGCGCTTTGCGCCGCAGTTCGTGCAGAAATTGCCGCTGTTCTGCGTATTGCAGTCGGCGCAGGTCCATGCTTCGTCGGCGGGTTGATCGTCGGTCGGGGTATTGTCAGTGGGCTGTGTGGCTGCCTTTGGGGTAGATTCAGGCGCGGTCTGTTCGATCTTATAGACGGCATAATTGTCATAATCGATTTCGCCAATAACAACCGTTCCATCGTTGGAGAATTGCAAATCGTAAATGCTGTCGTAGGTGCCATCGAGGGGGATAACGGCATTGCCCTCAAGATCGATTACGCCCGCCTTGTCGCCATCGCTTACAGCAAGGAGCGGGCAGGCTTCGTCCTGCGGGTAGCTCGTTCCGTCATAGGTATTCGGAAGCTCGCCGACTGCCGCAGAAACAACGATAATTCTGCCATCCAACCCATTGATGGTTGTAAAGAGGGAATAGCTGGATGTAGCGGCAGAGGATTCACTGTATTTGAATTCTGTGGTTTCGTTGCCCTGCGCATCTACATATCCAACCTTTCCATCTTTGACAACGGACTGGTAGCCGCCGCACATGTATGCTTGATCACAATAGATTGAATCATACAGGCAGGGTACGACCTCCTCACCATTTTTGTTGATCAGACCGTATTTTCCGTCACGGGTTACGCTTGCGTAATCGCCTTTGAATTCGTAAACCCGATCATAGGAATTGGGCGCGCTAAACAGGAGATTCCCCTGCAGATCGAAGAATTGATTGTTGATGCAGACGATATCCTGATCAACTTCATCGGGCGTAAGGGTACAGCCTGGGGTAAAGGCTTGCTGATTGCTGCCGAGATGCCAATTTTTGTTGTCGTATTCGGAATATCCGGATCTAGACTGGCAATCGGATTTGTTGAATTCGCTGTCATAAAAGCTGTAATTGCCCGCTCTGTCCTCGATATACAGATATGAACCAAAGGGATTTGCCTGATGTTTTCTATAATCGCTTCGATTCAACGAACCGATCATTTTGCCGCAATAATAAACGTCGTAGGCGGAAGCTAGATAGAAGCGGGGTTCTGCACTAAAGAGGGTTTTGTAATCGTAATTATCCGCCGTTGCGGGCTCCAATACGGCGCCGATCTGCCAGCGGCTATCCAGATATTCGATGTCGCCATATTGCATCGGGACGACCTCGGCGCCGTTGGCGTCGATCAGACCAAGGTTGTTCAGTTCATTTTCAATCGCGACTTCGAAGAATTCATTAAATGTATCCATATAGAGATAGGGCGTGCTGGTAAGCTCGTTCCCATCAACGTCAATCATCGTGTACGTGTAGCTGCCCTCCTTGCAGAGCGCGATTCTGTTGTTGTAGGGATTGAGCGTAACATAACTGGCATTCAGGGTATAGCTGTCTGTTACGGTTGATTGTGCCATCGCGCTTACGCCGGAAAACAGCATTGCAATCACGAACAGCAGACTGAGAAACTTTTTCATAAAGACACCCTCTCATTAATTAATGATCATATATATCGTATCATTATTATACGCTTAACACAAGATAGGAATGTGTTAAAAGTTAGCATATGCAGAAAACAACGACAATAATAAATATACGATGCATTGACGGATGATGCATATAATGATAATATATACATATGACAATAGAAACAAAAGAAGAATTGGAGGATTGAAACATGAAGAAGATCATTGCACTGCTTTGCATCGCGCTGATGCTCGCTCCGATTGCGGCATTGGCGGAACAGGAACGGATTGAAACCGGCTTTTCCAGCCCGGAGGAAGCGTTTAAAGCGTATTTTGAAGCATTCCGGAAAAATGATGTCAACGCCATGCTTTCTACGTTCGCGGTGGAAACCTATGTGGAAAACGTGGACGCATATAAGGAATGCGAAAGAAAAGGGGTTGGAATGCCGTACAATGATTGCACTACAATTCCGGTTACGAATGATTACATCAAAGAACTACTGATCATGAATCGGTTGAACAGGTTGTCGACATATATGTACACACAGTATATTTTGTATTCGTGGTACATGGGTGGAGCAAATGAGGATTATGATCCATATGGTGTCATTCCAACAACGGAAAGTGGGAAGATCGATGAATACCTGAATGTATATTCCGGAAATGGATTTCCGGAGGCAATGCAGGAGGCCGAATTCATTCGGTTCGTGGATATGCAGGAGCTTTTCGAAGATGCAGGTTACGTGGTCAAGGGAATAGAAATTGCTTTGAGAACTTACGATGCCGATGCCGTCAATTTCGTGGCAGCAATTGTTGAAATTGAGGGCGCGAAATACCTGATGTGCATGGACTGCGCTGAATATGATGGAAAGTGGTACAATGTGAGCATGAGCGGCAAATTAAACAGCTTATTTGGGGCTTTGCCTTACGGGGGTGGTCTTATACCTTTAGATGAGATTGGCATGGGGGATATTTCTTTTTAAGAAAAAGCGGCTCTACTCCCGAATTAGTGGAAACGTGAGTTAAAAGGGATCAGGAACCGCCAGTTCCAGTTTTCCAGCAACCAGGTAGATCATGGCAGCGAAACCCTCAAAGGTGTTAAATCCTCTGGCCTTTCTCTTCGCCGCCTGGATCATTGAGTTTATTCCTTCGCAGACCGCATTGGTTAGGCGATCATGAAAGTAATGCAGGATTTCCCGCTCGTGGTTCATGAGCGTTTCAGCTGCATCCTTCATAGGCGTAAGCTGGCTGCGTCTCATCCATGAATACAGCTGCTTGAACTGTCTGGCCGCCTCCTTATCATCCTTAGAGGCATAGAACAGATCTAAAGCCTGGACAATCCGGAAGGCGCGTCCGGTCTTCGGATAAGCTTTGGAGAGGGCTGCCAGCCTGGTCAACTGCTCGCTGTTCATTCTGCTTTGCGGTGTCATGAGGAAATGTCGGTTCAGGAACAACTCCTTCTTGTTGTCGGTTTCCTTCTGTTCCTGCTTCCTGACTTTGTCCAGCGCATCAATCAGAACCTTCTTCACATGTAACTTGTCAATGATCTGTTCCGCATCGGGGAAGTTTTCCCTGACACCGGGCAAGTAGCTCTTGGACATATCGCTGGTAACAGCAGTAATGTTGGAAGCTTTCCCACCATGCCGTTCAAGCTTCTTCCGCATGGCGGTTACTGCCTCCTTCTTGCGGCCGTCCTGTACATCGAAGACGCGGCGCTTCATCGCATCAATGGTGACGGTCACATAATCATGACCACGCTTACGGGATGTTTCATCGATTGCCAGTTTGGTAACGTCGCTCAGGTCAAGCGCTTCTACTGCCTGATTCACCCAGTATGAAAGGATGGATGCCAGTGTCTTCTCATTGCAGCGAAGGAGCCGGGATGCTTTCCTGCGCGGAACTTCCGCCATGATCATCATGGCATATCCTTCGAATAGCAGGGTGTGGCGGCTGTTCTGCCGTTCAAAAGGTGCTGTGACTTGCTGGACGCCACAGTTGTCTCATTTAACTCGCGGACGTTTGCAGTGAACATAGCACGGATAGAACAAGCAGTCAGCATGACGCCATGAACGCTCGGTGGGTTCATACCCGTAACGCTTTGTCGGACCACCACTGTGAGGGCAGACGATGACTGCATTCTCCCGGATTCCGACATGGACATCAATCACGTTCTTCACAGGATTAAACTCAGATCCTGTGATGTACCACGGCTCCTCCAGATCAAGTGAGCCTGCCAACATACTTTCGAATCCTTTAACCATCTTCATCACCCGTGGATGATTATACCATAATTATCGGTTTTCCACTAGCTTGGGAGTAGAGCCGAAAAAGCATATTGCGAATCATGCCGCGACGGCTTGGGTGCAGTTGAAACGATGCGTTTCAATACGCCAAGGCCGCCGCGGCATTTTCATGCAGAAAAATACGTTGACCGGTTCTGCGGAAGAATGTATAATAACAGTATATCCAGTAACGATTATGGGAGGTTATCGCTTGAAGACCTCATATGGAAGAATAACGCTGTTTGCATTTTTGCTGCTGGCGGGGGCGCTGCTGTTTGCGCCGATGCGCGCCGGAGAAGAGGACAGCCTGATCATTCAGCCGGACATACTGAAGATGAATCCGGGGGACAGCTATCAGGTGCGCTGCGGGCTCAGCTCCGATGATCTGAATCAGAGCATCGCATATGCGACCAGCGATGATCGCGTCGCCGCCATCAATCCCGATGGCACGGTGTACGCCATCACGTCCGGCGAAGCGGTAATTACGGCGCGCGCATCGGGCGGCGCTTCGGCGCAGGCGCAGGTGATCGTTTCGGGCACGCCGATGCGCCAGCTTTCACTGAATACCGATGAACTGTACATCCAGAAGGGCGAAATCAGCGGCCTTTCCGTGACCTACGATCCGGATGCGACGGATACGCGCCTGCAATGGGTATCGGCGGATGAAAGCATCGCCAAGGTGAGCGCGAACGGGCGCATATTGGGCGTGGGCGGCGGCAGAACCACGGTTTCCGTATTGACCCCCGGCGGCGCTTCCGCCAGCGCGGATGTGGTGGTGGAGGTGGACAGCACGGCGGCGTATATCACGCCGAACGATCTGACCGTCGGCGTGGGCGCGCGGGTGGCGCTGCGGGTGCATTATCTGCCGCTGGACAGCACGGACGGCGTGCGCGGCTGGAGCAGCAGCGATACCTCGATCGCCTATGTGGATGCGGATAACGTGCTGCACGCCGTGGGCACGGGCGTGGCGTACATCAATCTGATCACGCGGGACGGCGTTTCCGCGGGCATCGAAGTGACCGTTGAAAAAGCGCCGCGGGATTTGCAGCTTTCGCCCGCGCGGGCGACCATCGAACGCGGCGAGGAAATGGATATTCAGGTGCTGTATCTGAACGCGGCGGGTCAGGTGGAGGAAAACATGAAGCATCTGGTGATCTGGGAATCCGGCAATCCCGATGTGGCGCGCGTGGATCAGAACGGACATGTTACGGCGCTACGCGGCGGCATGGCGCGCATCACCGCAAGCTCCGACGGCTATACGGCGCAATGCCAGCTGCGCGTGGCGGTTACGGTGCAGGCGCTGACGCTGGACGCGCACGAGGTCTATCTGCTGAAGGAACAGACCGGCGATCCGATTCACCTGTCCTATGCGATCGATCCCGCGGACGCGGACGATCCGAAGGTATATTTTGCCAGCGATAATCCGCAGGTGGCGCAGGTTTCCGCGGACGGCGTGGTGACGATGACCGGCGGTTACGGCACGGCGGTGATCACCGCGTGGAACGCGAGCGGCGCGATGGATACCTTTACCGTGAACGTGGTGGTCGCGCTGCCCGAGGATACGGGCGCTGCCGATCCGATGGATGAATTTACCGATGCAGATACGGCGCAGGCCGAGCCGGATCGGGGCAGCATCGAGGATCCGGAAACCGGCGCGGCCGGAACGTTCGGCGCGGGCAGCGCAGGCGGTTTTGGCGATGGCGGCGCGGCGCCG
>JABLTK010046940.1_pt1 | contig 12112 bp, 15 predicted proteins | sample 7160131 | NCBI WGS metagenome assembly JABLTK01 (sample SAMN14651221, study PRJNA627086) | human gut metagenome | isolation source: feces | host: Homo sapiens
CGAATAGCGTAGCCACTGATACGGAGTAAAACCATTCACAATCAGATCATTCGTTGGATACTGCAAAGGAGTTCGTAGAATTTCCTTGATTGTCCTCGGATTAGCCAATTCCATTTGTTTGGCGATTGGTTTCTTGTTATACGGTTTCAATCCTGTTCGAGCGAGAGAAGTGGTTGGCAAATTACCAAAGATCACTCGACTAAGCTCCTGGATTTCCCGAGGGATTACTACCTTCTGCATTATGAAGGAGTAATCGGGTTGGCGAATAGTTGGGATTGTGCAGACTAATGAATTGTTGGGATCGCCCAAATAAGGTAGTAATACTAATCACAGAAAATGCCTTGATATTGAGAATTCCTAGAATAGTCAATTACTGAGACTATTCATTCCACTCGTATCTTGGGATCCCACATTCAATAAGTATCCTTCTAATCAGATCCATAATCCCAACTAGCTGTTTTGTCTAGTTATCTCGTATTCTCGTAACACCTTCTCACAACAAGAATTACCAACTCCTTCTAAAGTCTGCTATTCACTTTCTCATCTCTAAATCGTCTCAATTCCTGTAGTAATAGCAATTCCTAATCTCATTTGAATTCACACAAAATAGGGACAGAATTTGGAATCCAATTATCAGTATCTGTTCAGTTGGGGACGTTAACTTGGATTTAGTGTAATCGATTGCTAATATATGAGCGAAGTGTCATTCTCTCTGGGAAATCGAGTAGAGAGGATTTCCATAACGAAAGAGGACACCGACTCTTCAGTGGAGCAAAAACTCGTTGATATCTTTGGTATTAACGCAACAGCAGGTATCTATGGGATTCGAAATAGTGAGACGGGTCAAATTTACTCCCTTTTGGAGATCCGAGCCAATCCCATGCTCTTGAATGGCCAACCTGGTCATATTATTGTTGGTGGTAGGGTGAAAAGTATTTGGATTAATCCGTAGTGTTATCACCGTCTTCTCGGAAGCGTCAAGCAACTCTTACTGTAAGAAATGGTGGTATTGTTTAATTGAAAGGAAAGTCTATTCAAATATATATTTAATGAATGTAATAATCGAAGGACGTTCCGTTTTCTCGATTACTTTGTTCTCCGTGTTTTATATAACAAGAAGGCATCCAGTCTAATTCCAGCTATCAATCTTATGATTGAGAATGATACAGAAGCTCTGAATCGGCATCTTCATCTGATCGTTTCTCAAGTGAAGGATTCTACGGCAATAAAGATGGGTGTTCTTCGACATATTGCAGTGAATATGCAAATGAATAAGGAAATCAGTTATGCTCATACATCGGTCTTGTTGAATCTGATCCAACAGGAAGATGGATTGGTGTGTGATGCATACATGCAGTTCGATGTAGGACTAATCATGATATATAATCTGTAGAAAGATGACAATCTAGCAGAGCTGAAGAATGCTCTTCTTCGGATCCTTCTCCTTACGGTACGGCCATCTTGCATCTCTCCAGAAGAGAGGAACGAGGCACATCGACGCCAGTCCCAGAATCGTGGTTCGTGGCGCACTCCTTCAGGGACCTTGGATATTAGTCGTGTTCTGGAGGAGCTCAGTCGCGCCGAACTCTTCCTCTATTCTCTTTTTGAACTGAATATCCTACCAGAAGGGACTGCAATGAGTCTTCTGCAAGCCGTCGGCGAAGACCCTAGCATACTTCATGCATTTGTGGAACTGATCATCGATCCCACAACTAGTCTTCAGAATCCATCGACGTATGCTGCATTCATTCAGAGTCATAAGGTGGTTCCCCATGCGGCGCATCCTCTTCACTATCCGTTTCATGATGAACCCTATCCAACAGATCCTATTATCACTCAATTGTTGGAACTGCAGAAGTCTGGGATTATTTCAGCAGATGAGTATGTTGGACTGTATCGACGTTGTACTACTGAATCTCCTGTGTTACGACATATTTATCACATGTGGAAGCAGACTGGAAAACAGGAAGAGTTTGGGAAGTCGATCAAATTGGCTATTTCTATTTATTCACTGTTACGACCCCACAGCGAAACCATTTCCGATCCAGCTCATGCAGCCATCCTTCAGCAGGTATATGATGCTGGGATGATGGGCGCGGAGGAACTGCGTTGGGTGATACAGGAGTACTGTCAAGGAAATGAGGTAGTACGGAGTGCCTTCTCTCTATGTGAGGAGACTCAGGATATGTGTGGATTCGTAGAGGTACTCCATAGTATGATGGAGATGGTACATCGTTATGAGATGGCTGAAGAGGCACAGGAGTTCTTGACGGTTCTTGTACGTGAGTTGCTGGAGGAAGGGAGTCTTTCTCAGCAGCAAGCCACGGTGTTGAGTGTATTGCTGCAAGAGCCTTCACAGTGTCTCTGTGACCTCTATCAGGAGTATCGGCGTTCAGGAGACTTTGAGGGTTTGTTGGGTGCTCTTCTCTATGTAAGTTCTTCAGAACTTCCTTCGACAGAAGACACACCAGAGGAGGAAGCAGAGGAGAAAGAGAGTGTATCGCTACCAAGTCGTGAGGAAGTGTTGGAGACAGTGAGGAGTTTGCAATCGACGATTTCGGAAGAAGAGAGAAATGTATTGATAAGCTTGATTGAGGAAGGAAATGTAGACGTTATTTGTTCTGTAGGGAAGTGAAGGGAGGATGAGGTGTAGATAGCAAGGTATTTGAATAGAAGTGATTCGCGTTCAGCCTCAGCAACCACAACTCTCCTTCAGGAGTTAAGAAGTATTTTACGGGATCGGAGTTCGTCTTCAGTCGTATTGAATCCTATGGAATCCCGTCAGTAAGTTCATACTTGCTGCATCTCACTTCCATTTCGCCCTATCGTCCATTCCTTTTTATTTTATCATCCATCTCTTCTCATTTTATCATCCATCTCTTCACTTTTTATCCATTACATCCCTCTTATCCTTTCAACTAAATCTTCCATTGTATTCCCTCTTCATTCTCTTAGTACGTTTTCGATTCGTACATCCGAATTCTCGATGTATCATTAGTCTGTTGTTTGTTTAACAAATAACTCACTTCTTCAATGCCCTCATCTCCTTCATCGTTGCTTTCATATCTTTAGGGACAATTGTTGTTGGCACATCACTTGGTAATTCTACTTTCATCCGACGCTGTTTAGGGCCATACCACAAAGGATTCAGATGTGGAAAGCGATCCATATCGCGCAGATACTCCTGCTCTTGCCACCTACAAATCATTTCTTTCTGATTCAAGTACCCATCAGGTAAATCAGCTCCACTTGGAGCCGATGGCATGACCTCTGTCAGCTTCCAGTTGGACGGCTGCAACTGCTGACGAATATACCTCTCTGCCATATCATCCATGCCTTGAAGTATCTCCACACAGTCATTAAACAAATTAATTTCGTAATTGTCCTCATATTCAAAGGCATCCTCTATAAAATGCTGGAACAACTGAGTCTTCATCAACCCTTTTACAAACTTCTCATCCTCCTCATCTACCTCACGCAGGAATCCCTTCTTGTCCAGAATCATATTCATCTCTGCACCTTCAGGGACATCTCCTACATGTCACCAATCATTGAAACCTCTCACGGAAGTGTTTCTTGTAGTGACCAATGAGTCGACAGAACTCCAACATTACCGTCACCCGGATTGACTCAATAAAGTCAACCATCTATCTCAAATCCATTTCAAATTCTTACATCCATACTACTAGTAGACAGCTTCTCTGTCATTGAAGAACCATCTGAACTTGCTGCTGGAGATACATAGTTATAATAGCGATGAACACGAGTTGCCTCCTCCTCTGATGGAGTTTGAAGTATCGGAGACCATGGAAGCGATGGTCCATGTAATGAATCGTATTCTGGAGTAAACGAGATACTCAAATCATCTCCTTCCTTTGATGATGTGCGCATTACTTCACTCTCTTCACACTTTCTCTTACAATCCTGGATCATAGTTTGAAACTCCTCCATTTCTTCCTGACTTGTTAACACAGCACTACATCGAAGTGCTTCAATTCCTGATGGTGAGGCTTGGAACGATCGTGACGAAGGGACCAACAGCGATGACATGACTGCAGGCACCACACCAATCTGACAGCGCAATATTAGAGGCCGACGTTCTTCCCCCAAAATCCTCTTCACTTCCTTATGCTCCTTTCCAATCATACTTGTTCCATTCACTGCCAACAAAATGGGTTCTCGCTTCAACAAGGCCACTCGCTTTCCCGGACCTGTTACCGTCATGTCATCTTCATCAATTTGTAAAGACACACAACTGACGCTCTCCTGACCCTCACATAAAATGGCAGATCTGGAGCGTAATCGAATTCCTAACCTTCCAGGACCAAACACCACCTCAAACACCAAGAATGACGACTCGGAAATGTTCTGGTTATTACAGTACAGTACACGTGCTACAAATGACACAATCAACCCACAGAGAACTCGCTGGAGGAGGAAGCTGTCGCTCCATCTTCTTCTCAAGACGCTTCACAAACGATCGATTGAATTCCAAAAACGAAGGCTTCTTTGGTATAACAACCTACTAATGACTCCTTAAGTCTTCATCAACCTTATCGTAGTCAAGATGAACGACAACCACTCCATCAAGATTCGCTTGACAGTCATCTGACTGGAACTGTCGAGTGGTCACTCCAAACAAGAATGGAAAGGATGCCTACGGATAACTTCCAGAAGAGAATCAAACCGATATGCTCTCGGTAATTGTAAGAGGCAGAATTGGAATAAATGGATGATACCAACGGAACGGGTAAAGAAGGCTATTCAGAGCCTGGGCACAAAGAGTGAGTGAATCCATCTGTTCAGACACTAATAACACTCGACGCTCCTGTACCACAGCAGCAAGAGCCTTCACGATGTTCTTTGGTGAAAGTGAAGTAAATAGACATTCAAAACAGAGCTTATCTGTAAAAGGAAGACAGGTTTTTGGAGGCATGCGAATGGACACGATCTTTTGAAATACAGTCAACTATGATTCGTCCGCTTCCATAAATCTTACTTGCGTCAACGTACCAAACTCTAGCGAAGGACAATAATCCACAAAATGACTAATGTGTCTTTCCACTAGTGTTGTTACTACGGATTCAGTTCCTACATGGAACACGATCAAATTCATCTTCCACAATAGCATCACAAATCGAACCTTTACGCAGTAGGGCTTCGAAGGAATCTACCTTCGGAATCGCCTCCTTCTCGTCAGCAAACCGATCTTCTGAATCGAGAATCGCGTTTCTGTACAACTCTCGAAGAAACACATTAAACACAGAGAATATTGGTTGGTGCGATAAGACGCACAGCGCTCTGGGAACATAAAGATTGCGCCCTTTTTTGTCTAATCGATACTCTCCATCGATCTCTATCGCTCACTCGAAAATCGGGATATTACTCAGTTTCTCATAGTAAAACAATGATGTACCATAGCTGCGAGATCGATCACTATCTATAAACACTCGATCATGATTCAAACTCAAGCGTAAAGCAAAAAGTAAAAATGTAAGGCCTTCTGCGTTCTTTCTTCACATATGCAATTTTTGCATCACCAGGAATGCAACACTATGTGTTATCAGTTTGGATACCATCAACGTATTGTGAATTCTCCGGAAATCGATGTTTCTTGTGATCTTCCAGTGGATACCGGTCTACAACAACGATAGGAGGACTCTTTAGTCCAATGTTCTCCTCTTCGTGTTACTAACAGCTGGGAGAATCCTACCCGTTGGAGGAACTGTAACCGACATGAAATAATCAGCAAGAATAGGCATCTTCTTTGTTTTGTGTTCTTTACCGAACAAAAAGGCGTTTCGCTAAATGTGTAAAAACCAATTCATGATGAAACTAAGAACGAAAATCTCCTAAATAGGTGTTTCGTGACATGACAAGTCTCAGAGTACATGTACATTTCTAATGCAGTTATTCCTTTCTTGGAGAGTGGCACATCGCTGCCTCTGAGGTATTACATCACATTCCTGGGCGAAGAAACATCATCAACGGATACTAAGAAGACACACCGAATCCTTGCCAAGAAGAGTGAATTCCCGTTATCGTTGACTTGCTTCTCAATCACATCACAATCTTTAATTTGATGAGCAAACCTGCTTTCCAATCTCTCGCCAACCTCGGCGGGTCGAATTTATGCTTCATGAATAGTATTATTCAAGTGGGTTTCTTCATACTCTCGTTAGGACTAGAATCTTTGGAATATCAAAGAGTTTAAGAATGCTATTGTTACAGGATGCATTCCTCACCAAAGCAGTACCATTATTACGAAATCCAGTTACTCCTAGATAATGGTCAGGAAAAGTGTACTTGTATCTACTGTACGTTACGAGTATTTTTGGATCGATAGGATAATCTGGCTAGGAATTTCTGCAAGTCTATGACAGTCAAACCTCTTTGAATACGCTTAGTGCTATTTCATTCCGCAATTCGCTCGCTGAATTCTACAAACAAGGAAACAACGAAATGGCTGATGCCTATGAAGTCTTCGTATAGCTTAGAAGAAATTTTTACCACTAGCAAGACTTGTTGGAGTACATCCACAAACTGAGCGGCTTTTGTTCCGTTGACATGACTTCTTATGACAAACCACATTGTATTAGTCATGGTGTAGTGATTCTGAAAATGTTTCATTCCTAGTTCTTTGGCTTTGCAATGCATGAGAAGAGTATTTGTAGTTACTGCGGAGATGACCAGAGTCCCGTACAGACTCGCTTCTTCTATCAAGTGACAGTAGAGCAAATCTTGGCTGGAATGGATTTTTACAAGTCCATGCAAATTGAACAGCGTGATTATCTCGCTACTCTACTCTTATATGCTATGAAAACTGATTATCCTCGTTGTCTTCTCTCGGCTGGTTGTCCAGGGACTTTTTGTAAGTGGTATGGGTGTTGCTTGGGATTCAGAATAGTGATGTGTTGTCTAGCTTCCCACCTGTATTTACAATGAGCTTTATTGTTGCAAGTGATTATATGGAGAAGGAACGACTTCGTCCTTTGTATTATGTACATTCGGAGTGTAATGATAATGAATAGTCCTTAGTGATGCCACTGAATGCTGCAAAGTTGACACGGGATGTGACTATGGAACAAACTCCTATCCAGTATCATCTCTCTGGAATGATTTTATATTATGGTACATGCTATTTGTTTCATTCATATACAGGAAAGCATTATGTTGCTATGTGCTTGTATGAATATGAGGGTCGTTTCTACTGGATGGAATGTAACGATACAAAGTTTAGACACTTTGAGGACAATGCATCCATGATTGATCATTGTGTCCAGGCTGCTTATCAACCTATTCTGCTATTCTATCGTAAAGATGATGTGGACTCGAACGTTGGAACGAATGCCTTCCCCCAGTCGGTTGCTCCCCGCTCTTCTGTTTTCCCTGATTCCATATCTAGTCAGGTTCCTGCTCCGTACTCTGCGATTCCTCCACAAGCTCAAACACAAGGTGCTGTTCCATATCCTGTTGGTCCTACTCAAGCTCCTACTCCTGTTCCTGCACAAGCTCAAGTTCCTGCTCCTGTTCAGGGAGGATATCCTAACCCGTTACCTGTGGCTCCAACCACGATTCCATCTGGATATCCTGAGCCTCTCCCTGTGGCTCCTACTCAGGCTGCTGGATATGTGGAGCCACTTCCTATTCCTTCATCGCAAGGTATTTCCATGAATATCTACGGTGATCAAGCTCAGGAAGTTGCTAGAGAATCTGCACACACGAAGCCTGTTAATACAAGTTCGCTCGTAGATCCTTACCCAGAACCTGTTCCTTCATATCCTCCCCATATGCCACCTAATCCTCAGTATCCCTCTGAAACTGTACCATCTTATCCTCCTGCTCCCATTGGCAGGTATTCACCAGCCAATCCTGCATATACTGGAGCTGTTCAACAGAATGTAACTCCACCTGCTCAACAACAACCATATCCAAGTGGACCCAATTATTCTACAAGTCCGACACATTCTCAATCCCTGCCTTATAAGTCTCAGGAACAGCAGTATCCTCAGCCTCAAACATCACAGTATCCCCCTTCACAACCTCAGTACCCTCCTCAGCAGCCACAGTACCCTCCACAGCCTCAACAGGCTCAATATCCTCCTCAACCTCAACCATCACAGTATCCACCTCAGCCTCAGCAACCGCAGTATCCTCCTCAACCTCAACAACCCCAATTCCCTCCTCAACAACCTCAGTATCCTCCAAAACCTCAACAGGCTCAGTATCCACCTCAGCAAGCTCAGTATCCTCCACAGCCTCAACAACAGCAATATCCTCCAAAACCTCAACAGGCTCAATATCCCCCTCAACCTCAGCAGTCATATCCCCCTCAGCCTCAGCAACCGCAATATCCTCCTCAACCTCAGCAACCGCAATATCCTCCTCAACCTCAGCAATCCCATTATCCTCCTCAACCATCTCAACAACCCCAATACCCTCCTCAACAACCTCAGTATCCACCTCAACCTAAACAATCACAGTACCCTCCACAACCCCAACAACCTCAGTATCCACCTCAACCTCAGCAACCTCAGTACCCTCCTCAACCACAACAATCACAGTATCCTCCTCAACAACCCCAATATCCCCCTCAACAGAATCCAATGGGTAATACTCCAAAACAAGGAGTGAATCCTTATCCTTCTTATCCCCAAGGAGTGAACACATACTCTTCAACATCCCAATCTCCTTATTCTGTGTATGGAAAACCGTATTGTTTTGTTTGTTTAAAAAGAAATCTACATTCAGAGAATCTAGATGATGTCCTGTTGTTACCAACCCTCTTATTCATAGAAAGAGCAGACTGTGGTCTGGAACTATCCCAAATGTCACCAATATAACACCATCCTGGATTGCTCTTAGTCTATTCTTAATCACCCTTCCTCTTTATTATATCTGTGGAAAACCGTTTGCTTTTGTGTTCTCTGTTAGTTCTAGCATTCTTGGGTTTCTTTCTGCTTCTGTGATTACTTTTTTCTTTTTCGACCTTACAGATAACTGTAAACGGTATTATATAGTATGAAATCTGAATTCAAGACAAAAACAAGTATTCGGTGCTTCGTTCGTCATAACGAACCTATATTCTTGGTACTGCTTTCATTTCTATTATAAGTATGTAATTCGAAGGGATTCACATATAGGTTTTCAATAGCAACATTTCCCTATTATGTCTTCTTAACTCAAATGATCGTTTGTCTATGTAGTTCTATTCGTATGGTGTAATTGTAGATATGTGGATATCTCTGCAGTCTTCATCGTTCATTTCTATATCCAAACGTGGAGTAAGTCATGATAACCTATTTGATTCCTAGGTCATATTACGAATTAGAAACGTTGTTTATCCCATCACACTATCCGTACTCCTAATAACCCTTCTTCTCCTCATTCAATCCAGTTCAATTTCTCCTTTTATCTTTCAACTCTTCCTCGTCACGTTCTTCTTTCTGTTCCGCATTGGTGTGGGTGAAAGTGCTCACCAATTCGAAGTCTGGATGTACTTCATCCTAGCAACAATTCTTCCTCTTACACTCTTTATCTTCTCATCCTTCTCCTTGCTGACAACAGATCCACTTCGGTTCCTCCTGCAGATGGTCATTCTTCTCAGTGCCCCCTGGGCTGTATTTCTCGGTCTTCTCTCAAGTCGTTACTTTGTCTGGATGCGTCATTTCTTATGCATTCTTTCATTCGTAGAGATTGATATGAATCGTCTTCAAGTTCTCAAAGTCATTTTTGGATTGGTTCTCATCCAAACTCTTCTTCTTTGTCAATTCGTCCTTCTCAACGTTCCTCTCCTGTCTCACATTTGTATCACACTCTCCATTCTCTGTCTCCTCTTCCCTATTCTCTCCCATCTCCTCAGCTTCACAGGGTAACATTCATCATGTTCTTATTATTCAGCCAACGCATTCGTTTCCTTAGTGTTGTTCTCGTTCTGTTAGCTGTGTTTCTTCTCTGTATTCTCTCACAAACTTCCTTCATTACACTTCTCATTCTCCTCTTCAGTTCCTTCTTTCTCGTAGAGTTCTATTACCATCGCTGTATTCGTGTACATACTCTCTCTCATATTGATCATTAGCATTATCTTGGATTTGCAATTCCTTTTTTTGTGTTGATTTCTCGTCTCCTCTATCGTATCTTCATCTCTATCCAATACTCCCTTCCTTCTTCTCTTTCAACTCCACTCTTTTGTCTCCTTATCCTATTTCTCGCTGTAGCACTTGCTATTCCAGGGAGTTTACTCAATGAAAAACACCTTCTCTTCTTCAATAGTCTCTTCCTTATCTGTCATAGTCTCCTCTTTGCTCTAGAATTCTTCCTTATCAATATTCATATTGATTTTGCTCATAGTATCATAATACTCCCCATCTCATCCTAAGCATCTATTGAACTCTATCAATTCTCTATCATTTTCACTACTTCCATTTTGTCCATTATTACCACTCTCAAGTATCTTTGTGTTCACTATCTCAAGTAGACTTTTTAGCCAGACTCGACTCTTTCAATCCATTACTCTCCTTTCTCTCACACTTGCTGCCACGAAAGCCTTTCTGATTCTCACTAATTCTGTTCAAGCTCTCATTCTCATTGGGATTCTTCTCCTTGCTTATCTCATTCCACTCTTTGCTACACATCTTGGAATTCGAGAATTCGTTCTTCTTCTTGGAACTGTAATTCTTGTTAATATTCTCGGATTCCCACGAGTTGTCACTTTTCTTACCGATTTCGTCCCCAAGAATCTCTCCCTGATCCTCACTTTGGGTATCATGAATCTCTCTTTTCTCATCTAGTGTCTCTCCTTCTCTCTATTGGTCTCCTTCTCACTGACGTCTGTTCGCATGTATCGCTTCAATCAGCCACATTGCTTCGGCGAATTACTCTGCTTCTCATCGTCGCCTGTCTGTTGCTTCTCATCATCAAGCCGGATCTTACAAGTATTTCCATCCGATCCATCGATACGAATCAACTCTCTGAAGTCTTCTCAAACCAATTCCTAAAGCCAACGATGGCTCTGTCCTTAGGAATTCTATTGCTCTGTGGTACTATTCTCCGCATCTTCCCTTCTACGTATCTCTTCCAATTGATCACAACTCTCCTCACGGCTCTGTCCTTTGGATTCTACATTGCAGTGGCCTTCTTCCCTCCTAATCGAGTGTTACGACTCTTGCTCTATGCCTTGGTTGTTATTTTTGGTATTCTTCTGCTTCATACATTCGTATCATTACAAATCCCCTCTTCCCTCACAATTCTTTTAGGCGACTCCCTTCCTTTTCTGTTCAAGTTCTTATTCGATTTAATTCATAGAGCAGGTATTTGGGGACTTGTGTCTCTATTGTTACTAGGAACTGGTTATGCCATCTTCAAGAATTATCCTCTTCGAAATGGAATCAGTAGATGATTGATTGAGATGATTATTATAGATTACTTGACATACACGTCCCAAGCATCAATTACCGTGTGTGTAGGAATGGAGTTACTCTATTCGCTTCTATTTCATCTTCTATTGGCTTTACGAGGTTCGAATTCCAAAGTCGGTTTTGTTAGAATGTATTATGAATAGATTCATTCTGACCAATCTCAACCCGAATCCCAATCCAGACTTATTGTTCCTAGCATCATCAACAATCTAGCAGTCTGTCTCTCGTTCATTACTCTCCTCATCTTCTGTTGTCTCTATTCCTTTGATTCAGCTCTTCCTTTGTTGTCTCTTCTCTTCCTTCTATTTTTGGATAATTCTGAGAAGAGACCTCGGTCCCTTGAAGACCAATTTGCCAACCGTTGTAAACATCTCATTCTTCCCTTTGGAATCACCAGTCTCGTACATTTCGTGAAGGAAATGATATTAATGAAAGCCCCAATGAGTAAACCCAATCCAGGTGTGTTACTCTTCTTGCTAACTGACAGGCGAGTACGTAGACTTCGAGATATCGTTCTCTTTTGTGTATGTTGTCCAGTGTATGTATCTGCTTACTGTATTAGTCGGGGCTTCTTCCCCCTCAGTGAGGTCTTTATAGGACTTTTCGGATTATTGTCAGTCACAGGACTATTTGGCGAAGCAAAATCTTTGCGTCTTTTTGCTGCAGTTGGAATTCCCACGATTCTATCTCTCTTC
>JABLTK010164525.1_pt1 | contig 12099 bp, 3 predicted proteins | sample 7160131 | NCBI WGS metagenome assembly JABLTK01 (sample SAMN14651221, study PRJNA627086) | human gut metagenome | isolation source: feces | host: Homo sapiens
AGTCATCTTTTGAAAGAATTCATGAAAAGATTGACGATAGGTTCTTCTTCGGGATAATTTGATTTTTCCGTCCACGCCGAAGGCCCAGTCGTTGATGGTGCTCACGGCAATGGTGCCCTCAATCTCCGGCAGACCCGAGATATAGTTCTTGATGGCAACGCCCACCTCGAAGTTTACGCCGATGAAGCCCTCGCCGCAGCCGAAGAGAACATCCCGCACCATAACGGAGCCCTTAATGTTCTTCTCGTTTTCCTTGCCGCCGTCCTCGTCAATGTCCGACCAGTCCAGTGCCTGCTCAAAGCGGTTGGCGCTGGAACCGTAGACATAGTTATACAGACTGCCGGACTTCAGATCGTTGTAAGAGCTCCACAGCTGGGTCAGCTCCGACCAGTAGGTGGGCGGCTCTGTCGCGTTTTCGTCCACCTTGCCGGAGGCAAAGGTGAGGTCCAGCGCGGCAGTGAAGGACACAACGCAGCCAATGGTTTCCTCGATCTTGTTGGTCTGATTCTCCGTGTCATACATGATGCCAAGCTGGGCATAGGCCATCTTGAAGATCATGCCGGAGAGGGTCTGCCCGATGCCGGCGGCATTGGGCCAGATAAGGGTGATGGGCTTATCCGTGAAATTCTGAGGAGCATCGGTGTTCAGCTTCCTCTCACCGCTTCCATAGGACTCGTAGGAGCCGCGCTCGCCGTTTTCGTTGTAGGGGATGAGGGAATAGTTTGTTCCCATCTCGATCTTGGTGAGGATGGCCTTGCCCTTCCAGATGGAGGTGCGCTCTGTATTGGTGTACAAATCGCCGTCAAACTCCGTGCAGATGGCGTTGGCTGTATCGTAATAGACCTCAAGCGAGCCGCCCTCGAAGTCCATGCAGCCGTTGATGACGATGGGGTTATCCACCTCATGCTTGCCGTCCACCAGCTTCTTGGTGCTGGCGGCGATATAGTGATCCTTGCCGTTCACCGTCTTTTTGGTGAACTCGCCCTTGAAGGTCAGCAGGATCTCCTCGTACTGGACCGTGTCATTCTTGAACTGATTGAAATCGTCCTCACTCTTGAAGGAGACGATTTGGTGGGAGTAGTTGGAGCCGTTCTTGTACTCCACCACGGCGAGGACACCGTAGGCGTCGTTCTTGTACTTCTTGTCGGCAGATACGGTGAAGTGCAGCTCCGGCGCGGTCTGGAGCAGGGTTTTGCCGTCCGGCGCGGCGCTGGGACTGGCCCACTCCAGCTGGAGATACCAGCCGCCCTCAGAGAGGCGGATATCCTCCGTCAGCGCCACATCCATGATGCCGTCCTTGATGGTGATGTTCTCATGGGGAACGGGCACGCTGACCTTTTTGTCCTCGCTGTAAACCTTGAGATTCCACTTGCCGATATCGGCCAACAGGGTGTCGTTCGTCACCGTGACAAAGAGGTGCCGCGTGCCCTCGGTGTAGATGATCTTGGGCGTCATGGCGGCGAAGTTCACCTGGGGCACATCGCCGTCGCTGCCGGGCAGCAGGACATAGGCCATGCGCTCGCCCAGCTTGTTCTCCTGCGTGACCGTTCCGTTATAAATGCCGACAGTGATGCGCTCATAGGCGGCGTCCGTGCCGACCTTTGCTTTGAAATACAGCGTTTTGGTTTTGCTCTCGCCCACCTTCAGCTCGGCATAGGGGATAGTGAAGGGGTCGGCGGTCTCATAGTCCTGTCCCGCAGCTGCACCACCCTCGTCCGTGAGGGAGCACAGGTTGCGGCTGCTTTGCACCGCCAGAATCACATTGCTCAGATCCTGCGCGCCTTCTCCGGCAATGTTGGTGAAGTCCACCGTAACGGCGAAATGGGCGCTGCCCTTAACGCCGCTTTCAGGGACAAAGTCGGTTTTTTCGCCGTTCAATTTCAGACGGACAGGGGCGGTCAGATTGACTGCCACGCTGTCGCTGGCGGGCGTTTTGTGGTTGGAAAACACGCCGTAATAGGTATTGAGGGAGGTACTGCCGCCCGCAGCCACGCTGCCCAGATCGAAATACAAGGCGTAGGCGCTGTCGGCGGTCATGTATTCGTTGCGGGTGTTGGTGAAGTCCAGCGTTTCGACCGGCGTGAAGTCAAAGAGGGTGCTTGCCAGATGACTCCAGTGGCCGAAGGCTACTTTGGTGGGCAGCCTGTCATTGTTGACGGAGTAGGCCGCCACTGAGGGACTGTACGGATCATCCGTGGCGAACAGCTGCCGGGGAATGCCGCCGGTCAGCACCTTTTCCATGCTGATCGTTTCGGTTTTTTGCGTGCTTGTATCGTTGTACTGATAGTAGCCGAAATCCTGCTCGCCCAGCGCGGTATCGTAGAGGATGCGCGTTTGGACGGGCACGGCTGCGCCGCTGCCGTTGGCCACACTGAGGCTCAGGCTGACCATACCGGACTCGTTGGAGCTGGTGTTGGTGAGGGAGATGCTCTGGGTGAAGGTCAGGCCGTCCACACTCCAAACCGCCTTGATGGCGCCGTTCTCCTCGGTGACGGCGACACCGCTGCTGCCGGGGTATTTGCCGCCAAAAATGTAATCCTTGGCGGCGCTCCCCGTGCCCACGCGGAAGGACAGGAAGGAAGTGTCATACTGCCCGTCATGGTAGAGCAGCTTTTTGTTGTTGTCGGACTTTTTCAGGCGGTCGCCCTCCACCGTGCGCACGGTGAAGCCGCCGTTTTTCTTGCTGACGGATACGCTGATGTAGTCGTCGCTGAGGGTGCGGGTCTCTGCCAGCTCGTCAGCCAGCGTGGTGATGGCCATCGCCGGCAGCAGGCCGATCACCATTGCTGCGCAGAGCAGCCATGAAAGGAGCCGTTTCTTCATTTGCTCTTCCTCCTTTTCTTACTGCTCGACATAGAGCAGGACGCGGATGGTCTGTCGGTCTTGGGTCGTCACAAGTAGCGTGTAATAGCCTGTGCTGCTTACGGTGAATTTGCCGTCTGCATCGAAGTGCAGAGAGCTGCCGGAGAGATACTTCATCTGTCCCGCGCTGAGAATGCCGCGGCGCGCCTTGATGGAATAGGGCTGCGCGCTGTTTTGCAGCGTCAGCGTGTGCTCGCCGGGGCGGAGCACTGCGGTGCTGTCCGGAAGGATGAGCTGGCCGTCAATGCTTACACAGACGGTGTCCGCGCCGATAACGCGCACGAAGCGGCTCGCGGTGGTCTGGTTGCCCGCCTTGTCGAGCACAGTATAGGTGACGGCGTACTGTCCGGCGGCGGTCAAGTCAACTGCGTTGATGTCATAGCTGACCGTCAGCTTATCTGCGGGTGTCACATCGTTCTTGTCCCAGACCGTATAGCCCTTATCCAGTTCTGCCTTCAGCTCTGCCGCCGTGGTGCCCTCGGTCACATAGATGGTGCTGTTGTCAAAGCTGATGGACGGCGGGTCGTTGTCGATGCTGCCGACCGTGACCATCTTGAAGCTTTCATTGCCCGCGGCGTCCACGGCCGTGATAGCGAAGGTGCCGTTTTTGCTGAAAGTGACTGTCTTCGGGGTACTTGCGGTCATATTATACTCGTTTCCGTCGGCGCTTACCTTGCAGGCCTCATTGACCGTGATCGTCACTTTCGCATCATTCGCTGTGTCCTGCGCCACGGTCAGAGTCGGCGCGGTGCGGTCGATGCCTGTGATGGTGACGGGAACTGCGGTCGTGTTGCCGGCCTGATCATTGAGAAGAACCGTGTAGGTCCCGTCCCGGGTAAAGGTAATCTCCAGCGGATAGTTCTGGTGATAGATGACCGGCATAAGCTGTCCCTGATAAACCTCCGTCCTGCCATAGTTGACAGAAGTAACCTGCTTGCTCGGAGTGATCGCCACAACGACCTGATAGGCAGCATTCGTGGTGCCCACCGATGTTCCCTTGCGGTCATAGCGCGTTACGACCATCCGATCGACCTTCGGCGCGACCTTATCGATGGCGGTGATCCCGTTGAGCGTTACCGCTGTGCTCTTGCCGTTGGGTGTGGTGGCGGTGAAGGTAAGGGTCTGGTCATAGTTTTCCTTGAATGTCACCGTGACGCGCTCGGGCATTGCGGTGATCGTAACGAGGTCGCCGCTTTGACCGGGAATGGTGTAGCTTGTTGCTGCGCCGTCTGTCAGCAGCGGGTGCTCTGTTGCTTCATTTCCTGCCCGAACGGTCAGATTCTGCATTGCCTTGTTGCTGTCGATGTGCGCTGTAATATTGCTGCTGATTGGCCCTGCCGGCGGGAAAGCCGCATCTTTCTCATCCGACGGCGACCAGCGGACGGTCAGTTCCGGCGGCGCGGTGTCGATGCCGGAGATGGTCTGGGCCGTGCTGCCGGTGTTGCCCGCAATGTCACGGAACAGAAATTGAATGTCGCCGTTGTCCGCCACATCGTACACATAGGTGTTTCTGCCGGTGCGCCTTGCATCCGCCGGAGCGTTCAGCGTCACGGTATCGAGTTCAATGCCGTTCCCATCCTGGATGCTGATGAGATTGCTGTTATTATCCCTGTCCTCCAGAGTGAGGGTGATGGTTTTTTCATACAGGCTCTTGGCGCTGACTGCCACCGTTGCCGTGGGCGGCGTGGTGTCGATCATTTCCGGCACATTGATCGTGAACTCGGTTATGTTGGCGTTCGGGGATTTGTCCCTCACGGTAACGGTGTATGGGCCCGCCTTGGTGATGGTCACTGTATTTCCGTTGAGCGCTGCGCCGTCGCCGGTGACGGCGATGGTGAAGCCGGATGCATCGACGGCATTGACGGCGAGGTTATACCCCTGCACATAGCCGAGGTTGCTGAACTTGCTGTCAATGTCTGCTTGGTTGTCCGTTGCGAGAAAGGCCTCCGCGCGGGTATAGCTGCCGGCGCGCTTGAAATAAATGTCCACATCCACGGTGGGAGCAGTCGTATCCTCCGGGGGCTGCGTGGGCGCTTGCAGCGTTAATCCGGCGGGAAGCGCGGCGGTCACGCTGCCGGCGCTGCCGAGATCATCCTCATAGGTAAAGGTGTGCGAGGCCGCGCCGCCGGGCGTGAAGAGGAACGCGCTGCCGGTGTCGCCGGTGGGCGTCACATGGCGGGCGGTGGTGTACCACGCGCGGATATTGCCGGTGACGGTCACGCCGTTGGCGGCATAAGCGTCCAGCTCGGACTGCGTAAATTCCTGCCCCAGCTGCTCCACATAGTAGCGTACATCGGCCTCCGGCGCACCGCTTACGATGTTGTCAATGTAGACGCGGAGACGGTAGATAACGCCACCGTCCATCACCTCCACCTGCGTTTCCATGTTTTTGCTGATATGTGTCTGCCGTTTCTGGGTGCCGACGCCGGGGGAACCGTCGACAGGCTGCATTTCCGTATAGCTGGTGCCGTTGACCTCGTAGACCTTGACGGTGCCGTTTGCCGCGTTGGTGGTCATGGTGATCGCCTCGGCGGTGAGCTCCGTGGTGGAGAAGGCGAGGGCGAGGCTGTAGTCCTTGCCGTTTTCTGTGAAATCATCAATGATGGTGATCTCTTCTGCGTGGGTCTGACCGAAGGCATCCCGATACTGGATGGACCAGGTGCCGTTGCCGGAGATGGGGAAGGCGCGGCTCCATTCGGTCTTGAACCCTTCGCCGTCCTTTTCGTGCCACGCCCAGGATTCCACCGGACGGACCGGCTGATTGAAAGTTATGGCAAGAATTGAGTGGCGGCCGGTGACGGTCGGTTCCACATAATGGACCGGGTGGCCGGTGCTGCTGACGCTGCCCGCGTTGCCGAAGGCGTCCGTGGCCGTGACGGTAATGTCCATGGTCGTCCCGTCCGGAACCTTGGCGAACACGCCCTCCACCGTCACATCCAGATAATCGCGGCTGTAGAGGCCGTAGCTGGCGAAATAGGCGTCTTTCTCCGCCTTGGCGGAGTAAATGCCCGTGGGATGGCCATCGTTGGTGGTCCAGGTGATATCCGTTCCGTCGTAGGTGAGGGTGAATGTATTCTGGGAATAATCTTTGTTGAACCCAACATCCACGGTCAAGCCGTCCTTCATGGTGTCTTGATCGTCGCGGACGCGGAACTTCAGGGTGTAGGTGCCGTTGCTGTTATCCTTGAATTCCAGGCCGCTGATGCCGTTATCCTTGTTGTAGGCTCCGGGCCCATCGTCGAACCACGGGGCGCGCTGGCCAAGACTACCCACCTCGCAGAGGGCGCCGTGGGCGCTGACGGTGATGACCGCGTAGTTCGCGCCGTTTTCCTGTAGAGCGCAGCGCCATGTACCGTCGGCGTAGGCGTTCATTTGAATGCGCTGCCCCTCGCCTTTGAGCTCATCCTGATCATTCTGCCACGCCCATGCAAACACCGTCGCGCCGGCAGTGCTTGCGCCGGCCTCCGGCGTGAACACCAGCTGTTTGGCGTCCTTGTCAAGGCGGATGCTGCCGCCGATGGCCTCCTCCACGGGCATGATCTGATAATACTTGATGTCGCTCCTGCGGCCGTTATCGTAGACCTTCTGCACGGCGACGGTGTTGATCTGGCCGGGGGTGAGGTAGAGGTGCGTGCTGTCCTGCTCGTCGGCGCTAAACACAAAGCTCAGGCTGTTGTTTAAGTTGCCGTCCGTTGTGACGCTTGTGGGATAGCCTGCCGTGGTCAGCTCCACTTTGTTGTCCGCATAGGCGGTGTTCCAAAGCTGGACGGCGTAGCAGCCGACATAGGCCGTGGCGGAGGAGTTTGTTCTGATGTCCTTCCATCCCGCCTCGGTTGGGGAGGTGACGGTGACATAATGCTTCGGCGCAGCTGCGATCCTTGCATAATACGGATCCACCTGCGACTTGCTGATGGGCAGATAAATGATGCCGCTGTCGGAGGCCAGCTCCAGCTTTCCGCCGTCGCCGTAGCTTTTGTCCAGGCCGTAGGCCGTTCTGAGGTAATCATACTTTGCCTGCGGGTCATAGATCACGGAGCTGAGGGAGAAGTCGGAATTGGGCTGCACGGTGTCCACCGCGATCTGGCGGTAAGTACTGCCATTGGGAAGCCACGCGTCATAGTCGTCTCTGCCCGCTTTCAGCGCGAGATGGAACTTGGCAATGTAGACGCCGGATTCGTAGCTGTCCTCCGGCACGGTGACGGTTTGGGAGACGGCGCCGTTGGGGTTGCTCTCCAGAATTTGGAAGGGCCCGATGGGAATATCGTAGTGCTTGTTGGTGCTCTTATTTTCCAGACGAATGTAGCTGTTTTGCCAGTCTACATTCTCATATCTCCAGCCGCGGTGATCGCCGGCAATGGAGACGGTAAAGCGGAGGCCCGCCAGTGTGGTGCGCTGATAGCCATTGGCGGTGCTCCAGCCGGAGTTATAGTGCACATTACCCAAATCATCATTGCAGGTCAGGCTGATCTTGCCGAAAAGATCGTTGGCGTATCCGGTCAAACGGAGGGAAACGGTGTCCTCACCAAACTTGTTGGAAGCGTTGCCAAGGGTGATCACGCCGGTGTCGGCATCTTTGCTGTATGCATCGGTCTTACCGGCAAGCACAGTAATGGAGAGGTTGCCGCTGTAAAACGAGCTTGCGCCGGGCTGTAGGGTTTTCAGCAGGCTCTCTGCACACTTGTCTGGGTCCGGAGACAGAGTGTAATTCCCGTCACTACCCCGAGTGACCTGATAGAACTTCCAGCCGCTGCTGGTGCTTGCATCCACGGCAATGGGCTGCCCGAAGATGTTGTAGTCGCCACTCGACACCATCTGGTACACCGCGTAATACTCCGAGCCCTCCGTCGCCGGGACAAGGAAGAACAGTGTGTCATCATTGCCCTGCTCGGTCACCTTGAGATTGGCGTATTCGGTGAAGCTTCTGGGATATTCCAGCGCATAGTCCGCATCGCGCAGATCGTAGCTGTACTGCCCGAGGCAGATCGGGGCGGACTCGTTCTTGTTGTCCGAGTTGTCCGTCGCCTTCACCCAGAGATATTTGGAGAACAGCACGCCGTCACCTACTTGGGCCGAAGCATACACAGTCGCACCGTCGGTCGAAGTCGCCGTCACATGGCCATCGCTCCAACTTGCGGGAGCGCTGTCGCCGCTGCCGCTCCATGCGTACTGCCACGCGGAAATGCCCCGCCCGTCGGTGAGAATGACCTCGGCGGTGAGGGTGCCGCCAGTGCCGCCGCTGTTCAGCACGCGGGTGGTGCTCCCCGCCACGGCGGTGGGGGCGAGGTTGTCAATGTACCACGCAAGGCCGCCGGCAGGCAGCGTTATGTTGCTCTCGTTGCCTGCATAGTCCTTGGCCTTGATCGTGAGGGTGCAGCCGGAGAGATCCACATAGGTTTCACCGGCCTTGGGGCGGATGTAGAAGTAAATATTCTGCGTTTGCAGGAGCTGCCGTGCTGTGCCGGTGGTGCCGTTCTGCCACTCGTCCTCGGCAACTTGGGAGGTGGCGTCGGCCTTGACTGCCCACTCATAGGGATAGGCTTTTTTGTCGCCGTTGTTGTTCAGAATGAAGCTGCCGTAAATGCCCGCATAGCCGGAGGCGACATCGGAGAGGGTCACGCCGTAGCGGAATCCGTTCCCTTCCTGAGCATAGCTGCCCGCGATCTCCGCCGCCATGGGAGCAACCGTATCTAGCTTGGGCGGGTTGGCGTTGGCGGTGGGGGAGATGGTCACATTATCTTTATTCAGTGCGTTGCCCGCACGGTCGGTGATGTCCCCGACGAGGGTAATGCCGTTTCCGTTCGTAAAATACATCTGGGTGACCTTGATCTCCGTTTCACCGGCGGGGAGATGGTAACCATCGCCGATGGTGATGTTCCCGGTGACAAACTGCGTCGCCTCGGTGCTGTGCTCATAGAAGGGATAGAGATACCGGGAGGACACCTCGACTGGATTGTTGCCCGCGTCCCGCAGATTTGTGACGAAAACGGCGTTTTGCCAGTTGGAGGAGCCTGGGCTCGAGCGCTCGATGCCCTTGAGCCGCTCGTTCATGTGAACGATCAGATAGAAGCTGTCGCCCACGCCCAGGTACAGGTCGCTGTTGTCGGTGTAGCTATTTTCGTCATAGTTCGCGGTGCCGGGGCCCTTGTCGGTCTTGCCCAGCGCCTCTTTTACATCAGCGTTGTTGCAGGTCAGCTCAAACGCCACATTCGCCACATAGGGCGCGCCGGAGTCCAGCGTCAGATTGGCGTCGAGGATGGTCTGCTTTTGCGGGGCATTGCCCGCAAGGTCGGTGATGTAGCAGGTGGTGGTAGACAGACCGAGGGTGCTGCCGTTGACCTTGATATCTCCGGCGATGGAGAAGCTGCCGCCTTTGTTCACCTGCTTGAGCGGGAGCGTGGCACTTGGCGTGAAAAGCGCATCCATACCCAGCGCAACGATCCGCACATCCGTCTTCTGGTCATTGGGAACGGTGTACTCAAAAATCAGGTCGCTGCCATCGAGCTCGATCAGCTTGGCGCGATATTTGCCGGCGGTTTCACCGTCGGCCTGCAGGTCGAGATAGAGATCACCCTTGCCAACGGCGCTGTCATCGGCAAAGCGGATGGGCTCGTCAAAGGTAAGCTTGATATAAACGCTTTTGCCCTTGCCCACGCTCATGCCGCTGAACCGTCTTGCATAGTTCGTGCCGTCCGCGCTGTATTGGATGTCCGCAAGCTCGGGCGCACGGGTATCGCGGAACGCCACCACGAAATTCTCGGCATAGGAGCCGCCGCAGGTGCAGGTGCGGTACTCAAAGTCCTTCCACGCGAAGGTGCGGTGGCTGAATTGCAGGCTGCAATAGTCGTTCTTATAGTAAATGGTGTTGAAGCCATCGGAATTGTTGCTCTGGACCCCGCCGAGGTCGCCGATGCGGGGATAGGTCCGCGACTTGTCGCTCCAGCCGTCGATCACCCTCGCGCTGCCGCCGAAGGTGGCGGAGACCTTTTCCGTCACCGTCATTTCAGCCGTGTAGGTTTTGACCTCCTTCCAGCTGTAGTGGCTGTGGGTGTGGGTGCGGTTGTAGAAGGTGGCGGAGGTGTTGAATTGCAGATTGTTGGACACCTTCGCCAGCCCTTTGAGCACCGGGGCAGTTTCATCGAGGTTGAAGTCCCATGCCAGCTCGTTTCCCGTGGCGCGGTCGCTGTACTTTGCCTGCGCGCCGTCGCTCTGGCGCTTGTATAAGCCGATACCGTTGTAGGCGGCATAGGCGCCGTCGCCCTTGATGGCGCTGTACAGCTTCTCGCTGCTGCCGGAATAGGCGTTGAGAACAGCGACCTCCGGGCTCTCGCGGCGGTAGGCGGGGATGCCGTTGTCTGCCAGCGCGGTCAGCCCCCAGACCGGCAGCAGGCTCAACACCATGGCAAGGCTTAAAAAGGTGCTCAGCAGCCTGCGTAAAAGGCTGCGGTTTGGGAAGGTGTAGGTTGATTTCATTATCGTTCCTCCTTTAGACTCTGGTGCGGGCATGGTGTTCCGGTTTGCTGCTACCATGCTTTATTCGGTTGTTAGGTTGGAAAGCGCATCAAATCCCGCTTCGGCCTGCTGCACGGTTTTTTGAACGATTCCCGCAGCCATGGCGTGCAGATCAATGTTTGAAATTGCGGTGATCATTGCCTCTCGTTGGGGTTTCGGAATGTCATAGAGCTTTAGGGAACACTCCAGAAAACGGTTGATTTTGGCCTCGATTGTGAAATACAGGTCGCAGGGGACGGACATGAATCCCCGCATCAGGCTGCCCGAGGCGATTTCCATTTCATAGAAGTCCTTGAGCTGGGCTTCCGGCATGTACCTGCCGAAGACGAGCTGCAGGCGCGTTGTCATGCTTTTATAAAGGTATGCCGCTGTGGTCGGCAGCGAGTAGGCCATGACATACAGCTCCCGCAGCGGCTCCGTCAGCTCCGCGATGTGGAGCTGCAATGCCGTTTCTACCGCATACATGAAAACGGGGTCCTGCGCCGCCGCGTACTGCTCCGCCAGGGCGAACTGCCCGTCAAACATTCGCTGCACCAGCTCCAGCAGCAGCGCCTCCTTGCTGGGGAACACATGGAAAAAGGAGCTTTGTCCGATGCCCGCCGCCTTTGAGATCTCTGTGGTCGTGGTATTTGTATATCCCTTTTCCAAAAATAGTGCTACCGCCGCGCGCAGCAGTCTCTGCCGCGTCAGCAGTCCGTTGGGTTTCCTTCCTCTTGCCACCATTGCTTGATTGCCACCTTGCTTTTAATTAGAAGTTTTATTCGAAGTATACTTCTATTATATAAACAGATGCTGCTGTCGGCAAGAAGGAATGATGCGCCGGCAGCAAATTCGGAAAAAATAACAAAACTATCCACCGCCATTTGTGCAGCGTTTTTGCACATCTCACTGAAGATACCACTGCCGGTATCACATTGTGTTCGCGATAGCGGAACATGATATCGACGATGCGCAGCAGCGCCATGGAGCCTTCGGAACAATAAGGACTGTGACCGGAGAAGAAAATGCCTCCGATCATGTTTAATCATTTGCTTGAAAAGACCTCTGACCGCATGATATAATCACATTAGAAGAGTTTAACCATTTTATTCAGCTAAAATGAGAGGAGTGATGGTCATGACGCAGTATTGCAGCAGATGTTGTCTGCCGTTTGACGGTGAGTACTGCCCCGTATGCGGGAGAAAAAACGCCAAGCAGATAGAGTCGAAGGATTTATGCTTCCTCACCGAGAAAGAGCAGCTTTGGAGTGGTATGCTGGCGGATGTGTTAAGCCAACAGAAAATACCGTTTGTTCAGAAAAATGTATTTGGCGCAGGTATGGCGATGAAAACAGGATTGATGAACGAAAGGGTTCGTTTTTATGTTTTTTACGGTCATCTTGCCGAGGCAAAGAAGCTTGTGGATGAATTGTTCTCGCCGTTAAGTGAGGAGAATGATAATGAAGATTCAATGGATTGGAAAGTATGACGGGAATACTTATCTTGGAGGGGTCTCATTTTCAAGCGTTGATTGGATGATATAATTGTAAACCACCTATTGAGGGCAGCTATTTTCGTACAGAAAACGGCCGCCCTTTTCCTTTACCCAAAATCAAAAAGGAGGTATGCTCCGCGGCCCCAGCTGCCCCTTCGTCTTGCTCGCCGGGACGAAAAAGCTGGTAAAGTAAAGCGCCGGCGTCCTTGGTGGCCTGACGCTGCGCGTCGGTAAAGTAAGCGGGGACGGTGATGA
>JABLTK010046542.1_pt1 | contig 12087 bp, 9 predicted proteins | sample 7160131 | NCBI WGS metagenome assembly JABLTK01 (sample SAMN14651221, study PRJNA627086) | human gut metagenome | isolation source: feces | host: Homo sapiens
CAATCACTTCTATCTTAAAATTGAATCCGTCGTCGTCAAGCAGGCGCTTTCCCCCTATATGGCGTGTTCCGTGATTCCGGCGAAAGCCTGCGAGATGATTTATGAGGGCGTGAGACGCGGCATTGCCCGGCGCAAGGAGATTGCTCCCTTTGTGGTTCGGGGACCTGTCCGGCTGAATCTTCTGGACTCCCCCGATCACTGCCCGCCGTTGAAGGAATGCGGCGAGACCGTAACGGGGGACACGATTGACGAGGCTTTCATGAAGTATGAAAAGGGAATGGAGTGGAGCACGTTCGGACTGGAGCAGATGGACGGTTTCCTGTTTCCGTGAACAGGGATGCCGGGCTTTCTTGCAAAAGAAAGCCTGTCATAGTATAATAAGAGGTTTGCAAGTTGTTCCCGTTTTGTAAAACTCTTGATAGAAGGAAGATCACAATGTCAGAAATGATTGATTGCACCGAAGATACGGCTCTGCTTCATAACCGTTTTCTCTCCCGGCGGTTCTGCTGGAATGAGAATGGATTCTTTTCCGATTCCCTTGTCAATCTGAAAACCGGCAATGAATATTGCAGAGGGAAGGGATATGAATTCGCTTTTTCCGTCAACGGGGAAAAGATCGTAAGTTACTCCGAACCGCGGCTCCGCGAGGTCGACGGCAATATGGAATGCCGTAAGGATGTCCCCCGGTTTCTCGGTTCCGAGGCCAGACGGATGGATGAGACGACGGAGGAACTCATTCTGCGGTTTTCCGTGGAAAAATACGGTGTGGCAGTGAAATTCTCCTGCCGGATTTCTTCGGAGATTCCGGGAATCGTCAAGCAGCTTGAGATCGAAGCATTGAAGGATGATCTCTGCATTACCGAGTTGATTTTCGATACATTCAACTTTTATCCGGGACAGTTCAACGACTGTGATTACTTCTGCGGCTCGGATGATGCGCCTCTCCCGCTGAACTTCGCGGTGGAGGGCTCCGCCGATGTCATACGCTGTCATAATTCAGCATTGAAAGAGGGCTTTCTCTGCGGCAGTGCGGCACCCGGTCCGCTGCGCCGTTTCATGGGATATATTCACTGGAACTCAATGGACGTCTCCTATTCGATGGGAAGTGTCCCGTTTGCGAAATACCTGCGGAAAGGGGAAGTGTTCCGCGCGGATCATTCTTTCCTCCTGCTGTATACGGGAAATGCCGCCTCCGGCGATCAGGAATTCCGGCAGCTGCTGAGAATGGTTCTGCCGCCGGCGGTGAAGCCGGGAGTCATGTACTGCACGTGGATTCCCTTCCTGAAACGGATTCAGGAAAAACTGATTCTTGATCTGGCTGAAAAAGCGGCGGGGATGGGGTTCCGTTATTTTGTATTGGACGACGGCTGGTTCACGAATGAAAAGCGTCGCATCGACAGGGAGAAGTTCCCGCACGGGCTGGAATTTTTGAGCGGGAAAATCCGTGATATGGGGCTTCGTTTCGGGTTATGGTATAATATCGGCACCTCTTACGGCGATCCCGATACTCCGGATTCACTCGCGTGCCGTCTGCCTGACGGCAGTTTGAAGAAATCGGACGGGAATAAGGTGCTCTGCTTTGCGGGAGAACACCGTCAACGGGTTCTGGAGGAGCTGATTGCCCTTGCGGAGAGGTATCATGTCGCTTACTTCAAACTGGATTTTTCCTCCATTCTGAGCCCTTATGCGGTTCAGCCGTATGGCTGTCATTCGCGGGAACACCGTTATCATCACGGGTTTGAAGACTCTGTGATCGAGATGTTCCGCGGGCTTCTGTTTTTGCGGAATGAACTGAAAAAACGGTTTCCTGATCTGATCGTGGATTTCAGTTTTGAATCGTTCGGAACGGAGCGTCCGAATATCGCCGCGCTGGAATACAGCGATCTGCATCATGTTTCGAATTTTTCCGGCAAGGACAGGAAATTGCAGAATATTACGAAAATACGGAAACAGTTTTACCGCTGGTTCGGCAAACTCCCGCCGGAACGTATCCTCGGCGGGCTTCTTGTCCTTCAGAATGATTCCGCCGCCGAATATCTGCTGACTTCGTTTACCGGTGCGCCGCTGGTTTCCGGCGATCTGAGAGATTTGCCGGAGGAGGCGGGGAAAAGAGTTGGAAAGTTCACGGAGGCGTTTCATGCTCTGGCGGATCGGGAGTGTCTGACTGAGCTTGAGGTTGTGCTTGATGAAGATGATCTGGATGTATTCATCCGCAGGGGAGAATCGGGACATGGTTTCCTGTGCGGATTCAACAGAAGAAAAGAGGATGTAGTACTGGATATTCCGACTCCGTTTGCCTGCCGCAATGTGGAAACGGGAGAAACGGGAATGCATCTTCCGGCGGAATCCTGCGGAATGTTTATTTTTTGATAGAGAAAGGATTGAAACAAATGAAAGAGAAAGTCGGTTTCGGCATCATCGGGGCGGGAATGATTGCCGCACATCACGGGAAAGCGATGGCTGACCTGAAAAATGTGCGCCTGATCGGTTTCTATGACACGAATTACGAGTCTGCGAAGAAACGTGCGGAGGAGTTTCACTGCAAGGCTTATGCGAGTTTCGAGGAGTTTCTGGCGGACCCTGAAATCGAGGCTGTGACGATTGCGACGCCGTCCGGAATGCACGGTTCCGTCGCGATTCCCGCGGCAAAGGCGGGCAAACATATCCTTTGCGAAAAACCGCTGGAAATCACGCTCGAAAAAGTGGATGAGATCATCCGGGTCTGCGAGGAAAACCGTGTCCTGCTGTCGCCGGTGTTCCAGACCCGTTTCACGAAACCGGTTCAGCTGGTGCGCGAAGCGATGCGCTCGGGGCGTTTCGGGCGGATGGTTCTCGCCAGCGCACAGATGCGCTGGTTCCGCGATGCCTCCTATTACAGCGGCTCGAACTGGCGCGGCACATGGAAAATGGACGGCGGCGGGGCACTGATGAATCAGGCGATTCACATGATCGACCTGCTCCTTTACATCAACGGAGCTCCGGAGGAGGTTTTTGCGTTCGCGGGAACCCTGACGCACAGCATCGAGGTGGAGGACAATCTCTGCGCGACGGTGAAGTACCGCAACGGCTCGTTCGGGACGATTGAGGTGAGCACATCCTGCGCACCCGGATTTCCCCGCCGTCTGGAGTTTTCCGGGAGCGCGGGAACCGTCGCGTTCGAGGAGGACAAGATCACGCGCTGGGAGTTCGCCCAGTCCCGTCCTGAGGATGAGGCGATCAAACGCGAACTTTCCGGCCAGGCGGATGCGAAGGGCGGAAGCGCTCCCATGAACATCAGCTCCGACGGACATGCCTGCCAGATTTCAGACCTTGCGGACGCCGTTCTGAGCGGGCGCAAACCGTTTCTGGACGGTCATGAGGGACGGCGCGCGATTGAGCTGATCTGCGGCATTTACGAATCCGCGCAGACCGGAAAACCCTATTTCTTCAAAAGGTGAGCCATGAAACTGAATTTTATTCCAGTGACCATGCGTCTGCCGCTGAAATTCGGGGCGGAAACCATTCATTCGATCCAGATTGCGCATGTCGAGTTTGAGGCTTACGGTGCAGTCGGGCGCGGCGAAACTCCTCTTTCGGTCGGCTGGGCGTGGCCTTCGGATTTGTCCTTTGCTTTCCGGGAAAAGGTCATGTGCGATTTCTGCCGTTTCCTTGCAGAAAACTGGTCTGCTCCGGCATCGGACCCCATGACTGCCGGTTATGAATTCCTGACCCGGAATCTGCCCCGGCTCCATGCGGAATTCAATGAAAAGCACCAGGTCGGAATGCCTCATCTTGCGGCGCTGATCTGTGCGTCCGCATTCGATATCGCCCTGCACGATGCATTCGGGCTTGCGCACAGAATTCCGACCTACCGGACTTACAACAGAAAATTCATGGAACACGATCTGTGCCGGTTTTTCGATGATCCTGAATTCCGGGGCAAATACCCGGAAGATTATTTCGTCGCGGACGTGCCGGAAACACTGCCGGTATGGCATCTCGTCGGCGGAAAAGACCTGCTGCGCGAGGCGGAACGGACGGGGGCGGAACCGGATGACGGTTATCCTGTTTCGCTTGAGAAATGGATCGAACGCGACGGTTTGCGCTGCCTGAAAATCAAGTTGACCGGACGCGATTCCGAATGGGATTATTTCCGTATGGCGGAGGTCGGGAAAATCGCTCTGGAATATGGCTGTACGGCACTCTCGCCCGATTTCAACTGCATGGTGACAGACCCAGCCTACGTAAACCGGATTCTGGACCGCCTGAAAGCCCTGGAACCGGAAATCTACAGCCTCGTCCTCTATGTGGAACAGCCGTTCCCGTATGATCTTGAGGCGAACCGGATTGATGTGCATGACTGTGCGGAGCGCAAACCGCTGTTCATGGATGAAAGCGCGCATGACTGGCGGTTTGTGAAACTGGGGCATGAGCTCGGCTGGAACGGCGTCGCGTTGAAAGTCTGCAAAACACAGACCGGCGCTCTGCTGTCCGCGTGCTGGGCGAAGGCTCACGGCATGAAACTGATGGTTCAGGATCTCACGAATCCGATGCTTGCTACGATTCCGCATGTCCTGCTCGCCGCGCATGTCGGCACGATCATGGGGGTCGAGTGCAACGCACCCCAGTTCTACCCGAACGCCTCGCTGGAATACGAGAAACTTCACCCCGGGCTTTACGAACGCAGAAACGGCGTTGTCAGACTCGACACCCTCACCGGAGACGGCATGGCTTACTGACGAGCCTCCCCGGAGTCTCCGGAGCGTATCCGGCGGAACCGTTTGCCGTTTCCGCCGGATATTTCTGTTATCTGGCTTTGAATGAATCTTTCTGGAACTGGAAATTCCGGATATGGATTTCCGGTTCCGGGTGTCCGGCGGGATATTTGCAGGCGGCGGCTCCGGACCATTGAATCAGCCAGCCGACATTGCGGATCATGGACACTTCCGGCGTTTCCGCGTAATAGACCATGCACTGTTTCATAGCCGGATGCTGGAAGCAGGTCATTCCCGCATCAATGGCAAGAGTGCCGTTCTTCGTGAAATTATAGATTAACGGCATACCGTAATATTCTCCACCGTAACGATTGTCGCTTGCATAGAGCCGTCCGTAGTTGTCAAACCAGCGGGTATCGTTGGCATAGGGCCAGTCTTTCACAAAAGGCAGGTGGTTATGTCTGTGATCCGTCATGGGCATTGGAACGCCAAGCATGTCAGTGATTCGCATATCGCCGCCCAGATTCGTAATGAATGCGGAACGATCCATGCGTGCATTTGTGCTGACCCAGAAATCATGGAGTTCGCTGTGAGCGGCGTTGGTAACGAGCCCGTGCACCGGTGAAATGAATACGGAACGTTTCAGGAGAAGCTCCGTATGATTGGGAAGGTTTGCCTGTCCGTTGCCGGCAAGAAGAGAAACGGAGCTGTTCAACTGCTGATAGAACAGGCATTTTTCAATTAATATCTCCGCTTTCGTCTTCACATTTGTCCGGAGTTCAAAACCGTAAGTTCCCGAGACCAGACGCAGGTTCGTCGCCCAGAGTGTTTTCTGATCCTTCCCCCGGAAAATCGGCGCCTTGATGTCATTCTGCTGAAGCGTGGCAAGTCCGCGTGACATGAAAGCAATTTCAGAAGGAATGTCAAGCGGTTCGGAAATGCTGATCAGGACGGGCGGAAGCTCAATCAGCGCCGCGGCTCCCTGCGAGGCGGCTTTCAGGACCCGTTTCATTGCGGCAGTATCATCCGTTTTTGGGTCGGTATCCATACCGAAATCAACAGCTTTCAAAGTCCTCCGGAACCGCTTTTTCATATCGTCAGCCGTAATCCTGACACGGGGAACGTAAACGGCGTTGAACACTTTTTCCGGCATGGGTTTCCCGATCCTCTTTCTGAGAAAATCGGGCACGCCTGCCGTTGAGATCGTATCACAGCCGGACAGCGTAATATCGTAAGGCGGTTCTTGATTGAAATAGGACTTGCCGGACAATACTTTTTCATAAATATCCACATTCCTTTCTGTTTTCTTCAAATCCGCACGGGTTATTTTTTCCGCGCCGCCCATAAGCATGACCCGTTTCCCCGAAATGTCCCGGACATTCTCAAAGTCAATAATATTCGGAATGGCGCCTTTACAGAGAATGATGGGATGTTTCCCACATTGAACATGAGTATTTTTTACAGTGATATAGGTCTGTATTTCAGATGCTCTCATCTCCGGTTTATCATTGGAATAGTAGAATAGCGGCATACCGCTGTTTTCTCTGACCGCAAAAGAGGATTTGTAGATGGAACATCTCGAAAATGGATCATGAAACCATGCCTTTCCCCCGGGAATGGCTTTGGATGCTGTTGCCTTGAGATTGATGAGTGTAACAGGACCCTTAACATCAAATGGTGATTCAGTTGCCTTGTCTGATACTTGAACACGGCAGTTTTCTATTACTGCGCCATCACAGTCGAAGTGAAAGATTTTCGCACAGTTGATGAAGTCACAATTGCTAAATGTCATTAATGTGGAATTGTGAGCAGGCGTTCCTTTTTCATCGTTTTTTGTCAATATTGGTTTTTCATCCTGCCATTTTACTTCATAAAGACCGTAGGTTCTGTCTGAAAACCTTTTGCCTTTGGGATTCAGAAAATTCAATGAGAAAAAGACTGTGCCCCTTGCATTTTCAAAAGAACAGTTCTCTGCTGTAAAATTGGCAGTGTCCTCATTACCTGTCCACATGACAATGTGATTATGTCCATTTATAAATATTAAATTCTTTATTTGAACGCGGAATCCCCACCGGATATACAGAATGTCTTTATCCGGATTCGCCTGGATGATTTTGCTGTTCTTTTCCCCGCGCATGTAAAGATATGTTCCGGCAACAAGTGTTGAAGTGATCCTGTAATTCCCAGACGGGAAAAACAGTTCCGGAACTTTTATGCTTTCAGAAGTTGTTCCCAAAACCGGTAAATTTCCCAGATGAGGAGCTCCTGTCAGCATCGGCTGACGTGCCAGCAAAACACGGTGATCCAGATTCCGGATGAAATTCAAAGCCTGCTGAATTGCCATGGTATCGTCTGCAATACCATCACCTTTTGCACCGAAGTCGCGCACATTGACTCCCCGCGACCAATCCGTTGCATTTACTGCGAACTGGCATAATACAGCCAGAATTATGATAAAAATATGCATCATTTCCTTTTCCTGTAATTTGGATGAACTTTCAGATGGTTATTTACTTGGGTCATACCATTTTGCGCGGACGTTACCGCGATTTGGATATAGGTTCATCTTTAACCAGTTTTGAATATTTTCTACATGTCCATCCATCATAAGCAGATTGGAACTGCCTTTCAATGTCAACGGAGTGTTGTAGCGTCCTCCATCATGAGGTGCTATTATATTTTGCAGAGCCAGTACTCCCCCCCAAGCGGCTCCGCAATAAGCAACCCCTCTGTAATAGGAGTTTTCTTTAGAACACGTTTCCACTGTAACAACTTTACTTGATATGTTTTTTGCGCGGGAGGCCTTAAATAAGGAGGGAGAAGAAAATAAATTTGAACTGCCTCCGAGATAATCCATATTGTAGCCATAGGTGACTGCAGAGAAATTATAGTTTAACTCTGGTTTTTTGAAAATACTGTTCTCGCCGTTCAGTGCCGGAGAGCGGAGTTCAGATGTAAAAGTGGGACATATATATACTTTAAGCCCTGTGATGTATTTGTTGTTCCAGAGATTCCAGGAATAGTTGTCAAACGATATGTCAGTCACCTCGTTTGTATAAAACATACGGGAAAAAGGCATGTAAAAATCATTGAAGTCATTCAGATAGGATGCAAATCCTATTCCGAGCTGTTTCTGATTTGACATGCATTCTGTTCGCTTTGCACTTTCCTTTGCCTTGTTCAGCGCCGGCAGCAGCAGCCCAGCCAGAATTGCGATGATCGCAACAACTATTAACAATTCTATTAAAGTGAAAAAAACCATCTTCCTTACCAACTTGAATCGCTTAAACATCATCATATCCTCCATCTATTTGAAAGCCTCCTGTTGTGAACTATCTTTCTAACGCTTTTATCATCGCAAGAAATATTTTACATCCTGTGATCCTGCGTTAGCATATCTTTAAGGAAAAAGTGACGTAATCAATATTTTACATAGAAATATTCCTCCTGAATCCTATTACACTGAAATGCAAACCTGGTTTTATTTTTCCTTTTTCAATTGATCTATCGGGGTTATGGCAACATCAATCTGGTTCATGACAGTAGTCATATAGACAACTGCGCTTCCGTCTGGTGAAAAATGCGGGTGTGGATCTAGATGGTAATTCCGATTGTTAAAAGATTGCTTTATCATAGGCAGGAATGGAAGGGCAGATACAATTTCTGTTTCCAAACAGGTAAGTCTGTCATAAAATAAGATTTGAACAGGGGATGTGGACCACGCATATGGAGATTGATCTGCGCAGTAATAACGTCCGGATGGATCGCAGTGTGCATGGCATAGCGGTCGTTTCCAGACATGTTCTGTATTCAATGTATAGGGATCGCATTGATAAACTCCTTCAGCATAGTCTACATAGCAAACTTTTCCATCCATGCTCCACCATTCATGAGCGGTATTATTCGAATGTCCTTCCCAGATATCGGGACGCAAATTACGGTATATGGTTTGTTCAGTATCCATGAGCCATAAACGCATTTCCATAAAAATATATCGTCCTGTAACCGGATCCCGCATCCAGTCTCGCGGCAACAGAAAGAGTTTGGGGTCTGTTGGAGAAAACTGGGCATGATCATGACAATATGAAAATTCATGCAGGATTTTTACTTCCCCAGTTGAAATATTTCCCAAAGCAACAAAAAAAACATTTCCGATTTGCCCGTCTAAAATGAAATATTTATTATCACAGGACATGCTCAGGTGGGTTGCAAGTCTATACAAATAGCGATGACCGATATATTCCTCCGGCAATGTCAATACCGTTCTGATTTCTCCGTCCAGGTTCATATACATGACAGACTCATTGCATGTAAAATAAATTCCGCTGCTGTCCGGCGCCACCATTGGCGACGCATTTGAGAATCCCGCTTGAGGATAAGAGCGAATCCAAGGCATTTCAGGATTTAAACAGACACAACCAAGCATCTTTTGCGGATTTGGAGGAAACGCCGTGTAGAACCAGAGATATTCTCCGTTTGGAGAAATGCTTGGATTGGTAAAATAAAAGGGTTGTTGGATGGGAGCAATCCGTTTTTCCAAAATATAACTGCCAATTCCATTCGAGGGATTTTCCCAGAGCTTGAAATAAGGATGTTGCTTTAGAGAATATTTCATGTTCAGTCTTCCTGATTGATTATATTCCGTAAACTTTGTGTCCATGTCATCTCAAGAGACGGGCGGTCATCATAAATCGGGAATTCTTTCAGCATCTCATTTTCCGCCCCGCAGCTTGCCGACGGATAGAAATAGGGGGTTACCGCAGTCCTCGCAGGTTCGGAATCGCTGTCTCCCTTCTCAATGCGCTTCAGCATCAGTTCCACAGTCAATTCCGCCTTTTTCCGGATGGGCTGGATGACCGTTGCAAGCGGGACTGCGCAGAGATCGCAGAGCGCAAGCCCGTCGTAACCGATGACCTTGATTTCCTCCGGCACCCGGACTCCATGCGTCAGCAGGGCGGAAATCAAACGTCCTGCAAAATAATCGTTGCAGCAGAAGACTACATCCGGTGCAAGCTTTTTCAGGCGCCGGATGATCTCCTCCGCCTTGCCGTTGCATTCTTCCACAGTCAGTGCGGAGAGTGGTTTCCCAGACTGTTCAAATGCCTTTTTCAATCCGTCGAATTTTTCCCTGCCCGGATTGGAGAAAATGCTTTTATTATGAAACGACGACAGATAAACCCCCTTCTGGCAGCCTTGTTTCAGAAGATGTTCCGCCGCCAGAAAGGTTCCCGCCGCATGGTCAATGAAGATATCGGCATTTTCGATTCGCGCCGGCGGGCAGAATACCGAGGGAATCAGCGTGCGGAGCCCGGATTCGGCAAGCGGGTTGTATGCCGTCGTGATGATCAGCCCGTCGATTCCTTTGCCGAGCAGGTCCCGGACTGCACGCTCCGCCGCCTCTTTGTTGATGCCATAGGATGTGATCAGATTGTAGCCGTGACGGTCGAACGCCTGACTGAGTTCATTGAAATAAGTCTGTTCCTCGACGTATGCATAAGGTGCGCCGTAGACGCCGATCGTATGGTTCGCTACGCCTTTCAGATGCCGTGCCGCCTGATTCGGGATATAGTTCAGGAGTTTTGCAATGTGCAGAATCCGGTTGCGCATTTTCTCCGAAACTTTACTTGTCCCTTTCGGATTCAGGGCAGCGGCGACCGCCTGCCGTGAAACTCCGGCGGTGCGTGCGATGTCATTCATGGTGACCGGCATATTTGTTTCCCTTATGCATGATTAAAAAATTGCTCGTGCAATTAAATTATAATGCAGACCGGCGAATTTGTCAAGGGGGGATTTCAAAAAAAGTTGGAATAATGTTGCTGTTGCGGTCATGCGCCGGCGGAATTTCCAAAGACGGCAAACCTGCCTGCCGGGGTGCAGGTGACTTTCACCCGTGCTGGAAGGTCTGAAAGGCAACTGTGGCGTCAGCGAATTGTGCAACACACACGGCATTACTCAAGGCATGTATTACAAATGGCGTGACCGGTTGCTGACGGATGGCGCCGAACTGTTTGAATGCGGCGGAGTGGATCATGCGCGAGAGCGTTTGAAACAGGAAAATCGCAAGCTCAGAAAGTCATCGAAGAACGCTTGATTTTCGATGCACCATCTTTATAGGCTGATTCAGGAAAAGATAATTAAGATGAATTGACTTTTTTGCTTTTGTCTGTTATCTTATGTTTACAGAATTTTTAAGGAGATGCGATGAAAAAGTTTCTTTTGTTTTTATTTACGGCTCTGACCTTCTGCTTCATGACGGGCTGCGGGGAGCGGAAAATGTCGGAGGAGGAGATTCAGAAGAAAAGTGAAGCGCTTTGCATGAAAGTGTTTGAGCTTAAAGAAAAGGGAGAGTATGAAACGCTTATTCCGTATTATTCAGAACTTTTCCATTATCATGACTTGCTGAGTGATGCTAACCCATATAAGGAATTGCTGTTCTATTTTATCAATCAGCATATGGGTATTGTGAAATATGAAATGAAACAATATGCCGAAGCAATTCCTCTGTCCGAAAAAGCATTGAATTCAGATGTGGATAAGATTTATCCTGAAATGAAAGAAGAAATTCAGAAACAGAAACTTGATATCTGTATTGCCTTAATGAAATCCTACCATAAAACAGGGAATATTTCTGAACGTGATCAAAAACGGAATGATGTAAAGAAAGCTGTAGAAAATCAGATTGCATCCAATAAACAGAAACAATATACTTTAAGAAGTTTTGACACTTATTATTTCTTTTGTGTTGTTGAAAGTGATATTCGTCTGGATCTGAATCAAAATACAGAAGCGTTGAATTTGCTCCTGAAAATGGAAGAACTGTATTCGTTGCAGAGTGAATATAGTATTTCATCCAGAAAAGATGTTCTGTTCCGGATCGCCAGGATTTATTTCAAGGAGAAGGACTGGGATAAAAGTATAGAATATTCAAAACGTTCCATCGACATTTATGCGGGGATGAATCGTTTCCCCGATTATGTTTATGTGCTTTTGATTCGTGCTTATCTTCAGAAAAAGGAGTATGATACGGCATTGCGGGATTCAGAGAAATATCTGCAATGGTGTGACCGGCATCCATTAAAGGAAAATTTAGTTTGCAAGGCGGATATTTATTACTGTATGGGGAAGTTGTATCAAATTCTGAATCAGACACAGAAAGGGGAGAGTTTCTTAAAGTCTGCATCGGAGATTGTTCCAATGCAGACCTTGGACAAAACATTAGGTCATTATTTTTGATTTAATTCTTCATGAAGCAAACCATACCGGTTTTAGTTGTCTGAACTATATTAAATTGACTTTTTTGCTTTTATCTGTTATCTTATGTTTACAAAAATTAAAAGGAGATGCGATGAAGAAGGTTCTTTTATTTTCAGTCTTTGTCCTTATCTTCTGCTTC